>Ga0209794_1001289_pt1 | contig 20821 bp, 17 predicted proteins | sample EBPBio232013_DNA_FD_185869 | JGI IMG/M metagenome (GOLD analysis project Ga0209794, IMG submission 185869) | Wastewater treatment Type I Accumulibacter community from EBPR Bioreactor in Madison, WI, USA - Reactor 1_5/23/2013_ DNA (SPAdes)... | ecosystem: Engineered > Bioreactor > EBPR >... | reverse complement strand
GGGCATCCGCGCTCTTGTAAATCACGTGGCGCAGATCATTGAGGCGACCGGGGTTGGCGGGCTTGCCTGCCGCCAGCCAGGCCTCGCGGCTCTGCCCGCCCTTCCACGCCTTGGTGGTGAAGCCGAGAATTTCGACCTTAACGCCGCAGCGCTCGAGCGTGCGCGCGAGAATATCCGCGCAGGTCGCGGCCACCGTGATCGGGCGGCCGCGCATGGAGCCGGAGTTGTCGATCAGCAGCGTCACCACGGTGTCGCGGAAATCGGTGTCCTTCTCGCGCTTGAAGGAGAGCGGCGCGAAATGCCCGCGCATATCGTCGATCACGACGCGCGTCAGGCGCGCCGGATCGAGCGAGCCTTCCTCCAGGTCGAACTCCCACGAGCGGCTTTGCTGCGCCAGCAGGCGGCGCTGCAAGCGGTTGGCAAGCCGCCCGACCACCCCTTGAAGGTTGTTGAGCTGCTTGTCGAGATAGGCGCGCAGACGCTCCAGCTCCTCGGTGTCGCACAGCTCTTCCGCCGCAATCGTCTCGTCGAACTTGGTGGTGAAAGCCTTGTAGCTGCCGGCCTCCTTGCCCTGATCATGCTGCACCGGCGGGCGCGAGGCCTCGGCAGGCTCTTCGGCATCGGCGAATTCGTCCTCATCGGGGAAATCGCCCGGCGGAGCATCGGCGGCTTCCTGAGCCCCCTCGGAGTTCTCGTCCGAAAGGCTTTCGGTCTGCTCGAGCTCATAGCCTTCCTGCTCGTTGGCCTGCCCGTCCTCGCCGTCCTGCGGATCCTGATCGCCCTGCTCGTCCTGCTGGTCTTCCTTGTTGTCTTCGTTGTCGTTGGAGAGCGGCGTCGCCTCCACAAGGCCAAGGCCCACCAGCACATCCTGCATCGCCTTGGCGAAGGCACGCTGATCCTCGAGGTGCGGCCCCAGCGCATCGAGCGCCTTGCCCGCCTTCTGCTCGATATCGGCGCGCCAGAGGTCGGTCAGACGCTGCGCCGCGGGTGGCGGCGCCATGCCGGTGAGGCGCTCGCGCACCATCATGGCGAGGGCATCTTCCAGCGGTGCATTGGCAATATCGCCTACCTCGGCGAGGTTCGCCTTGAGGTAGCGCTCCTGCACCATGGCATCGATGTTTTTCGCCACGCCCATCATGCGGCTGGCACCAATGGAATCGCAGCGCGCCTGCTCCACGGCCTCGAACACGCGGCGTGCCTCCAGCCCCTCGGGCATCAGGCGGCGGTGCAGCGTCTCGTCATGGCAGGCGAGGCGCAGCGCATAGGAATCCGAAAAACCGCGTAAGACGGAAATATCGCGCGCCGTCGGCTTGCGCGGCGGCTCCGGCAGGCGCGCCCGCACCACCTCCCCCGCATCGATCAGCGAAGGACGATCGGCGGCGAACTGGATGTCCATCTCCGGCTTGCCCGCCATGGCGCGCAGGGCCGAAGACACCGCCTTCTTGAACGGTTCGACCGGACTTTCCTTCGGCGAAGGATTGGCCTTGGAGTTCGAGCTCATGGGCTTGGCCCTACCGGCCCGTTATGACAAGGCCACGTTGACGGCGCTCTCCTTCAGCTCGACCCCGAAGGAGCGCTGATAGAATTCGGCCACCAGCGCGCGTTCCAGCTCGTCGCACTTGTTGAGGAAGGTGAGGCGGAAGGCCATGCCGATATCCCCGAAGATCGCGGCATTCTCCGCCCAGGTGATGACCGTACGCGGGCTCATGACGGTAGAGAGTTCGCCGTTCATGAAGGCGTTGCGGGTGAGATCCGCCACGCGCACCATGCGATTGACCGTCTCGCGGCCTTCCTTGTTCTGGAAGTGCTTGGCCTTGGCCAGCACGATGTCCACTTCCTTGTCATGGGCGAGATAGTTCAGCACAGTCACGATAGACCAGCGGTCCATCTGCGCCTGATTGATCTGCTGCGTGCCGTGATAGAGGCCCGAAGTATCGCCCAGACCCACCGTGTTGGCCGTGGCGAACAGGCGGAAGGCCTTGTGCGGTTTGATCACGCGGGACTGGTCGAGCAGCGTCAGGCGGCCCGAGGATTCCAGCACGCGCTGGATCACGAACATCACATCCGGGCGGCCCGCGTCATACTCGTCGAACACGAGCGCGACATTGTGCTGGTAGGCCCAGGGCAGGATACCGTCCTTGAACTCGGTGACCTGCTTGCCGTCTTTGAGGACGATCGCATCCTTGCCGACGAGATCGATACGGCTGACATGACTGTCGAGATTCACGCGCACGCACGGCCAGTTGAGGCGCGCGGCGACCTGCTCGATGTGGGTGGATTTGCCGGTGCCGTGAAAGCCAGTGACCATGACGCGGCGGTTGAAAGCAAAGCCCGCCAGAATGGCCAGCGTCGTGTCCTTGTCGAACAGATAGTCGGCATCCAGCTCGGGGACATGCTCGGTGCGGGTCTTGTAGGCCGGCACCATGAGATCGGAGTCGATCCCGAACACCTCGCGCACGGAAACGGTGGTATCCGGCTCAAGAGAGAGGGCTTCAGCCTGAGCGCCGGGGGTCATCGCAGTCACGGACATCAATCACCTGAAGGCCGCCAGAACGGCCCTTCCTGTTTCATCATATGAAATGGACTGCTCACGCAAGGTCCACCGATTTCAAGTAATTATAGGCGTCGATGATCGCGCGCAATTTATCTTCGCGCGATCTGTCACCTTCGTTGAGATCAGGATGCAGCCGCTTGGCCAGCTCCTTGAAGCGCGCCCGCACAGCCGCCTTCTCGACACCCGGCTCCAGCCCAAGGGTTTCGAGCGCCTTGATCGCCAGCTTGGGCAGGTGCTTGCGGGTCTGCACACCGGCCGCCTCGCGCGCCCTGCGCAGGCGCTCAAGCCGCGCACGCAGCAAGGTGGCGGCATCGAGTTTGGTGTCCGGCCCCAGCCCGGCCGCCATGCCCACGCCGACATTCCATGTCGGGCGATGCCCGGTCACGGCATCCTTTTGATAATCGCGCAGCGCGCCGTCGCTCATGCCGGCGAAGTAATTGTAGGAGGCGTTGTATTCCTTGACGTGCTCGAGACAGAACCGGAAAAACTGCCCCTCGAAATCCCGCCCCTTCGGCGCACGGAATTCGCCCTTACGCTGGCAGCCGGGGTGCTCGCACTTGGGCCCCTCGTCAGCGCGCACGTCTTCCGCCTGCGGCTTCGTCCGGATCTTGTCAAAAAGGGGCGAATTGAGATTCATCGTCGAGCGGTGTTTATGGGTGCAAATCGAAGCCCGGCAAGAGCCTCAAACGGTCAGCTTGCCTTGGCACGCCTCGCAGCGCAACATCAAACCCTGCGGAAGGACCCTGACATGACGACGACAACGCGAAAGGCGCGCATCGAAGCCGCGCTCAAGAGCTTAGAGCCCACCCACCTCGAAGTGATCGACGATTCGGGCAAGCACGCCGGCCATTCGGGTGCCCGCCCCGAGGGGGAAACCCATTATACCATTCGAATCATTGCGCCGACCTTCGCCGGCAAAAGCCGTGTTGCGGCCCACCGCGAGATCAACGCGCTGCTGGCGAACGAGTTCGCAACCGGTCTTCATGCCCTTGCCATTGAGGCCCGCGGCGCCTGATTCGCGGCTTCACTGGACTTTTTGCCCGCGCCATGGTGAAAAGGGGGCGAGCGGCAGCAGGCCCGCGCCAGACCCCTTTTCATGTTAACCTTTGAAATTCTTGTCGTTCTTGCTCTGACGCTGCTGAACGGCTTTTTCTCGATGTCGGAAATGGCCATCGTTTCCGCGCGGCGCGTCCGTCTTGAAGCCATGGCGGAAAACGGACATGCTGGCGCCATCAAGGCGCTGGATCTGGCGCGTGACCCCTCTTCCTTCCTCTCCTCGGTGCAGATCGGCATCACGCTGGTGGGTGTCGTCTCGGGCGCTTTCGGCACGGCCACACTGGGCCTGAAGCTCGGTGATTATCTGGGCGAGCTGGGCTGGTTCGGCTCATACGCGGAGCCGGTGGCCTATGCCACCATCGTCATGCTCATCACCTTCCTGTCGATTGTGCTGGGCGAATTGGTGCCCAAGCGCGTGGCGCTGGCCTATCCGGAAGTGGTGGCGGCGCGCGTTGCGCGTCCCATCGCGCTCATCGGCGCCTTCGGGCGCCCGCTGGTGGCGCTGCTCGGGATTTCCTCGGCCTTTCTGCTCACCCTGCTGCGCGTGCCGCAAACGCGCGATGAGGCCGTGACCGAGGAAGAGGTTCACACCATTCTGGAGGAAGGCACCACCTCCGGCGTCATCGACCCTGCGGAACGCGCCATGGTGAGCGAGGTGATCGGCCTTGCCGATACCCCCGTCTCCGACATCATGACCCGGCGCACGGATGTCTATTGGATCGACGTAGCGGATGACCCCAAGGTCGTCACCTCGGAGCTGCGCCAATGCCCCTTCTCGCGCGTCGTGATTGCCAAGGGTGGCTCCATCGATGAACCGCTCGGCTTCGTGCACAAGAAGGATCTCTTCGACCGCATGCTGGAGGGTCAGCCGCTCGACATCGAGGGTTCTGTGCGCGAACCGCTCTTCGTGCCCGAAGCCACCTCCGTGCTCGATGCGCTCGAACTCTTCCGCGAGAAACGCAACCATTTCGCCTTCGTGATTGACGAATTCGGCACCTTCGAGGGCATCGTCACCCTCACGGACATGCTGGAAGCGATCACCGGCGATATTCCGGAGGAGCACGAGAACGAAAGCCGCTCGATCATCGAGCGCGCGGACGGCACCTACCTCGTGGATGGCCGCACCGATATCGACGAGATCGAGAAGGATCTCGGCATCATGATTGATGAGAACGCCCGCTTCCGCACGGCAGCAGGCCTTGCGCTCGAAGCCTTCGGCCGCATCCCCTCCGATGGCGAGATCACAACCATCGACGGCTGGACCATCGAGGTGATGGACATGGACGGGCGACGCATCGACAAATTGCTCTTCCGCCGCAACACCGCTGCTGAAAACGCCTGAGCGCCTCCGCTCAGGTGGCAGGCCCCGGTCGTTCGGGCGAGCGCAGATAGGCGATCAGAGCCAGCGCCAGCGTGGCCGCAAACGCCAGATGCAGTGCGGAATAGGTCGCAACCGGGCTCCAGCCCGCGCCCTGCATCCGCTCCACCGCCGCCCCCGAGAGAAACTGCGCCACGCCCGTCCCGCCAATCGAGACGAAGTTGATAAACGTGATCCCGCGCCCGAGGACATGCGCCGGCATGAACAGACGCCCATGCGCGAGCAGCACGGCATAGGTCACGCCGGTCAGCGCCGCAATGCCCAGCAGCACCAGCGCGACCATCATGGGCGGATTGCCCAGAAGCCCCAGCGCGAGGAAGGCGAGGATGCAGATCACATTCCCCCACACCACCACCTTGCGCGGGCTGTCGATGCGGCTCGCGATGGGCCCCGAGAACATCGCGCAGATCGTCATGCACAGCGCAATGAACAGGACGACATTGCCACGCGCGATCGGCGAAAGCGCATAAACCTGCGAGAAAAAGGGGCCGACCCACAGCGAGCGCTCCGTGAAGATGGGCGCGGACACCATGAAGCTCATGATCAGGATCGGCAGCATGGCCGGCACCTTGAGCAGCGTCACCAGATCACCGATCAGCGAACCGCCCGCCGGAGCCGGCTCCGCCTCCGGATCACGGAAGACGAAATAAAGCGCCACCGCGATGATTGCCGTGAGAACGCCGAACACCCGGATCGCATCACGCCACCCCAACCACTGCGCCAGATAGGCAAAGGGGGTCGCCGAGATCAGCGAACCAATCAGCCCGCAGGAGAGGAAGATGCTCCCCAGCGCCGCAAAACGCTGCGGCGGCTCGGTCTTGGCGAAGAAATAGAGCGCGCCCATCAGAATGGGGGAGCAGCCGATGCCGATCAGCACCATGGCGAACAAGGCCGCCCCCTCGGTGGTGGCAGACGCGAACATGAACGCCCCGCCGACGGCAAACACCATCAACCCGGTAATGGTGCGGCGCGGACCCAGCGTATCGAGCATCGCTCCGACCGCGAACTGAAACAGCGAAAATGCGAAAAACCACGCAGAACCCAGCGCCCCATACGCCTGCGGGCCGATGGAAAGGTCGCGCATCAACTCATCCACGATCACCGTGAGGAATGAGCGATAGAACTGGCTGAGCATGTAGGCGAGCGCCGCGACAAAGAAAATCAGCCGACGATGCGCAACGGAAATGGTCATTCTGCACTCTCTTTCGGCAGCTCCGGACAGGACGTTGGACCTAAGCCTAAGGATTGACACATTTCAATGGCCTTGAACCGTGTGAGGCGGGCAAAGAACTGTTTCCCCCTTCTCAAACTGGGAGTGTGGAGCTACCACGCTCAAGATCGCATTTTCCGTTCCAAGATGAATCGAGGTCAGGGTGCTTCAAGCCGTTCGCTTCAGCCTCCGTGCACTCACCATTCTCGCCGTTGCCGGCACCACCGGCATCGCCCATGCCGATCCTGATGTCCCTGCCGTGATTGTGGACGCTGATTCGGGCGAGGTTCTGCACGCCGAGGAAGCCACGCGCCCGTGGTTCCCCGCCTCCACCACCAAGCTGATGACTGCCTATGTCGCCCTGCGCGAGGTGGAACGCGGCAACATCGCCTTTGACACCCCCATCGTGGCGACGGCGACGGCCACGCGCCAGCCTCCGAGCAAGATCGGCATCAAGGCCGGGCAGGAAATCACCCTCGGCAATGCGCTCAAGATCCTGATGGTGAAATCGGCCAATGACGTTGCCACCGTCATCGCCGAAGGCGTGGGTGGCTCGGTGCCGGGTTTCTCCGCCATGATGAACCGCGAAGCGGCGCGCCTTGGCATGCGCGAGAGCCATTTCGTCAATCCGCACGGCTTGCACAGCGATAACCACGTTTCCTCCGCGCGCGACATGGCCATTCTGGCGCGTGCATTGCTGCGCGAGTTTCCGCAGTATCGCGGCCTCTGGGGTATCGGCGCGGTGCAGCTTGGCAATCGCAAATATCCCAACACCAATGGCCTCATCGGGCGCTATTCCGGCGCCATGGGCATGAAGACGGGCTTTGTCTGCGCCTCGGGCTTCAATCTGGTTTCCGCCGCCGAACGGGGCGGGCGCACGCTCATCGCTGTTGTCTTCGGAGCGACCTCAGGCGCAGATCGTACCCTGAAGGCCGCCCAGCTGCTCGATCAGGGCTTTGGCGCAGGCGGCGGCTTCTTCGGGCGTGGCGCCTCCAGCGGCGCGCGCACGCTCGAAGCGCTGACGGCATCCTATGAGACCAGCGCACCCAACCGTCGCGCGGCCATCTGCGGGCGCGGGCGCGCCCCGGCCAGCGAAGAGGATGCCGGTGGCTCCCTCACGCTCGCCTCCGGCATGTCCGACACCTCGGACAACATCATGAATCCAGGCCGTGGCTTCTATTCAGGCGGCGAGGCTGCCGGCGTTGGCGCACGCGTCGGCCGCCGCATCTCGCTTGGCCCCCGCGCCCCGCTTGAAGCGCTGGAAGTGCATCTGGGCCGCGAGCCGGGCAGCACAGCGGTCGCCCGCCGCGCCACCGGCGCGCCCGAGCCCCAGGCCTTCGCCAACGAACCCAAGCGCGGCAAATCGAACCCGCTGGCCCTCACCGAACCGATGAAGCGCCCCACGCAGGCCGCCCGCATTGGCACGGCCAAGCAGGGCGCGGATCGCCCGGCGGCCACCGCATCCCTGCACGCGGCCAACAAGAACAAGCTGCCCAAAATGGCCGTGACACAGACGGGGGCACCCCAGAAGGCCAAGGCGGAAGGAGCGAAAGCCAAAGCCAAGGCCGATCCGAAGCCCAAGATCGACTCAAAAGCAAAGGCCCAGCCCAAGGCCAAAAGCGGCACATGAACGCGTGATCTGACGTGAGTCTGGAAACCTCGCCTGTTTTTCAAAACCATGCGCGCGTTGTCCTGCTCGGCAGCCTTTTTGCGCTCATCGCCGCCACGCTTTATGGCGGCAACGTGCCGGCGGCCCGCGTCGCATCGCTCGTGGGCATGCGCGGGGCCGATCTCATTTTCTACCGGGGCATCCTGCTCATTCTCATTCTGCTGGCTGTGGCGGCCTTCACGGGCACGCGGGTTCGGCTGGAGCCGGGCGAGCGCAAGCCCATGCTGCTGCTGGCGCTGGGTGCCGCACTCACCGCGATCCTTTATCTCACCTCCATTGACACCCTGCCCGTCCCCTCGGCGGTGGTGATTTTCTACACCTTCCCGCTCATGGTGATGCTGGCGACCCCCTTCGTGGAGCGACGCCCGCTCAGCGCCCGCCTCATCGTGCTGTTTCTCATCGCCTTCGCCGGGTTGGTGATGGCGCTAGGCCCTGCGCTCGGCGCGCTCAATGCACGGGGCGTGGCTTTCGCCATCGCGGCAGCCCTCACCAACACCATGCTGTACTTCGTGGTCGGCCGCGCTTCGAAATCCCCCCTGCGCTCCATGCTCTACACACAAGTGGTGGCCCTGCCGATCGCGCTGGGCGTAGCGCTGGCTCAGCACGGTACGTTGGCCCCGCTCTCCACCTTCTGGCTCGCCCCTTGGGCGATTCTGGCCATGATCTCGGGATATGCCATCGGTTTCATCTTCCAGATGCTGGCAGCGCAGCGCCTGGCTCCGGCGCGCATGGGCCTGTTGTTTCTGGCAGAGCCCGCGACCTCCATTCTGGTGGCGGCGATTTTTCTGGGCGAAATCCTCTCCCCGCTCCAGATGCTGGGGGTTGGCCTGATGTTGGCCGTCCTCGCAGCGGAGTTCATTCTTGACCGCGATTGACCCGCTCGAACCCATACCGCTGGTCGTCCTCACCGGCTTTCTCGGCGCCGGCAAGACCAGCTGGCTCAACGGTGCCCTCAAAGCACCGGAACTGGCCGAAACGCTCGTGATCATCAACGAGTTCGGCGAAGCCGGGCTCGATCATATGCTGGTGGAAGACGCCAGCGGCGATGTAGTACTCATGGCAGCAGGCTGCCTGTGCTGCTCACTGCGGCAGGATCTGGTGGCAACGCTGGAAGATCTGCTCCGCCGGCGCGACAACAGACGCATGCCGATCTTCCGCCGGGTGGTGATCGAAACCACCGGTCTCTCTGATCCGCTTCCCATTCTCCAGAGCGTGCTCCAGCACCCCTATCTGTCAAAACGGTTCGACATCCGGGGCGTGATCACGTTTGTGGATGCGCTGAACGGGGCACCCACACTGGCAGAGCATGAGGCGGCACAGCGTCAGGTCGCGCTCGCTGATGCCTTGGTGCTGACCAAGGAGGATCTTGCGAGCCCGGCACAGATAAAAGCAACACGTGAAGCCATTACGGCCCTGAACTCGCGTATTGGCCCCACGCCGGTGGCGGCCTTCGCCCCCGGCGACTTGTTCACATCCCGCTTTTTACCGGCAGAAGACGCACAGTTCGCCACATGGCTCGGCGAACAACCCACATTGGCGAACCATGCGGCGGGCATCGAAAGCTTCGCTTTTCTGTCCGACGCGGCCATCTCCGCCGCCACCCTGATGGTGTTTCAGGAGGCGATGCGCGTGCTCCACGGTCCGCGCCTGCTGCGCCTCAAGGGTATCATCCATATGGCGGAACACCCGGAGGAGCCGATGGTGATCCACCATGTCCAATCCATCGCGCATCCGCCCAAAAAACTCGCGCGCTGGCCGGGGCGTGACAGGCGCTCCCGCCTTGTCTTCATCACGCAAGGGATTCCCCGCGACACCATCGAAGGCTTCTGGACCGCGCTGGCGAAGGGGTGATTTGAGACGCCCACATTGCACGTGAGGCACCCTGCGAGGCCGCAAGGCCAAAGCTAGGCCCGAATGGGCCGCCGAGCTTATGCAAGGGACCATAGGGTCACAGGCCCGAAAACTTGGAGACTCCGCGAAGCGCAAGCCCGAACGGGCGCCCGAGCTTATGCGAGGGGTATTGTTCCGAGCGGCGAAGCCCTGCTCGGAATATTAGAAGCGCGAGCGCAGATCCCGCCGGATTACCTTGCCCGTCGTCGTCAGCGGCATCTGATCGATGAAATGGATCTCGCGCGGATATTCATGGGCGGAGAGGCGCTCGCGCACGAAGAGGCGGATGTCCTCCTCCAGTGCTTTTGAGGGCTGATAGCCGGTCTTGAGCACAATGAAGGCGGTGACGATTTCCGTGCGTACAGGATCGGGCTTACCGACCACCCCCGCCAGCGCCACCGCTTCATGCTTGATCAGGCAATCCTCGATCTCGACCGGGCCGATGCGATAGCCAGAGGAGGTGATGAGATCATCATCGCGCCCCACGAAGCCGACATAGCCCTGTTCATCGAGCACGCCCTGATCGCCCGTGGTGAGCCAATCGCCGATGAACTTCTCGGCTGTCGCCTCCGGCTTGTCCCAATAGCCGAGGAACATCACAGGGTCCGGCCGCCGAATCGCGATAATCCCGCGCTCGCCGATCTCGCATTCGCTGCCATCCGCGCGGATGATGCCGACCCGGTGCCCCGGCGTTGCCTTGCCGATGACCCCCGCCCGCGTGATGCCCATCGCTTTCGAAGAACCGAGCACAAGATTGCATTCGGTCTGCCCGTAGAACTCGTTGATCCTGAGGCCGAGCACCTCATCGCCCCACTCGAAGGTGGGGGTGCCCAGCGCTTCCCCCCCGGAGCCGATCGCGCGCAGTGGCATACCGTAGCGCGCAACCGGGTTCTTCACGGTGCGCATCAGGCGCAGGCCTGTCGGCGGAATGAAGGCGTTGCGCACCTCAAGCGCGCTCATCATCGCAAAAGCGGCTTCGGGATCGAATTTGGTGAAGGTCCAGGCCACCACCGGCACGCCGTAGTAAAGGCCCGGCAGCAAGACATTGAGCAAGCCGCCCGCCCAGGCCCAATCCGCCGGGGTCCAGAGGCGATCCCCCTGTTGCGGCATGAACTCATAGGCCATTTCCGCGCCGGGAAGATGCCCCACCAGCACCCGTTGGGCATGGAGCGCGCCTTTGGGATGCCCCGTGGTGCCGGAGGTATAGATCATCAGCGCGGGGTCATCGCCCGAGGAGGGCCGCGTCTCGAAATGCTCGGGACAGCCTTGCGTGAAGCAGGCGTAACCGGTTACCCCGGTATCATCGCCATCGAGTGAAACAACGGTTTCCAGATGCCGGGCTTCGGTACGGATCGCATTGAGCTTTTCCACGCCAATGCCATCGGTGATCAGAAGCTTGGCACGCGAATCGCCAAGTCGATACGCCAGCGCCTCCGCCCCGAAAAGCGCCGCGAGCGGCAGGGCAATCGCGCCGATCTTGTAAATCGCCATATGGATGATCGGAACGAAGCGCGACTGCGGCAGCAGGATCGCCACGCGATCCCCCGGCTCAATCCCGGCCCTGAGCAGCGCATGAGCCAGCTTGTCCGCCTCGCGGCGCATCTCGCCGTAAGTCATGACGCGCGCCTCGAACCCCGCCCCCACTTCGATGATGGCGGGGCTATCCGGATGAAGCGCTGCGTGAAGATCGCAGCAGGCCGCCGCAATGTTGAAGCGCGCATAATCCGGCCAGCGGAACCGCGCGCTCACCTCCGCGTAAGGTGCCACGGGTCCAAGAGTAGCAGCGGGCACCGAAAGCATCATGCGGATCTCCGAAAAAGGTGCGGGATTATGACGAGGTTTTCGTCGCTTTCCAGTCGGCAGCCATACAAAAAGGGCCGCTTTTCAGCGGCCCTTGATATTCCTTGGTCTGCCTCCGGCGCTTACTGGCGCGCGGCAGCCAGCATGTCCTTGAGCGCGGCCACCTTGTCGGCAGCAGCGGTCTTGGCGGCCTCGGTCTTGGCATCGCGGAGGTCTTCCTCAGCGTCCTTGATCTGACCGGCGACCTTTTCCGCGTCGATCTCTTCCACCGGAATGGCCTGCTCGGCGAGCAGAGTCACACCGGTAGCGGAGACATCGGCGAAACCGCCGCGCACGAAGAGGCGCTTGTTGCCGTCGATGCGCACGACACCCGTGCGCAGCGAGGACATGAAGGGCGCATGGCCCGCGAGCACCGTGATCTCGCCCTCGGAAGCGGGGACCACCACTTCGGTGGCCTCGCCGGAGAAGAGCACGCGCTCAGGAGAGACGAGTTCGAACGGGAAACCCATGACTTAGGCCGCCTCGGCCGCGAGCTTCTGGGCCTTCTCGATCGCCTCTTCGATGGTGCCGACCATGTAGAAGGCGGCTTCCGGGAGGTGGTCGTACTTGCCTTCGCACAGGCCCTTGAAGCCCGCGATGGTGTCCTTCAGCGAGACGAGCTTGCCGGGCGAGCCGGTGAAGACTTCCGCCACGTGGAAGGGCTGCGACAGGAAGCGCTCGATCTTGCGGGCGCGGGCCACGGTCATCTTGTCCTCTTCGGACAGCTCGTCCATGCCGAGGATGGCGATGATGTCCTGCAGCGACTTGTAGCGCTGGAGGATCGACTGCACCTGACGGGCCACCGCGTAGTGCTCCTCGCCGACGATCATCGGGGAGAGCATGCGCGAGGTCGAGTCGAGCGGGTCCACCGCCGGATAGATGCCCTTTTCGGCGATCGAGCGCGAAAGCACGGTCGTCGCATCCAAGTGCGAGAAGGAGGTGGCCGGCGCCGGGTCGGTCAGATCGTCCGCCGGCACGTAAATGGCCTGAACCGAGGTGATCGAGCCCTTGGTGGTGGTGGTGATGCGCTCCTGCATCTGGCCCATGTCGGTGGCGAGCGTCGGCTGATAGCCCACCGCCGAAGGAATACGGCCGAGCAGCGCCGACACTTCCGAACCCGCCTGAGTGAAGCGGAAGATGTTGTCGACGAAGAAGAGCACGTCCTGGCCCTTGTCACGGAAGTCTTCCGCAACGGTCAGGCCGGCCAGCGCGACGCGCATACGGGCGCCCGGCGGCTCGTTCATCTGGCCATAGACGAGGGCGCACTTGGAACCCTTGGTCGAGCCGTTGTTTTCCTTCGGATCGAGGTTAACCTTCGACTCGATCATTTCGTGGTAAAGGTCGTTGCCCTCGCGGGTACGCTCACCCACACCGGCGAACACGGAGTAACCACCGTGGGCCTTCGCCACGTTGTTGATCAGCTCCATGATCAGAACGGTCTTGCCGACGCCCGCGCCGCCGAACAGGCCGATCTTGCCGCCCTTGGCGTAGGGGGCGAGAAGGTCGACGACCTTGATGCCGGTTTCGAGAACCTGCGCTTCGGTCGACTGCTCGGAGTAGGCCGGGGCTTCCTGATGGATCGCGCGGGTCGCGGTCGAGCCGATCGGGCCAGCTTCGTCCACCGGCTCGCCGATGACATTCATGATGCGGCCGAGGGTCTCGTCACCGACCGGAACCGAGATCGGAGCACCGGTGTCGCTCACCGGAGCGCCACGGACCAGACCTTCGGTCGAGTCCATCGCGATGCAGCGCACGGAGTTTTCACCGAGGTGCTGCGCGACTTCGAGAACGAGGCGGTTGCCGAGGTTCTCGGTTTCCAGCGCGTTGAGGATTTCCGGGAGATGGCCGTCGAACTGCACGTCCACGACGGCGCCGATAACCTGTGCGATGCGACCCTGCGGCTTGGCCATGTGAGTTTACCTCGTTTCCTTGACTGGGGATCAGAGCGCTTCGGCGCCCGAAATGATTTCGATGAGTTCCTTGGTGATCATGGCCTGACGCGAGCGGTTGTACTTCTGCGTCTGCTTCTTGATCATCTCGCCCGCGTTGCGGGTGGCGTTGTCCATCGCGCTCATGCGCGCACCCTGCTCGGAGGCAGCGTTCTCGAGCAGCGCCCGGAAAATCTGCACCGTGAGATTGCGCGGCAGGAGGGTGGTGAGGATTTCGCCTTCATCCGGCTCATACTCGTAGGCGGCCTTGGCGGGCTCACCGGCGGGCACTTCGGCCGGAACGATCTGCTGCGCGGTCGGGATCTGGGCGATCACCGAACGGAAGCGCGAGTAGAACAGCGTGGCGACATCATATTCGCCTGCTTCGAACATCGAGATGACGCGCTTGGCGATCTCCTCGGCGTTCACATAGCCGACCTGCTTAACCGAACGCAGGTCCACCACGTCGATGATGTGCTTCTCGTACTGGCGCTTGAGCTGCTCGTAGCCCTTCTTGCCGACGCAGAGGATCTTCACGGTCTTGCCATCAGCAAGGGCCGCATTGATCTTCTCGCGGGCGAGACGCACGATCGAGGAGTTGAAGGCGCCGCACAGGCCGCGTTCGGCCGTGCAGACGATGAAGAGCTGAACCTGGTTCTTGCCGTTGCCGGCGAGAAGGGCGGGGGCATCCGAGCCCGAAATGCCGCCGGCGAGGTTGGCGAGAACCGCCTCCATCTTGGTGGCATAGGGGCGCGCGGCTTCCGCGGCAGCCTGGGCGCGGCGCAGCTTCGCCGCGGCCACCATCTGCATGGCCTTGGTGATCTTCTGCGTCGCCTTCACCGAGGCGATACGATTGCGGAGGTCTTTCAACGACGGCATGGGGTTTTCCTGCTCAGGCCCGTTGGATCAGGGGCGCGTTGCCGCGCCCCATGGCGGAAGTTGGATCAGGCGAAGGACTTGGTGAAGCCTTCGACGATCTCCTTCAGCTTCGCCGCATTGGCGTCCGAGAGATCCTTGGTCTTGCCGATCTCGTTCAGCAGCTCGGCATGGGTGCCGCGCAGGAGCGAGAGAAGGCCGTCCTCGTAGGAGCGAACCTTGTTGACCGGCAGGCCATCGAGGTAGCCGTTCACGCCGGCGTAGATCACGCAAACCTGCTCTTCCATCTTCAGCGGCGAGAACTGCGGCTGCTTCAGGAGTTCGGTCAGGCGGGCACCACGGTTCAGCAGGCGCTGGGTCACGGCGTCAAGATCCGAGCCGAACTGCGCGAAGGCGGCCATTTCACGATACTGGGCGAGTTCGCCCTTGATCTTGCCGGCGACCTTCTTGGTGGCCTTGGTCTGCGCGGACGAGCCGACGCGCGACACCGACAGACCGACGTTCACGGCGGGGCGGATGCCCTGGAAGAACAGGTCGGTTTCCAGGAAGATCTGGCCGTCGGTGATCGAGATGACGTTGGTCGGGATATAGGCCGACACGTCGTTCGCCTGGGTTTCGATGACCGGCAGAGCGGTGAGCGAACCGGCGCCATTGGCGTCGTTGAGCTTCGCGGCGCGCTCGAGCAGGCGGGAGTGGAGATAGAACACGTCGCCCGGGTAGGCTTCGCGGCCCGGCGGACGGCGCAGCAGCAGCGACATCTGGCGGTAGGCGACGGCCTGCTTGGACAGATCGTCATAGATGATCACGGCGTGCATGCCGTTGTCGCGGAAGAACTCGCCCATGGCGCAGCCGGAGAACGGCGCGAGGAACTGCATCGGGGCCGGATCCGAAGCGGTCGCGGCGATGACGATGGAGTACTCAAGAGCGCCACGCTCTTCGAGAACCTTCACGAACTGGGCAACGGTCGAACGCTTCTGGCCGACAGCGACGTAAACGCAGTAGAGCTTCTGGCTCTCCGGGGCACCTTCGACGTTGAGCGGCTTCTGGTTCAGGATGGTGTCGAGGGCGATCGCGGTCTTGCCGGTCTGGCGGTCACCGATGATCAGCTCGCGCTGGCCACGGCCGACCGGGATCAGCGCGTCCACCGCCTTGAGGCCGGTCGCCATCGGCTCATGCACCGACTTGCGCGGAATGATGCCCGGCGCCTTCACGTCAACACGGGCACGCTTGTCAGACACGATCGGGCCCTTGCCGTCGATCGGGTTGCCGAGCGCGTCAACGACGCGGCCGAGCAGGCCCTTGCCGACCGGAACGTCCACGATGGCGCCGGTGCGCTTCACCGTCTGGCCTTCCTTGATGTCACGGTCGGAACCGAAGATCACGACGCCGACGTTGTCGCTCTCGAGGTTGAGCGCCATGCCGCGGATGCCGTTCTCGAACTCGACCATTTCACCGGCCTGAACCTTGTCGAGGCCGTAAACGCGGGCGATACCGTCACCCACCGAGAGAACCTGCCCCACTTCGGCCACTTCGGCGGAAGCGCCAAAGTTCTTGATCTGCTCCTTCAGGATCGCGGAGATCTCAGCGGCGCGGATGTCCATCGGTTAAGCCTTTCCGTATCGAGTGTGCGGGGCAAGCCCACGCGGGATGTGGTGTGTGTTTCGTAAAGTCTGGCGAGCCGGTCAGCCGGCGATCATCGCCAGCTTCATGGCGTTGAGCTTGGTCTTGAGTGACGCATCGATCATCTTGGAGCCCATCTTCACGACGAGACCACCGATAATCGAGGGATCGACCTTCTCGGTCAGCGCGATCTTGCCGCCGGCCTGCCCCTCAAGGGCGGCGAGCACGGCTTCGCGGTTCGGGGCCGAGAGCGGAGCCGCAACCGTCACCTCAGCGGACACAACGCCGTTCTTCTCCGCGAGAAGCGCCTTGAAGGCGGCAATCATCGGACGGACAAGGAACAGGCGACGCTTGGAGGCGACGAGGCTCAGGAAATTGGCGGCAAGGCCGTCGATCTTCGCCTTCTTGAGCAGGGCGGTGATCGCAGAAACCTGCTCCTCGGCGGTGAACACCGGGTTGGCGATCAGACGCTGCAGGTCTTCGGAGCCATCGAGCAGGCCGAGGAAGCTATCCAGCGCAGCATCAACCTTGTCGAGGGCCTTGCCCTCGGAAGCGAGCTCGAACAGCGCGGTAGCGTAGCGCCCTGCAATTCCGGAAACGATCGGGCTGGATGCGGCCACGATAAGAACTTTCGTTTTCAGCACCCCTGCAAGACCAATCGCCTTCTGGCGCAGACCAGCGGCAGCGTCTTGCCGGAGTGCCCCGCCGGGCGGGGTTCATGCAACGGATTAACCCTTTGAGCCAGCAAAGGCTTGCTTGTCGGGGCTGGCCGGGTCGCTAACAAATCTTCAACGATGACGCAACCCCTTTTGCCCCCCATGCGACCATTGGGGAACGCAAGTGCAGCATTCTCGTGCGCTTGACACATAAAGGGCACGAAAAATCAGCTTCAGAGGAAACTCATCGGGTCGATGTCGATATCGCAGCGCGCCCCGCCTTTGGGCGATCCCGCGGCGGCCACAAGAGAACGGATGATGGGCTGCAAGGCCCGGCGACCATGGGCTTTGAGGATCAGCCGGAACCGGAACTTGCCGCGAAGGCGCGCGATCGGCGGCTCGGCCGGTCCCAGCAGGGCAATCTCTTCCTCAAGCCCTTCTTCCCGCAGCATTTTATAGCCCGTTTGCGCCAGAAGCCGCGCATGCGCCTCCGCCGCCGCGCGGTCCCGCGCGGTAATCGTCAGGCTCGCCATGCGCCCGAAGGGCGGCAGCCCCGCCGCCTCGCGCGCAGCAATTTCCTCGGCGTAGAAGCGCTCATGGTCGCCCGAGAGCAGCGCGCGGATCACCGGGTGATCGGGTTGATAGGTTTGCAGCAAACCCCGCCCCGGTTTCTCGCCGCGTCCCGCACGCCCCGTCACCTGCGCAAGCAACTGGAAGGTTCGCTCGGAGGCGCGCGGATCGTTCGAAACAAGGCCGACATCAGCGTCAACCACCGCTGCAAGGGTCAATTTCGGAAAATTATGCCCCTTTGCGATCAGTTGGGTGCCGATGACCAGCGGAAACTCGCCCGCCGCCACCGCCCCCAATTGCTCGCGCATCCGCTCTGCCCCGCCCGGAGAATCGCTCGAAAGCGCGATGGAGCGCACATCCGGAAAGGCTTCAGCCACCTCCTCCGCAATGCGTTCAACGCCGGGCCCGCAGGCCACAAGGCTTTCTTCCGCCGAACAGACCTCGCACACCGTGGGGCGGCGCTCCGTATGCCCGCAATGATGGCAGATCAACGCCCGACGGAAGCGGTGCTCCACCAGCGCGGCATCGCATTCCGGGCATTGCCAGCGATGCCCGCAGGAGCGGCACAAGGTGAGCGGTGCATAGCCCCTGCGATTGAGGAAGAACAACACCTGTTCTCCCCGGTTAAGAGTGGCGAGCGTCTGATGGATCAGCGGCTCGGAGAGAAACTTGCCGGGCGGCGGCGGTGTACGCCGCATATCGAGGGCGGCAAGATCGGGCAAGGAACGCCCGCCGATCCGATCCGGCAGGGTGAGATAGCGATAGCGCCCCTGCGCCGCGTTCACACGGCTCTCGATGGAGGGCGTCGCCGAAGCCAGCACAATCGGGCAGCCCTCGAGCTTGGCACGCAGCACCGCCATATCGCGGGCGTGATAGCGCACCTGATCCTCCTGCTTATAGGCGCTCTCGTGCTCCTCATCGACGATGATCAGCCCGAGATCGGCGAAGGGGAGGAACAGCGCGGAGCGCGCGCCCACCACCACCTGCGCGGTCCCCTCTGCCACCGCGAACCACAGCCTGTCCCGCCGCCCCTCGGCAATGCCGGAGTGCCAGGCACCGGGCGCCGCCCCGAAACGCGCCTCAAAGCGCGCCAGAAACTCCGGCGTCAGCGCGATTTCCGGCAGCAAAATCAAGACCTGTCGCCCCGCTTCAATCGCGGCGGCCACGGCCTCGAAATAAACCTCTGTTTTGCCCGAGCCGGTGACACCTTCCAGAAGAATCGGCGCGAAAGCGCCACCGGCTACCGCCTCGCGCAGACCCTGCGCGGCCTTGGCCTGATCCGGCGAGAGCTGCGGTGCACGCCCGCGTGGGTCCAGCGCCTTGCCCCCCTCGGGCGCACGCTCGATCACCTCCAGCGCGCCATCATCCACCATGGCATCGATCACACCGGTCGAGCAGCCCGCCGCTTGGGCCAAATCCCGTTTGGAAAAGGTCAGCCCGCCTTGCGCCGCCGCCAGCAGCCGCGCGCGGGTGGGGGTCATGCGCCCCGGCACTTTGCCCGTGGCGCGCACGCCGAATTTGGGTGCCTCATGCGCTTCAGCATCCGGGTCGCGCAGGGCCATCTTCGCCACCATGCCGATGGGCGCGAGCGTATAATCGGCCACCTTCTGCAAGAATGACAGCATGACCGGAGACAGGCGCGGCAGATCGGTGAGCGAAGCAATCGCCTTGAGCTTGCCCGCCTCGCCCGCCCGCACGGCAACAACCAAGCCATGTGTCTCGCGCGCGCCAAGCGGCACCTTCACGCAGTCCCCCGGCGCCACCACGAGACCACGCGGCACCGCATAGGAATAGGCGATGCCGATGCCGAGCGGCAGCGCCACATCGGCAACCTGCGAGGGGGTGGAATCGTAAAGGTCCATCCCAGCGCTGATACTCCCCGCGGGCGCTGCCGCCAATTCCTTAACCCGCGTTAGCGAATATCCTGATCAGCACCCGAATCGGATCAGCACCATGAGCCTTCACGATCTGCGCATCGCCTGGCTGCGCGGCCTCTCGCAGGAGCGGCTCTATTCCGCCAATACCATCGAGGCCTACGGCCGGGATGTCGGCCAGTTTCTCGCGCATCTCGGTGAAGCCTGCCGCACGGGGGCCGATTATCTCGCCGTCAAACCGGCAGACCTGCGCCTTTTTCTGGCCGAGCGCCGCGCCTCCGGCGTCGAAAGCCGCTCCCTCATGCGCCAGATCGCGGGGCTGCGCTCCTTTGCGCGCTACCTTGAGCGCGAGGGCTATGGCCATGCCAGCGCCTTCAAGGCCATCAAGGGGCCGCGTGTGAAAAAGGGGCTGCCGCGCCCCCTGCCCCCCGAGGCCGCGCGCGAGGTCGCCCGCACCACGGCGCGTTCGGGCGAGGCGAAAGCGCCCTGGATTCTGGCGCGTGATGCCGCCGTCTTCGCGCTCCTTTACGGTGCGGGCCTGCGTATTTCCGAGGCGCTTTCCCTGCGCCGGGGCCAAGCCCCGCGGGAGGGGGACCACACTCTGATCGTGCGTGGCAAGGGCGGCAAGATGCGGCAGGTGCCGGTTCTTCCGCAGATCAGCCGGGCCATCGCCGATTATCTGGCCCAGTGCCCCTATCAGGTTGGCAGCGAAGGCCCGCTGTTCGTGGGAGCCAAGGGGGGCGAGCTCTCCCCGCGCATCATCCAGCTCGCCATGGAAGGTTTGCGCGGCGCGCTGGGCCTGCCCGAGAGCGCCACCCCCCATGCGCTGCGCCATTCCTTCGCCACGCATCTTCTGGCGCGCGGGGGGGATCTACGCACCATTCAGGAGCTTCTCGGCCACGCCTCGCTCTCGACCACGCAGATTTACACGCAGGTCGATACCGCGCGCCTCATGGCCGCCTACAAGGCGGCGCACCCCCGCTCCTGATCTGATCGTGGCACGGATCGGCGCGCCTTCTTGAAATTGTCACGCCAGCCCCGATAGTTGGCGAAAATCCTGATTCGGGGGGGAAGCACTCATGTCGCATGGCCACGGCGGACACGATCACGGCGAAGGCAACAAGAAGATCGGTCTGATGATCGCGATGCTCGCGCTCATCCTCTCGTTCTCGGAAATCGGGAACAAGCAGAGCGAGAACGAATCGATTGCCAAGAACATCGAGGCGGCGAACCTCTGGTCGTTCTATCAGGCCAAGACCATCCGCCGCACCGCCATCCAGACCGCCGCCGAGGAAATGAGCGTCAATGCCGCGCTCGCCACTGACCCTGCCGCCAAAACAGCGCTGCAGGAGCAGGTGAAGAAATGGCGCGACACCGCCGCGCGTTATGAAACCGAACCGGAAACCGGTGAAGGGCGCAAGGAACTGATGGCCCGCGCCAAAAAGGCCGAGGAGCGCCGGGACTTTACCAAGCAGCGCGCCGAGGTCTTCGAGATTGCCTCCGCCCTGCTCCAGATCGCCATCGTGCTGGCTTCCACCGCTATCATCACCAACGCCATGCTGCTGGTCTGGGCAGGTGGCGGGCTCAGCGTGATTGCGGCTGTGCTGATGGGGATTGCGGTTTGGAAGCCCTTCCTCATCCCCATCGGTCATTAAGCCTCAGCTTTTTCTGGGCGGAAGATCGAGGCGCTTGTAAAGCGGG
>Ga0209794_1001287_pt1 | contig 20840 bp, 19 predicted proteins | sample EBPBio232013_DNA_FD_185869 | JGI IMG/M metagenome (GOLD analysis project Ga0209794, IMG submission 185869) | Wastewater treatment Type I Accumulibacter community from EBPR Bioreactor in Madison, WI, USA - Reactor 1_5/23/2013_ DNA (SPAdes)... | ecosystem: Engineered > Bioreactor > EBPR >... | reverse complement strand
TGGTCCGGGCCATTGAGTTACCCCCGATGCTGGAAAGATTCCAAAAGGCAAATTTGCGCTGCGATAACGCAGAATAACCATTTGGGCAATGCAACATTTGCTGCGACCTTTAGGGAAGAAGCCCCGTCGTCGCGCTCACCTCAGGTCGTGGGACCGGCCTGCCGGTGCCAATGGGCCTCCAGCGCTTCAAGCGCCAGCCCCTGCCCATCCTCAATGCGCAAGGTCTTCAAGCGCGCGGTGTGCCCGGCCACCAGCTCGACCGCAGTTTTTCGCACACCCAACGTTTTGGAGAGCAGCGCCACGAGAGCCGCATTGGCCGCTCCGTCTTCCGGCACGGCCCGCACGCGCGCCAGAGCATGTGTCTTGCCGTCAGAGCCTTCGGCAAATCCATCGAAACTGTCGCGTCCGCCCTTGGGCGTCAGGCGCAGATGCAGCGTGATGGCGCCGCCTTCACACCGCCAGGGCCGCTCCATGGCTCAGAAGAACAGGCTGCGCGCGTAATAATTCACGGCCACCTGCAGGAATTGCAGGCCGAGCAGCAGCACCATCGGGGAAATATCGACCGGGCCGAGATCCGGCATGCGGCGGCGAATCGGCCCCAGCACCGGCTCGCAGATGCGATAGAGGAATTCGCCGATGGTGGAGACCAGCTGCTGGCGCGCGTTCACAATGCCGAAGCTCGTCAGCATCGTCAGCACGACATAGGCGAGCAGCAGAAAGGAATAGATGTCGATGACCTTGTTGAAGAGCCACAAAATCGGAACCATGCCTACTCCTGCCCGCATCAGTGCGCTGTGATGCTCATTCCTAGCCGAGCGCGCCCCCCTCTCGCAAGCGCGAGAAACAGGTTCGAAAAAAATGCCCCCGAGGGGCGTTGACTTCTGCACCGCAATGAGAGAAACAACCGCCCTCCGGTTCCGGGGCTGTAGCTCAGTTGGGAGAGCGCGTCGTTCGCAATGACGAGGTCAGCGGTTCGATCCCGCTCAGCTCCACCATCCTCTAAATCAATGATTTAGGTGGATTGTTGGATTTAACGAACATCTCGACACTTCCGAGGCTTGGCCGGTTGGCTGAGACACTATCGCGCGCTCTCAGATCAGATTTGTCGGCCTGTTCTGCGCCGTCATGCGATTTTTCTCAAGCCCGCGTTGGTGACTGCCGGTTTTGACGATGCTTCGGCAGTGTGGGGCGGTGTTTAATCGTTTCCGCGCGCGGCTTGCAGTGCTTTTCGATCACGGGATGCCGTTCCCGGCTTGTCGGACCCAGACATGGAATCGAACAGGCGTTCCACCGGAAGATGTTTCGTCCCCGATTCGGTTCCGGCTGTTGGGTTGATTGGCTTTAAGTGGGGCGCGCGGGTCTTGGCCGAGATAGCTCCCGCTTCAGGTGCCCCGATTCTGTCCCCTCAATCAGGCGTAGCTGGCGATGAGCTTGCGTTGACCTTCCCAGCTCAGCGGAAGGGTTTGGGCGAGCTGGCTGGCACTCAAGCTCGCCGGGGTTTCCTCATTGAGGATGGCTTCGATGATCTCCGGGGCGAGGAACGCCAGATTGAGCATCATCGAGATGTTGCGCGCGGATTTGCCTTCGCGGGTGGCGATGGCATCAACGCTCTCGATCTTTCCACTCGCGAGTTCGTCGAACCAGCCTCTCGCCTTGTACAGCGCCATGATAAGGCGCTCGCGGTTCCGTCGTTGGGAGTTGGGAAGCGGAGGTTCGCCTTTTCCGCGCTCTGATACCTTCACCTGTTTGACGGGCGGCGCATAGCCGAGATTGCACGGCACGATGATGCGCTTGAAGGATGCGCCATGCTGCCCGTCGTCATTTGCTGCGTGCTCTGGCTCTATTTGGCTTTCGTCCTGATGCTTCTGCACGAAGATGGCGATCCGGTCATCGAAGACCTCGACGCGGTCGAGAAGCACCTCGATGAGCGCTTCGGGTTGAACTGGGACGTCTGCCAAGCTAACGCTTGTGCCTGATGGTGTGTTGCCTCGCGTTGAGCTGCCCCGCCCAACCGTTGCGGGTGCGAACCGTTTATCGGTGGCGCCCCACGCCTCCGCTTTCTTCTGTTTGATACATTCCTGCTGGAGGACGTTGGTGACGAGCAGCTCGATCTCATTAGCCGCGATGCGGGAGGGTTTTCCCGCCCGTTCAGGCTCTCCATCCAGAAGCGCCCTTGAGACGTAGTAGCGATAGCGCACCCCCTTCTTGTTGGTGTGGCTCGGCGCCATGCGGTTTCCCTTGGCATCGAATATCTTACCCGTCAGGAGCGAGGTGAGCGTATGCGATGTTCGCTCCGGACTGGAACGCTGGGTGGTGAGAAGCTGCTGCGCGGCGTCGAAGGTCGTCTTCTCCAGCAGGGGGGCATGCTCACCCGGATAGTGCTGACCCTTGTGCGTGATCTCCCCGATATAAACCCGGTTCCTCAGCAAGGCCTGGAGCGGACCATAGGTGAAGGGAATGCCGCCAATGTGCGAGCCATCCGAGCGCTGCCGGATCCGGGTGCGGATCCCCATGCGCTTGAGTTCGTTCGCGGTGGCAATGGTTGAGCGGGTCTTGAGGTACGTCGCGAAGATCAGGCGGACGGTCTGGGCCTCCTCTTCATCGATGACCAGCTTGCGGTTCTCGATCCTATAGCCGAGGGGTACAGGGCCTCCCATGAAGATACCCTTCTTCTTGGAGGCGGCGATCTTGTCGCGGATACGCTCCGCTGTGACCTCGCGTTCGAACTGGGCGAAGGAGAGCAGCACATTGAGGGTGAGTCGGCCCATGCTGGAGGTGGTGTTGAAGCTCTGGGTCACGGAGACGAAGGAGACGGATCTGGCATCGAAGCGTTCGACGATACGGACAAAGTCCGTCAGCGATCGGGTCAGGCGATCGACCTTGTAGACCACCACCACATCGATCCGTCCTGCGGCAATATCGCTCAGCAGGGCTTTCAGTCCCGGCCGCTCCATCGAGCCACCGGAGTAGCCGCCATCATCATAAGCCTGCGGGATCACCTGCCAGCCCTCATGGCGCTGGGAGGCGATATAGGCTTCGCAGGCCTCCCTCTGGGCCTGTAGGGAGTTGAAGTCCTGCTCCAGCCCTTCCTCACTCGATTTGCGGGTATAGACCGCACAGCGAAGGACGGGGGACTTACCGGCACCACTTATGCCAACGGCAGGCTTGCCGGGAGGACGGCGTCTGGCGTTGCGTGGAACTATGCCCGGCTGATGGGACGCGGGCCGATGGACGGTACCCCCATTCTTGAGATCGGTCTCACGCATGGCCGATCTCCTCGGCCAGCACCCCGCTTCGTTCTGCGCGACGCGGTCGTCCTCGCCCTGTGGACCGGTTCAAACCGCCTCTCGTCCCCGCTTTGTTCAAGCCGGGCTCAACAGGTCTTGAAGGGGGGCTCAATATGTCCGAAGAGCCTAGGTCGGGAGACACCCCGGTTGGCGCCGTTCCCGAAGACAACGCTGAAGCCTGGGCCGCGGCTTTTGGCTTTCCTGGCTTCTGGTTCACCCCGAAGAACAGCCAACCATTCCAGCTCGTCCCTGTAATCGCTTTTGCGATCACCGAGAGGGAACGATGGGTCTTCCCCTCCCACAGGAATCCATCGGTTAGAACAGTGACCTCATGGACCTGTCCCTGCCACTCCCGCACCAGCCGTGTTCCCGGACGCAAGGCGCGGCGAACCGGAGAGGAGGAGGTGGACGAGGGCGAAGATGATGCAGAGGCGACGAAGGGGACAGACGAAGCTGAAGACATCTCCGGAGAAGCCGAAGCGGGACCGGAAGCGGTCGAGCCATTCGGCGTCTCGTGCAGTGTATCTCCGGCAGTATTGGAGACGCCGGCAGGTCCGACAGACATCGCTACATTGGCTGCATTCCGCATCGCCTCTTTTGCGACCCGCGCCAAGCGCTGTTCCAATCCTCGCGTCAGGCCCCCGTGGCGTTCGCACTGTAGGCGCCATGCTAACGCGCGAACCAGCAGCTCTCCGCTCAAGCCCCTTGCAGGCGGCTTGCGATGCAGGGCGCGCCAGAGGTCATGGATCATATCACGCCCCAGCCCGGGCAGCGTCTCGACATCCACTGTTCCCAGATCGATCGCTTCTCCCCTCCCCATCACGCGGCTCCTTCGGGGATGGAGGACGGGGTTACGTCGGCAGCGAGAACCGATGACGCAGAGGCGGGTGGGGTTGAGTCACCAAGCGGGCTGGAGATGCCGGACAGCGATGTGGGGGTGGCCGCACTCTCCGGCCCAATCGCCGAGGCTGCGAAGCATACCGGCGCTGGAGCGCTCCCCACGCCCGGAGGAGAAGTCGTGTCGTCCATCGCAGTCGCGGAGGCCAGCGATGACGACGGGGAAGCATTATCTGCTTCGGCCGATGTAACCCTGTAGCGGCAAGCGCGCCCATTTAGGCCCATCCGCTCGATCCTGACCCCGCGCTTGCGCAAACCGCTCAAAGCGGCCCGCACGCTATGTGCCTGCCAACCCGTCGCCTCAGCGATCTCCGCAACGGTCACCCCCTCCCCGCGCGCCAGCAGGCTCATCATCTGCGCACGGGGATCGGGGCAGGAGAGACGGTTGGAACGGGCGCAGAGTTCAGAGCTGGAGGTGACGCGGCCAGCAAGTATCCGATGGCTGCGATGGGAGGATATTGGCCCGCCCGCATGGCCGCGCATCTCATCCACCTGAGACGAGGGACTTTCCGGGCGACCGAACCACCACATCAACCAGCCTCTCAGCCCGCTCCATCGGTCAGACTGAGATGAAGAAGCAATCGTTCCAGACATAGCTGCGGACCTCCCGGATGGTGCCGGCGGCCCGACGCCGCCCCCACCACCGCAAGCCCCGGTCGCAGCTCATCTCACTGCGCTCCCGAGGCGAGGTTACCTTCCAGCCGCAACCAACCAGCCCGGCCCCACAACACATGCTTGCCTCACGAGCAAAGGGAAGTCGAATCTGACGTGGGAAAGGCGGAAAAGGAGCCGGAAGCGGACGGGCGGGTTCACCCGGCTAAGTGAGCTTAGCGGATGTTCGCTTTGATGACATAGCGGCTTTATGGCTGTGCGTGTGCAGCAAAAGCCCTCTACGGCTCATCTTTCATCAGGCCTTGTCGCGTTCAATGGCGCTCGAGAGAATGCTTTGGTGCGGGAGCATCTGCCGCAGATCATAAAAAATCGAGATGGAGCTCGAGTAAGGGAGAGGATGAAATCCCGCCGAAGCCGCTTCTGGTTCACGCACTTTGCCGTCAAACGTTTTTGGCCCAGACTGCAGAGCGCCGATAACAGGCCTGACCCGATTTCTTGTGGAGCCTTCCGTGCAGTCCAAACCCGCAACGCTGACCGCTGAGGAAATCGAAACCCGGTTTCGCAACAGCTATCACAGCTACCAGTACTATTTCGTGGAATTCTTTACGGAGCATCTCGCGGATTGCTCCCGTGTTTTCGGGGGCGATCTGCAGCTCATGCTGGTTCTCGCGCTCATGGGACAGATGCATCTCAAGGCGCTGGTGGCACAGAAACAGAACCCGGACCATCGGGCGCAGATCGTGCGGGAGCAGAAGATCACCGCCTCACGAATCGCGGATGCCTCAAGCATTCCCCGCGAGACGGTGCGACGCAAACTGGTCAAGCTTGAGCAGCTGGGATGGGTGGAGCAGGAAGCCTCGGGCGCCTGGCGCGTGACCATCGCCGAGCATGGCTCGAATGCGCGCCGGGACCTCACTGAACTGGATCAGCGGGCGATGGTGCGGATTGCCGCATTCTACCAGAAACTGTATTGTCTTATCGCAGTATAACAATGGTTTAGCCATCATAGCGCCCAAATCGGGCAGCATCCCCCTTGCTCCCGCATTGCCCCGCACGCCACAAAATACCGGTGGGGAGTTCTATGCGGGAGGATGCAGGAATGGGCGTCGAAAAGATGTTCCGGCTCGATGGCGATGTTGCGTTAGTCACGGGAGCCGGCGCGGGCATCGGCCGTGCAATCGCCAAGCTGTTCGCGTTGGTCGGCGCCGCTGTCGTGGTGAGCGATCTCAAGTCGGAAGCCGCCGAAGCTGTCGCGCGGGATATCGTCGCGGCCGGCGGAAAAGCCGTCGGCATCGCCTGCAACGTCACCAAGGAAGAGGACCTCACTGCGGCGGTGAACACCGCTGTCGAGCGCTTCGGATCCTTGACGATCCTCGTCAACAATGCGGGCGGCGGCGGGCCGAAGCCCTTCGACATGCCCATGGGAGATTTCCAATGGGCGTATCAGCTCAATGTCTTCTCGCTGTTCCGGCTCACGCAATTGGCCGCACCGCATATGGAGAAGGCAGGCCACGGCGCGGTGCTCAACATCTCCTCGATGGCGGGCGAGAACAAGAATGTCCGCATGGCCTCTTACGGCTCATCAAAGGCGGCGGTGAACCACCTCACGCGCAATGTCGCATTCGATCTCGGCCCGAGGAACATCCGCGTGAACTGCATCGCGCCGGGCGCCATCAAAACCGATGCGCTCGCGACTGTGCTCACGCCCGACATCGAGAAGGCGATGCTCAAGCATACCCCGCTCGGGCGGCTCGGACAGGCCGAGGATATCGCCAGTGCCGCCCTGTTCCTGTGCAGCCCGGCCGCGAGCTGGGTGAGCGGACAGGTGCTGACCGTTTCGGGCGGCGGCGTGCAGGAACTGGATTGAGGACACGCCGATGCGCGCGGGGCCGGAATGGTTCATCTGGATTGAAACGCTGGGGATCCTCTCCTTCGCAATCAACGCGATGATCGTGGCAAAGGGGAAAAACCTCTCGACCTTCGGGTATTTCCTGTGCGCACTTGCCACGGCGCTGGGCGGCGGCACCTTGCGGGATATCCTGCTTGGCCCTTCGGCCCAGCCCTTCTTCTGGGTGGCCTACCCCTTCTATATCGTGGCGATCTTCGTGCTCGCCATTGCCTACGCGAATATCGCCTTGCTCCGCGAGGGCATCGCCAAGCGGGATTTCCTGATCAAGGAAAGCGCGGAAGCGATCGCGTTGGCGTCGCTGGGCGCACTGGGCGCGGCGAAGACCTTCACCCTGTTGGGCCCGGTGGTGGCGTCCACGGCGCTGGGGCAGATGCAGCTCTGGATCCTTTGCGCGTTTTTCGGGGCGGTGAGCGCGGCCTTCGGATCGATCCTCCGGGATATCATCATTAACGAGTTTCCGGGCTCGCTGCGTCCCGGAGTCTGGGTGATCGAGGCCCTGTTCCTGGGCTGCGGCCTGCTGGCGCTCTTGCGCATGCTCGGCGTTCCCGCGCCCTGGGCCTTGCTGGCCGGGTTCCTCGCAACGCTCGTCCTTCGGCTATGGGTGGTCGTTTCCGCCCGCCGCGCGCAAACCTCTTGATGTTCCCAACGAAGAGCGGAGCCTTCCCATGAAAATCGCGATGTTCTACGCGAAGGATTACGAGAAGCCGCAATTCGAGGCGGTCAATGCCCGGCACAAGCATGAGATCAGCTATATCGCGGCACCGCTCAATGCCTCTACCGCGCCGCTTGCGCAGGGGTTCGATGCCATCTGCATCTTCGTGAACGACACCTGCGATGCCGAGACCATCGCCATTCTCGCGGCTGGCGGGGTGAAGCTGGTGCTCTGCCGCTCGGCGGGTTTCAATCAGGTGGACCTGAAGGCGGCCAAAGCGCATGGCCTGACGGTGATGCGCGTTCCGGCCTATTCGCCCGAATCCATCGCCGAGCACGCCGTCGGGATGATCCTCTCGCTCGTCCGGAACGTTCACCACCAGTACAACCGCGTGCGCAACGGCAATTTCTCGATGGATAGCCTCGTGGGCTTCACCCTGCGCGGGCGGGTCGCGGGCATTGTCGGTACGGGCAATATCGGCTGTGCTACCGCGCGTATCCTCAAGGGGTTCGGCTGCTCCCTGCTGGGCTCCGATCCCTACCCGAACGAGGAGATGACCGCGCTCGGCATGGACTATGTCGAGCGCAACACGCTCTTCCAACGCTCGGATATCGTGGTGCTCACGGCGCCGCTCACACCCGAGACGCGCCACATGGTGAATGGTGAAACCCTCAAGCTCTTCAAGAAGGGCTCGGTGCTCATCAATACCGGGCGCGGCCCCCTGATCGACACCAAGGCCGCGATTGTCGCTCTCAAGAACCTCGAAACACTCTGGTATCTCGGCATCGACGTCTATGAGGACGAGGCGGGCCTCTTCTTCGAGAACCTCTCGGCAAAGATCGTTCAGGATGACACCCTGCAATTGCTGCTTGCGCAGAAGAACTGCCTGGTTACGCCCCATACCGCCTGGCTCACGCAGGAGGCGCTGACCGATATCGCCGAGCAGACCTTGGGCAATGCCACGGATTTCGTGGCTGGCACGCCCAACCCCGATCGCACCGTCAAACTTCCCTGATCACCACCATTCCCGAGGTTCTTCCATGTCTGCTTCCTTCGATGCCTTTGCCGATTTCCGCATGACCGGGCACAAGGTCATCATTACGGGCGGAGCGCAGAACATCGGCGCGGGGATTGCCAAAACCCTCGCCGGCGCCGGTGCCAAGGTGATGATCGCCGATCTCAACGGTGAGCACGCCCAGAAGACAGCCGCGGAAATTGCCACGCAAACCGGTGCGGAATGCCGCGGCATGGCCTGCGACGTCACTGATGCCGCGCAGATCGACGCCGTGGTGGCCGCAACGGTGGCGGCCTTCGGCGGCATCTCCACGCTGGTCAACAATGTCGGCTGGGGTGGGCGTCACGATGACCCCACCGCGATTTCGGACGAGGCGTTCATCGCCTCCTATAAACTCAATACGCTAAGCGCCTATCGCATGAGCATGGCCTGCCTGCCGCATATGCTGAAGGAAAAGAACCCGAGCATCACCAATTCCGGCTCGTTCTCCTCCGCCGCACCGGCCTACGACATCCTCGCCTATGGCACCGCCAAGGCGGCGCTGAACCAGATGATGGTCTCAATCGCGCATCTGCTGGCCAAGAAGGTGCGCGTCAATTCCATCCTCATCGGCACGGTGATGACGCCGGGCTATGCCGATGCGGGCATCGACCCCGCCATGCAGGAAAAGCTGAGCCACCCCGACAATCTCACGGGGCGCCCCGGTTCCCCGCAGGATGTGGCCAATGCCTTTCTCTGGCTCGCCTCCCCGGCGGCGGGCTGGGTGAGCGGGCAGACCATCAATGTTCATGGCGGCGGGGGCGTGGTGCGCCTTTTCGGGCATTGAGGGTGCGCATGAAGGCTCTCCATTCCCCGCTGGTTGGCGCATGCGCGGCTCTGGCCGTGCTGGCGCTCGCGGGCGGTGCCGCCGCACAATCGGCGGGCGGAGCCATTCCCCTCGCCGCGCAGGCCGAGGGCGCTCCGATCGAGGGGGTCGAGGTGGTATTGGTGCGGGGCTCGGACAATCCTGCGCGCGATCAGGCCGCCCTCGCTCGGCTTCGGGACAGCATGCAGGCCTTGGTGGGGCGCAGCTATTCACGCGCGTTCATAGAGCGGCAACTGGCAACGCCGCGTGCCCGGCTCGGCGTGGGCACCATCAGCCATCGCCTTGTGCCGGGGCGATCCGCGGGAACCCTCGCGCTCGTCATCGAGCTTGATACCGCAACCGCGACAGCCGGGACCGGAAACCGGCTTCTGGCCGGCGACCCACGGTCCTTCCCGGTGCTCTATCGCAGTGATCGCGGCTTCTTCACCGCTCTGATCAGTGGTGGGTTCGGCGCCTACAGCGACATCAACCCGTGGTTCGGCAACCCGGCCCTGTTCACCGCCGGCAGCCCCATCGCCCGAAAACGACCGGGCCGTGCACCGCGCTGGACCGAGGGCTACACCGACCTCGGCTTTGCGGGCGCCGCGCAGATCGGGGATACGCCCTTCTACGCCTACGGCGCGATCAGCGCGCTGACCTCTTGGTCGCTGGGGCAGGACATCTACCGCAACGATACCCGCACCTGGACCGATCTCGAGCGCGCCTATGCGGGGCTGCTCTATGTCGATCCAGACACCGGCAACAGCGCCAACATCAGCGCGGGCCGCCAGAACGTGACGCTGAACGACGGCTGGCTCGTGCATTTCGTGCGCGGCAACGCCAATATCGGCCAGCGCGGGGGCACCTATCTAGGCCCGCGCAACGCCAATGATTTCTCCGTGGTGGCGGATGCGAAGATCGGCCCCTTCACCGCCAAGGCCTTTTGGATCGACCCGGACGAGCTGCCGGGCATCGATTCCCGCGCGAGCTATTTCGGCGCCAACCTGCGCTACACCTTCCGCCCCGGCCTTTCGTTCGACACCAGCTTCATCACGGTGGCGCGCTCCACCGGCGCGCTGATCGCACCGGGCGGGGTGCGCCTGCCGCGCGAGGGGCTGCGCACATATGCCGGGCATCTGCGCTGGGAGCGGCCTTTCGGGGCCGAGGGCGTCTGGCTCGCAAGCGAAGCCGCCTTTCAGGACCATGACCGCTTCAAGATGGCCGCCTACGCCGCCTATGGCCTGATCGGCTATCAGGCGGCGCAGGTGGCATGGTCGCCCAGCCTGTCCTATCGCTTCTCCTATGCCAGCGGGGACAACCCCAATTCCGCCAGCTACAACCGCTTCGATCCGCTGCTTTCCACCGGTCTCGGCAACTGGCTTCAGGGCATCAGCTTCGGCAAGCTCACCTCCAATTCCAACCTCGCGGTGCATCGCCTGCAATTGAACCTGGTGCCGATGCCGACGCTGAACGTCACCTTCGACTGGCACATCCTGCGCGCGCCCGAGCGCAACAACCTCGGCTCCAACCCCGCGCTTTCCGCGCTCACCTCCAGCGACATCGGGCAGGAATTCACCCTCACCGGGCGCTGGGCCATCAACCGGAACCTTTACCTGCAGACCATCGGGTCCATCGCGGTGCCCGGCAAGGCGCTGCGGAACGTCGGGGCCACCCGCAACTGGACCACGCTGCAGGCCAGTCTTTACTGGTCGCTCTGACCATGGGCGAGATGAACGTTCCCCTTCCGCTTCTCGCCTCGCTGCTCTTCAGCATGATCGGGCCCATCGCGCTGCTGCCGTATTTCGCAAGCGTGACAGCAACAGCAGAACCATCGCTGCGTGCCCGCATCGCGCTTCTTGCGACGCTCGTGGCGCTGTGCACGCTCGCGATCGCGGTGTTTGTCGGAGCCAGTGTGATGCACTCCGCCGGAACCTCGCGCTCCGCCTTGATCATCGCCGCCGGTGTCATTCTCACGATCACGGCGTTGCGGAACATTTTTGGGGTGGCGGCCCCCGTGAACCCCACCGCAGATCAGCCGGGTATCGGGCTCGCGCTGATGCCCCTCGCCATCCCCGGCATCGTCACGCCGATGGGGGTGGCGATTGTCATCCTGTTTGCGAGCTATTTTCCTGATCTCCTGGATCGCCTCGCCATCCTCGGGGTCATCGGCGGGATCATGATCGCCAATTATGGCGCGATGCGCATCTCGCATGGGTTCATGCGGGTAATCGGCCCGGTGCCCCTGCTGATTCTGGGTGCGATTTTCGGGGTGCTTCAGGCCGCCATGGGAATCGAGATGATCCTGTCCGGCATCAAGCTGTCGGGGCTCCTTGCGGCGCGATGAAGCCGCCAGGTCGAAGGACGCACTTAAGACGGCGAAAGGCCGACCTGCGTTCCACGGTCTACGGGTGTCGAAATCGGGGTCATACCGAAAGCGTCCTCTGACGTCCCCCTGTTGAGCACCCGCCCCTGCACGAAAGTACGCGCTCAAAATATGACTTCACGGTTGTCCAGCTTATGAGCGCTAAACTTGCTGAGTGAATGTCTGGCTTCGGTGAGCCGCTACACCACTTGAAGCGCCCGATAGGGGGCGCAATCTCGCCAGCTCTGGGGCCGGAAGCGGAGTGGCGGGTTGCCGCGTCAAAGCCAACAAACCCGCCCCTTCTGCGAAGCCGGATTCTCAGGAGTGGAGGCGGCATTGCTGCGGACGCGCACTGCATATGACAGGCTTGAGCAAAGCGCTTATGACTCTGCCCTGACGCCCCTCGGAAAACCCCTCCATGTCCCAAGCACCATCGCAGCCCCGTGTTCTCGTCGTGGATGACGAAGCGGAACTGCGCGGCCTCGTGATGGGGTTCCTGCAAGGCAACGGCCTAGCGGCCTCCGGTGTGCGCGACGGCGTTGAAATGCTGGCGGCGCTTGCCCGAGAAGCCTTCGACCTTGTCGTGCTGGATTTGATGCTGCCGGGTGAGGACGGGCTCAGCCTGCTGCGTCGCTTGCGTGCTCATTCCGCTCTTCCGGTTATTCTGCTCACAGCCAAGGGCGAAGAAACGGATCGCATCGTCGGGCTGGAACTTGGGGCGGACGACTACCTCGCCAAGCCGTTCAATCCGCGCGAGTTGCTGGCCCGCATCCGGGCGGTTCTGCGCCGGGGCGCGGCAATGGAGTCCACGCCGCATGAGGCGCAGGGCTTTGCCTTTGCGGGCTGGCGGCTCGATCCGCTACGGCGCGAATTGTTTAGCCCCGAAGGCGTGTTGGTGGATCTCTCCGCAGGTGAATACGACCTACTGCTAGCCCTGCTGGAAGCCCCGAATCGCATCCTGACGCGCGAGCAGCTGCTCGACGCCGCACGCGGGCGCGAGGCCGCCCCCTTTGACCGCGCGATCGACGTGCAGATGAGCCGCCTGCGTCGCAAGATCGAGCCGGGCGAAAATGCCCCCGAAATGGTCAAAACCGTGCGTGGCGCGGGCTACATGTTCCTGCCTAAGGTCACACGCGCATGAGGCGGCACTTCGATACGCTGGCCGCGCGCACGGTGCTGCTGCTGCTCATCGGCATCGGGCTGGTGCACGTCGCCAGCCTTTATGCCTATCAGCATGCTTTGACGAATGAGGTGACCCGGGCGAACGACGCCCGCCTCGCTGAGCGCATGCTCACCATTCGCCGCTCGGTCATGCGCCTTATGCCAGCCGAGCGCGAAGCCGCCGCGCATGAGCTTTCGGGTGGGCCGCTGGAGGCCCATTGGAGCGCGGCGGACAAGGCGGCGCCGGGAGGTGCGGGCGCTGGCGATTGGGCTGGGCTTGCGCAACAACTGGCTACACAGGGCGCTGATCTTCCCCCGCAGGACATCATCCTCGGCGCGCAGGATTCGCATCTGGCACTCGTGTCGCTGCGCCTGCCCGATGGCACATGGCTGAACCTGACAGCCTTTGCCACGCAATCCGCGCCTCAATCCCAGCATGGCACGGTGCTCTCCACCTCGCTCATGGCGCTGGGGGTGGTGCTGGTGTCGGTGCTGGTGGTGGGCTGGCTTACGCGCCCGCTGCGCGCTGTGGCGCAGGCAGCCCGCGCGCTTTATGCTCAGGCGGATCGAGTGTCACTGCCTGAAAGCGGCCCGCGCGAGGTGCGGGATGTGGCCCAAGCCTTCAACGAGATGCAGGACCGCATCGCGAAATTGATCGACACCCGCACGCAGACGCTGGCCGCCGTTTCTCATGACCTGAAAACCCCTTTGACCCGCCTGCGCCTGCGCGCCGAGAGCGTGGCGGATGCTCGCGTGGCCAGCGCCATGGCCGGGGACATCCGCGAGATGGAGCGCATGCTGGACCAGACCCTTCAGCACCTGCGCGGCGAGCGCGATGACGAGGCGGCGCGCCCGCTCGAGCTTGGCGCGCTGCTGCAAACACTGGTGGACGAGGCGCAGGATGCGGGCGGCACGGCAAGCCTTGAGGCCCCGCCTGGCGTGATCCTGTTGGGCCGACCTCTGGCACTCAAGCGTGCCTTTGCCAATCTTATCGACAACGCCATCAAATACGGCGGCGAGGCGCGCCTGCGCGTGACGCAGGAGGCGAGCGGCATTGTAGTGGAAATCAGCGATTCCGGCCCCGGCATCCCGGCAACGCAGCGCGAAGCCGTGTTCGACCCCTTCGTGCGGCTGGAGGCCTCGCGTTCCAAGGAAACCGGCGGTTTTGGACTGGGGCTGGCCATCGCCCGCGCGGCGATTGCGGCGCAGGGCGGCACAATCACGCTCTTGGATGCGCCCGGAGGCGGCCTTCTGGTGCAGGTTTCTTTACCAAACCCGTCAAAGCTCGCCGCTTGAAACACTCTGTTACAATGCTGAAATCCTCCTGATGCGCAGGCGTGGGAGGCAGAAGACCGACGCAACGCGATGAGTCGGATTTGTATGCGCGCCTGCCTTTCCTTTCTGGCCTTCCTGCTGCCTTCCAGCGCCCTGCTGGCGCACGAGGGGCACGACCACGGCGCACCCCCGCCGCCTGTTTCAGCGACCATCGCGCCGCGATTCGAGGCCAGCTCCGAGGCATTGGAGATGGTGGGGGTGTACCGGGCCGGAAAGCTGACGCTGCATCTTGATCGCTTCAAGGGCAATGCGCCGGAAGTGGCGGCCGGCGTCGAGCTTGAAACGCCCAAGGGCACCGTTAAGGCCCAACCGCTGGGTGACGGGCGTTATGCGCTCGATGCTCCATGGGTAAAGCCGGGCAAAACAGAGCTGATTGCCACCATCACGACCGGCGCGGATATTGATGTGCTCTCAGCCAGCCTCACTGTGCCAGAAGAGGGCAAGGCCCCTGCGCCCGGTCCCACGGATCTGGCCCAACGCCTGCCCGATGGTGCGCTTTTCGTGCCCAAAGCAACGCAGAAAATTCTGGGGCTGCAAAACACGCTCACTCAGCAAGGCGCGCATCGCCGCGCCGTTACCCTACCCGCGCGCGTCATCCCCGATCCGGAGGCGAGCGGCGTGGTGCAGGCCTCGGTGGCGGGGCGCCTGATGCCGCCGCCCGGCGGATTTCCGCGTCTTGGCGCGCGGGTCAAGGCCGGACAGGTGCTGGCGCTGGTGATGCCCGCCATTCCCGCGGCGGATCTCACCACGCAGGCCCAGCAGGCGCGCGAGCTCGACCAATTGGTGGCCTTGGCACAGCGCAAGTTGGAGCGTTATCGCCTTGCCCCCAATGCCTTTCCGCGCGCGCAGGTCGAGGATGCCGAGGTGGAGGTGGCGGGGTTGCAACGCCGCCGTGCCGCCTTGGAAACCGCCCCGCGTGCCGCCGAACAGCTTTTAGCCCCGGTGGATGGTGTTATCGCGGCCAGCACGGCTATCGTCGGCCAGATCGCCGATGCCAACGCGGTGCTGTTCCAGATTGTCGATCCCGATCGCTTCTGGGTGGAGGCACTCAGCCATGGTTCGGCGCTCGCGCCGGGTAGCGCGCACCTCGCGCTGCCGGGCGGGGTGAGCGCGCCGCTCACCTTTATCGGTGCCGGGCTGGCGGATCGTCAGCAGGCTGTGCCGGTGCATTATGCGCTGGGCGCGCCGGTTGTCGGTTTACGCGCCGGACAACTCACCACGGTTCTGGCAGAGGTGGGTGAGGCGCGCCCCGGCATCGCCCTGCCGCGCGCGGCCGTGGTGCGCGCACCCAATGGGCTCAGCGTCGTTTTTGAACAGACCGGGGCGGAGCGTTTCGTTGCCCGCGTGGTGAGCGCCGAGCCGCTCGATGGCGCGCGGATGCTGATCCTTTCGGGGCTGGAACCGGGCAAGCGCGTGGTGACGCAGGGCGCCGAACTCCTCAACCAGATCCGATAAGGTCAGGGCTCCCGCCGATGTTCACCTTTCTGGTCTCCCATTCTCTGAAAAATCGCCTGCTGGTGCTGGCGGTCTCCGCGGTGCTGGTGATCTACGGGCTGTTTGCCGCCACGCGCCTTCCGGTGGATGTGCTCCCTGATCTGAACAAGCCCACGGTCACGATCATGACCGAGGCCGAAGGGCTGGCCCCGCCGGAAGTCGAGCAGCGCATCACCTTCCCCATCGAGGCGCAGATGAACGGCGTGCCGGGGGTGACGCGTGTGCGCTCCACCTCCGGGGTGGGGCTGTCGGTCGTCTACGTCGAGTTCGACTGGAACACCGAGATCTATCGCAACCGCCAGCAGGTTGCCGAGCGCCTCGCCCTGCTGCGGGATCAGTTGCCCGCCAATGTCACCCCGCAGATGGGGCCGGTGTCCTCCATCATGGGGCAGGTTCTGCTCGTCGCGCTCACCGCGCCGGAAGGAACCTCCCCCTTCATCTCACGCGAGGTGGCGGATTTCACGCTACGCCCGCATCTCCTCGCCGTGCCGGGGGTGGCGCAGGTCATCCCCATCGGCGGGGCGGTGCGCCAGTTCCGCGTGGCGCCCAACCCGGCCGCCTTGCGTGCGCTGGGCGTCACGCTCGATCAGGTGGAAGCGGCCCTGCGCGGTTTCGGCACCAATGCCTCTGGTGGTTTCGTCAATAATGGCGGGCGCGAGCTGCTGGTGCGTTCTCTCAGTGCCAGCCTGAAGCTCGAAGACCTCGCTGCCCTGCCCGTGGCGGTGATCAAGGGCACGCCGGTGCGGCTCGATGCCGTGGCCGAGGTGGGCTTTGCCGAGCGCCTGAAGCGCGGCGAAGCGGGCTTCATGGGCAAGCCCTCGGTCATCCTCTCGATCGAGAAGCAGCCGGAGGTGGACACGATTCGCTTGACACGCGCGCTGGAAACCGCGCTGGCCGAGATCAGCCCCACGCTTCCCCATGGCATTTCCGCCGCTAACATCCTGTTCCGGCAGGCGAACTTTATCGAAATCTCGATTGCCAACCTCAAAACCGTGCTGATCGAGGCGGTGGTGGTGGTGGCCATCGTGCTGTTCGCGTTTCTGCTGAATGTCCGCACCACGGCCATCTCGCTGATCGCGATTCCGGTTTCGGTGTTGGCGACCGCAATCCTGTTCGCGGTGCTGGGGCTTTCCATCAACACCATGACGCTGGGCGGGCTGGCGATTGCTATCGGCGAGCTGGTCGATGATGCGGTGGTGGATGTCGAGAACATCTTCCGGCGGCTGCGCGAGAACCGCATGGCAGGCAACCCGCGCTCCACCTTCGAGGTCGTGGCGTCGGCTTCCAATGAGGTGCGCTCGGGCATTGTCTATGCCACCGCCATCATCGTGCTGGTGTTCGTGCCGCTCTTCGCGCTGCAAGGCATCGAGGGGCGGCTGTTCGCGCCGCTCGGCAAGGCGTACATCCTTTCCATTCTGATGAGCCTGATCGTTTCGATCACGCTCACCCCCGTGCTCGCCTATTACTGGCTCCCCTCGCTCAAGCGGCTGGAGACCCACGAGAGCGCTCTGGTTACACGCCTCAAGGGGCTCAACGCTCGTGCGCTGGACTGGGCCTTCGATCATGCCCGCATCGTTTTCGCCACGGTCGCCGGCGCGGTGCTGCTGGCGACTCTCGCAGCCTTTGCCTTGCCGCGTGCCTTCCTGCCACCCTTCAACGAGGGCACCTTGACCATCAACACCACGCTCAACCCCGGCATCTCGCTGGAGGAAAGCCAGCGGCTCGGGCTGATCGCGGAACGGCTGATCCTGGAGGTGCCGGAGGTCGCGCAGGTAGGCCGTCGCACCGGGCGCGCGGAACTCGATGAACATGCCGAGGGCGTGCATTCCTCCGAGATCGAGGTGGAACTGAAGCCGTCCAAACGCACCAAGGACGAGATCGCGCAGGAGATCCGCGCGCGCCTCGCGGTGCTGCCAATGGCGACCAATGTCGGCCAGCCGATTTCCCACCGGCTCGACCATATGCTCTCGGGCGTACGGGCCCAGATCGCTCTGAAAATCTTCGGCGAAGATCTGGATAGCCTGCGCACCACGGCAGCGCTGCTGCGCGACAAGCTTGCGGAAGTCCCGGGCATCGCGGATCTCCAGATCGAGCGTCAGGTGCTTACGCCGCAGGTGCATGTGCGGGTAGACCATACCCGCGCGGCGCTTTTCGGCCTCTCCGGCGCGCAAGTGAGCGAGCAGGTGGAGCGGCTTTCCAACGGGCGTCACGTTTCCCGGCTCATCGATGGCAACCGCCGCTTCGATCTCGTGCTGCGCCTTGGCGAAGGGGCGCGCGATGTGAGCCGCCTCGCGGACCTGTTGATTGAAAGCCCCAACGGCTTCATCCCGCTCTCCAGCGTGGCCGATGTCAGCGAGAGCGACGGCCCCAACCAGATCCTGCGCGAGAATGCGCGCCGCCGCATCGCTGTTTTCGCCAATTCCGACGGCAAATCGGACATGGCGCGCATTATCGCCGATATCCGGGCCGTGCTTGCGGCAACCAAGCTGCCGCCCGGAACCTATACCGCGCTCGAAGGCACGTTTCAGGCGCAGGAGGAGGCCAGCCGCACCATGGGGCTGCTTTCGCTGGTCTCGCTCTCGCTGGTCTTTGCGATGCTTTATTCGCGCTACCGCTCGGCTCGCCTTGCGCTCATCATCATGGGGGCGGTGCCGCTGGCGCTGATCGGTGCGGTGATCGCGCTGTTCCTCGCAGGGCAGCCCCTCTCCGTCGCCTCGATGATCGGCTTTGTGACGCTCACTGGCATCGCCGCACGGAACGGCATTCTCAAGGTCAGCCACACGCTCAACCTCGCGCTGCACGAGGGACTGCCCTTCGGGCGAGAACTGGTGATGCGCGGCGCGCTGGAACGCCTGCCCCCGGTGCTGATGACGGCGCTTTCAGCAGGCCTTGCGCTGTTGCCGCTGATGATCGACGCGGCAGCGCCGGGCAAGGAGATCCTCCACCCCGTCGCCATCACCATTTTCGGGGGGCTGATCTCGGCCACCCTGCTCGATGCCGTGCTCACGCCGCTGCTCATCCTCCGTTTTGGAGAGAGCACGGTGCGCCGTCTCACCGTCACGGACGCGCCGACCACGCCCGGCCCGTCGCCCCAACCCGCCTTCTGACAGGAGCACCCGATGCGACCAATGGTGAAAACGCGATCCTTCGCCCTTTTGCTCGCCGCCAGCCTGTTGGCTGCGCCGGCGCTGGCGCATGAGCCGCGCACGGGGCCGCGTGGCGGTGCGCTTGTCGATGCCGGGAATTATCACGTTGAAGTCGTCACGCAGGACAAGATCATCAACGTCTTCGTGAGCGACCTTGCCGACAAGCCGCTGCTGGCGACTGGCTTCAAGGCGCTGGCCATTGTGGCATTGGACGGCAAGGCGGCACGCGTGCCGCTTGAAGCCGCCGGTGACGCCAGCCGCCTGACGGGCACCGCAGAGGTGCCCCTGCCCAAGCGCATCAAGGGTGCGGTGCAGCTCACTGCGCCCGACGGCAAGACCGCCACCGCCACGTTCAAATGAGGAGAGCGCTCATGAGCCTGAACCGTCGCCATTTCCTCGCCACTTCCGGCGCGCTGGCGCTGCTCCCGGCGCTGTCCTTGCGCGCGCAGCAAGCGCCTCTCCTGAATGTTTCCAGCCGCATGCTGGAGGTGAAGGGCAAGGCGGCCAAGGTTTTCAGCGTTACCGGTGCCAACGGCAAGCCGGGCCTCTTCGCGCAGGAAGGCGAGCGCTTCTCCGGCGCGGTGCGCAATGAAACCGGTGCCCCGCTGGTGATGCATTGGCACGGGCAGGTGTTCGCCCCCTACGATCAGGACCGCGCACGCCCCGATGGCGGCGAATTGGCGGTCGGGGCTTCCGACACCCATGATTTCCTGCTGACCCCCGGCACGCATTGGACGCATTCCCACCAATTGACCGAGCAGCAGCTTCTCGCCGCGCCGATGATCGCGCGCGAAAAGGACGCGGGCGATGTGCAGGATGTGGTGGTGATGCTACATGACTTCGCCTTCCGCTCCCCCGAAGAGATTCTGAAGGAGTTGGGCGGCAGCAATGTCCATGGCGCGCATGCGGGGCATGGCGGGAGCGCACCCTCCGGCGCGGCGCCACAGGGCATGAATCACATGCACATGAACCACGGGAGCATGAATCACCAAAGCATGCATCACGGCCAGATGATGGTGCATGCCAACGACATCGCCTACGACGCCTACCTCGCCAATGACCGCACGCTGGATAACCCGGAGGTCGTGCGCGTCGCCCCCGGCCAGCGTGTGCGCCTGCGCATCATCAACGGCGCCACCGCCACCGCGTTTTTCATCGACACCGGACAGCTTGAAGCCGAATGCATCGCCGTGGATGGCTCGCCCTGCCAGCCGCGCAGTGTGAAAAATCCCCCGCTGGCGCAAGGCCAGCGCATCGATCTCATTGTCACCATGCCGAAGGAAGGCGGGGCCTTCCCCATTTTCGCACAGGTGGAGGCCGACAAGCTCCGGACCGGCATTGTACTCGCCAGCGCGGGCGCGCAACTGCGAAAAATCGCCGACACGGCCGCCAAGGCCGCGCCCCATACCGATCTCAGCCTCGATGAAATGCTGCGCGCCGCCAAACCCCTGCCGGAAAAGCCGGTCAGCCGCGCCTACAGGCTGATGCTGGGCGAGGAGGCAGGCTACCGCTGGACCATCAACGGGCGTATCCACGGCGAACACCAGCCGCTGGAAGCGAAAGTGGGTGAGCGCATCAGCCTCACCTTCATGAACCCCACCATGATGATGCACCCGATGCATATCCACGGGCATCATTTTCAGGTGGTGGGCTCGCGCCGGGGCAATTTCTCAGGCCCGACGCGCGACACCGTGATCGTGCCGCCGCATAGCCCCATCACCGTCATCCTTGATGCTGACAAGCCCGGCCGTTGGTTCCTGCATTGCCACCACCTCTACCACATGGCGACAGGCATGATGACGGAGTTGAAGGTCAGTTAAGGCGATAACTTTGGTCAAGTGCAAAGCCGGGTCGGCGAGATCAGATTTCTACGCCTTCGGCCAACATCAAGGCGTCCTCGACATCAACGCCCAGATATCGAACCGTTGTCTCGATCTTTGTATGCCCGAGTAGGATCTGCACCGCCCGAAGATTGCCGGTCTGCTTGTAGATCAGGGTGAACCGCTCCGGGTTTGCCGGAGGCTCCAACTTCCAAATAGGATGGAGCCATGACGAGCAAAACGACGAACAAGTTCTCCCCCGAGGTCCGCGCCCGAGCCGTGCGGATGGTTGTGGATCACGAAGGC
>Ga0209794_1001286_pt1 | contig 20880 bp, 20 predicted proteins | sample EBPBio232013_DNA_FD_185869 | JGI IMG/M metagenome (GOLD analysis project Ga0209794, IMG submission 185869) | Wastewater treatment Type I Accumulibacter community from EBPR Bioreactor in Madison, WI, USA - Reactor 1_5/23/2013_ DNA (SPAdes)... | ecosystem: Engineered > Bioreactor > EBPR >... | reverse complement strand
GCACGGCGAGATGGACGCCTTCGAGAACGCCGGCCGCCAGCCGGCCTCGGTCTATCGGGAGGCGGTGCTGTACACCACCTTGTCGCCCTGTTCGATGTGCAGCGGGGCGATTCTGCTTTACGGCATTCGCCGCGTCATCGTCGGCGAGAACCGGACTTTCATGGGCGAAGAGGAACTGCTGCGCGCGCGCGGCGTTGCTGTCGAGGTGCTGCAGGACGAAAACTGCATTGCCCTGATGCGCGACTTCATCGCCGCCCGGCCGGAATTGTGGAACGAGGATATCGGGGTTTGAACCGGCGCCGCACACCATGAAAAACGGCGCCCGCGGGCGCCGTTGTCGCGACAGTTGCGCGATTTCAGCCCGGCGCGTTCGGGTTGCGGTGCGCCCAACCGGTCAGGCGCCGCTCCGCCAGGGCGAAGAGTTCGTACATGACGACGCCCATGACGCCGATGACGATCAGCCCGGCAAAGACGAGCGGCATGTTCATCGACGAGCTGGCCGACATCATCAGGTAGCCGATGCCTAGGTTGGAGGCGACCGTTTCCGAAATCACCGAGCCGACGAAGGCGAGCGTGATCGCCACCTTCAGCGAGGCGAAGAAGAAGGGCAAGGAACGCGGGATGCCGACCTTGACCAGGATCTGCCAGCGACGGGCGCCGAGCGAACGCAGCACGTCTTCCAGTTCCGGTTCCAGCGTCGCCAGCCCGGTGGCGACGTTGACCACGACCGGGAAGAAGGAGATCAGGAAGGCGGTGAGGATGGCCGGGATGGTGCCGATGCCGAACCAGACGACCAGCACCGGCACGAAGGCGACCTTGGGAATGCTGTTGAAACCGACCAGCAGCGGGTAGCAGGCCTTGTACACCAGCGGCGAAGCGCCGACCGCGAGGCCGAGCAGCATGCCGACGACGACGGCGAGGGCAAAGCCGGCGAGCGTCGTCCACAGCGTCTGTAGCGCGTGCATCATGATCGGCCCGGCATATTCGAGGCCGGAAGCCCAGATCGCGCTCGGCGCCGGCATCAGGTAATCGGGAATCTTCAGGCCGCTGCAGACGACTTCCCAGACCAGGAAGATGGCGACGGTGAGCAGCCAGGGCGCAGCCTTGATGGCGGTGGAGGTTTTGATGGCCATGGGGATTCCTCAGGATTCGCGGATGCGGCCGATGTGGTCGCGCAGTTCGTGCACATAGGCGGCAAAGCTGTCGGTGTAGGTGACGTCGAGCGGGCGCGGGCGCGGCAGGTCGATTTCCTTGCGCACCAGGATGCGGCCCGGTCGCTTGCTCATCACGTAGACGGTGTCGGCCAGGAAGACCGCTTCGCGCAGGTCGTGAGTCACCAGGATGACGGTGAACGGTTTCTCCTGCCAGAGGTCGCGCAGCATGCACCAGAGTTCTTCGCGGGTGAAGGCGTCGAGCGCGCCGAAGGGCTCGTCGAGCATCAGCAGGCGCGGCTGGTGGATCAGCGCGCGGCAGATCGACGCCCGCTGCTGCATGCCGCCGGACAGTTCCCAGGGAAACTTGCTGCCGTAACCGGCCAGCCCGACGCGGGCGAGCAGCGCCTCGGCGTCCGCCGTGTATTGCGCTTTTTCCTTCTTCAGGTTGCTGCGGAAGGGCTCGACGATCTCCAGCGGCAGCATCACGTTGTCGAGCGTGTTGCGCCAGGGCAGCAGGTTGGCGGCCTGGAAGGCCATGCCGACGATCTTCAGCGGCCCGCCGACCTCGCGGCCATCGACGAAGACATAGCCGTTGCTCGGCGGCTTGAGGCCGGAGACCAGCTTCATCAGCGTGGATTTGCCGCAGCCGGACGGGCCGACGACGGCGACGAATTCGCCCTCGCGGATGTCCAGGCTGACCTCCTCGATGGCGTTGGCGCCGCCCGGCGCGTAGGCCAGGCTGACGTTCTCGAACTTGACGAAAGACATGCGGATTCCCTATCGGTGACAGCGTCGACCGGCGGCGGCTGCCGCCGGCCCGGGGCGCCTTACTTGAGCGTGCGCTCGGCGGCCGCCGGCAGGAAGGCGGCGTTGAACAGGTCGGCGGCCTTCGGCGTCGTCGGCAGACCGTAGGCTTCGACGGTTTCGGCCAGCGAGCGCTGCAGGCGGTCGGCGGTGACGGCACCGAGCCCGTTCGCCTTCACTTCCGGCGTAATCACGCTCGATTCGAGCGCCAGCTTGAGGCGGCGGGTTTCCAGCGCGACGTTGATCAGCGGATCGCGTTCCTTGACGTAGGCGATGGCGGCGTCCGGGTTGGCGATGGTTTCCTTGAGCGCCTTGTTGAAGGCGCGCAGCAGGCCGGCCACCGCCTTGGGCTGCTCGGCGATCAGCTTCGGGCTGGCGATGATCGCGTTGCCGTAGAGGGCGACGCCGTGATCCGGGTACTTGAGGGCAACGATATCTTCCGGCTTGACCCCGCGCGCTTCCAGATTGAGCAGGCTGGTGAAGTAGAAGCCGGTGATGCCGTCTACGTCGCCGCGCGCCAGTAGGGTTTCGCGCAGCGCCGGTTCGACGGTCTGCCACTTGACGGCATCGACCGCCAGCTTGTTCGACTTGGCAAAAGCCGGCCAGGCCTTGCGTCCGGCATCGAAGACCGGCGCCGCCAGGGTCTTGCCGACCAGGTCGGCGGGCTTCGTGATGCCCGACTTCTTCAACACGAAGACGGCGGCCGGCGTCGCGTTGTACACCATGTAGACGGCCTGGATCTTCGAGCCCGGCGTCTTCGCGTCATGCTCGACCAGGGCGTTGAAGTCGGCAAAGCCCATTTCGTAGGCGCCGGTGGCAACCCGCGTCACCGCGCCGGCCGAGCCGGCGCCGGAGTCGATCTCGACATCCAGCCCCTCGGCGGCGAAGTAACCCTTGGCCTTGGCCATCAGGAAAGGCGCCGACGGCCCTTCGAAACGCCAATCGAGCGTGAACTTGAGTTTCAGCGGCGCCTGAGCGAACGCGGGCGCGGTCAGGCAGGCGAGGCTGGCGGCAAGCAGCAGGCGACGGCAGGCATTGAACGGAACGGACATGAAGGGTTCTCCTGAACGGTTTGTAATGACCGTCCCTACGCAATCGCCGTGCCAAACAATAAGCAACTGTTTTACAAGAACATTTTCAGCACCCACTTTTCCCGGCCCGGTGCTGGCGCATGGAACAGGCCTTTTCTCCCGGATTTGGCGCAAAAAGGCGCCTCAATTTGGTGCCGAAACCGCGAAAACGCCCCTCGCCTGTGCATGAAAAATGGATATTACCGCGCAAACAATCTCATTATATTCAATGAGATATAAGAAACCCACTATATGGTTTCAGCGATACCGGCTATGCCGCTTATCAAGCCGCCTTCCTGATAGATTTTGCCCGTCGTCAGGCTGCTGCACCGCAGCATCCGCCCGAGATCATCCAAACTCAAAACCAGGAGGTTCAATCATGTTTGCCAGGAAATCCATCCTTACCGCCAGCGCCCTGCTCGCCGCCGGCATCGGCTGCGCCAGCGCCGCCGACTGGAGCGACACCTCGATCGGCTACCGCTACGGCACCAAGTTCGCCGAACCGTTCAACAACAGCGACATCAAGAAGAACATCTTCAACCTGAGCCACGCCAGCGGCTACAAGTACGGCAGCAACTACTTCAACATCGACATGCTGATGTCGGACAACAACGATTCGCCCACTGTCAACGGCGTGCCCAACAAGCAGAGCCAGGCGCACGAGGCCTACGTGGTCTATCGCCACACCCTGGACTTCGGCAAGATCGCCGGCAAGAGCCTGGCCGTCGGCCCCTTCCGCGGTTTCGGCTTCACCGCCGGTTTCGATTACAACAACAAGAGCGGCGACGGCTACCAGTCGAAGAAGCGCATGCTGGTCGCCGGCCCGACGGTGATGATCGACGTCCCCGGCTTCCTCAACATCAGCCTGCTGCAGCTCTGGGAAAGCAACGAGCCGGCGCGCGCCGTCTTCCGCAAGCCCGGCCGCTACCACTACGACCCGCACCCCATGCTCAACCTGGCCTGGGGCATCCCGCTCGGCAGCACCGGTCTCTCATTCAGCGGCTACGCCAACTTCATCGCCGCCAAGGGCTATAACGAAAACGTCGCCCGCACCAAGACCAAGGCCGAAACCAACATCGACATGGCCCTGCTCTACGACTTCAGCGGCCTGATCGGCGCCCAGAAGAACACCTTCAAGGCGGGCATCGCCTACCAGTACTGGAAAAACAAGTTCGGCAACGACCACAACGGCCCGGCCGGCGACGGCGCTTACGCCAAGACGCCGATGGTGCGCGCCGAATACCACTTCTGATCGCGCTGGAAGTATCCGGAAAGCAAACAGGCCGCCCGACGGGCGGCCTGTTTGCTTTCACCCGCCAAGGAGTGAGCTTGCGATTGGCGGGAAACTAAGCGCTTGACTCCCTGAGACAGCGCAGCATGCAGCAGTAGTCGGCCAGAAGCAATTTCTCAAGAAAATCCCGAATAGCGGCCGTTGGCTCTGCCGGTGTGATTACCGATTGATAAGGAGATCGGCATCGGATAATCTGTATGTCATTCATGACCTTGCTGGTAATCCTATCATGTTCGTGTTATCAGCAATAACCCGGACGTTTCTGCTCTTGAATAACTGTTAGCCCTCATGAGTACGGATCGCGTTTTGGCCTCGCCAAATCGAATGGTATGGGAGTTATTCGAGGCACTGCGACGTCTTTGTGTTCGTGTCCGAGAAGCTGAGGCTACGCAGGACACATCGGCGTTACGCCAAGATGCTGCCCTCTGCGTCATCCTCTCAGTGCAATGCGTTGAGGTATTCTTCAACGTTTACTTTCGGGTTCTCATTAGCGAGCCTGCCTACGAACATGCGGCACCAGAAATTTCCGCAGATATGGCCCGCACAACATGTGGCCTCGATAGAAAGATCAAGAATTGGCCTGAGGCCGTATTTGGAAAACGGCTTCCGCTCGATAGGGGCGCAGGACAGAAGTTCGTAGCACTAAAAAACCTTCGGCACAAGCTCATGCACTTCACGAGTTCTCACGAAACCTTTTCTGTCCCGGGACTCGCAATTAGCGGCCTCGCAGATGTTAGTGCCTATGAGGCGCTTTCTGCCAAATCGGCAATTGATGCACTGCATGTTGCCGAGGCATTTCTTTGCGAGGTATTCATTTTGCGCGGCATACAAGAAGACGATCTGCCTCACGTACTACATTCATGGACGGGAAGGCAACCAATATAAGGGCTAACCAGGCGTTACAACGGACGCTCTGCCTATCGGCGGCGAGCACCTGAACTTGGACGATCCTAACCGTTCGCTTCCCCAAGGGGTCGATTTTAGCCATCCACATTGATGCTTCATACACGGCAATAAGCAACAACATGGGCCAGCACACCCTTCCATACCGTAACCTCGCTCATGGTGTGCTGGTGTTTTCGGCGGGTTTCGCGGATGACGAAGGGGACGGATTTAGTTCGAGGTAATGGCGACCGAATTGCCGCCTGGCCGATATCCAGAGAAAACCTGAGTAAGTCTGTGGATAACCCAATAAAAAGCCCGGCGATCAAGGCGATGCCGGGCTGATTCGTTTTTGGGCGGAATCAGGCCGCCAGTTCCCGTAAGACTTCCGGATGCGCTTGCGCCACCCGCAGCAAGGTTTTTGCCGCACCGGAAGGCTCGCGCCGACCCTGCTCCCATTCCTGCAAAGTGCGTACCGACACCCCCATCAGTTCGGCGAACTGCGACTGCGATAGCCGGGAAGTCAAGCGGGCCTTGGCAACAGGCGATTCCACCACCCGGCCATCCCGGCTCACCACTGACACCCGACCGACCTTGCCTGCCTGCATTTCGCGGGCGGCTTCCCGCAACTCGGCATCCAGATCGCGCCCGGCATCGCGGGCCATCAATTCAGCTTCATTCAATTTCGGCATGATCAGCCAGCTCCCGTAAAAGATTCAGCGTCGCCGCAGAAATGTTTTCCTGTGCGCTCTTGGCATACACCGTCAACAGCCAGATACGGCCCTTGGCGTCCTGCACGTAATAGAGCACCCTGACGCCACCCCGCTTGCCCATTCCGGCTCGCGACCAGCGCAACTTGCGCACTCCACCAGAACCCGGCACCACATCGCCCGCCTTGCTGTCCTTCGACAGGTGGCGCTGCAACGCGGCCAACTCTTCATCGCTGAAGTAATCCTTCGCGTAGCGGGTGAAGATGGGGAGTTCGATGAAGGTGTGCATGCGTGGATTATACGTCTTTGACGTACCCTATCAATCCTTGCGAACGTCACACTCGGCGATCAGAAATTCCACGCTCAGCCCGGAGCCACAAAAGGAGAAGCGCAAGGTAGCGCCTCGCCGCCAAGGCTCCCTCGGTGAACGTCCCTGCCCCCGCTAGCACCAAGCGGGGCGCGGTCGCACCGGCATCATGACTTGCGCTTCCACACCGTCACCTCGCTCAGGGTGTGCTGGTGTTTGCGGCGGGTTTCGCGGATGACGAAGGGGACGGATTCCGGTCCTTCGACGAGGGTGAAGCTGGCGCCGAGGATGTCCTTCAGACCGTCGAGCGTGGTGTAGGACTCGCCGTCCTTCTTGTAGCCGCCGATCCATTCGTCGCGCTTGGTGTATTCCTCCAGCCAGGTGTAGGGCGAGGCCAGCACCAGCAGGCCGCCGGGGTTGAGGCGGGCGGCGACGCTGTCGAGGAAGCGGCGCGGGGCGTACAGGCGGTCGATCAGGTTGGCGGCGAGGATGAGGTCGAAGCCGCCGAAGATGTCCTTCAGGTTGCATGCATCGCCCTGCCAGAACGCCACCCGGCCGGCCGTTTCGGCGAGGCCCAGGCGGTCCAGGCGGCGCTCGTGGTAGCTGACCAGCTCGCCTTCGTCGGGCAGGGTGTAGCGGACGGTGCCGGTTTCCTGCAGACGGATGGCGATCTGGATGAAGCGGGCCGAGAAGTCGATGCCGACGACCTGCTCGAACACCCGCGCCAGTTCAAAGCTGGCGCGGCCGGTGGCGCAGCCGAGGTCGAGGGCGCGCGCCTGTGCGCCGTTGCCGTGGCGGCGATGCGCGGCGATGGCGAGCTCGGCCATCGCCCGGGGGAAGTTGGGCACGCCGAAGGCCGAATCGCCGTAATGGAATTCGGCGTACTGCGAGACCATGGCGTCGGTTTCGTAAGCGGACACCGGGTTGGTCACCGGCATTTCAGTCGCCACGTAGCGGAAGCCGGCATGCTGGAAGAAGTGGCGCCGGAAGGCGTAGCGCGAGGCAGCGCGGGATTCGTTGCCGGTGGCGATCCAGCTGCCGCCCTTGATGATGTTGTGGCGCTCGTCGAAGGTCGGGCTGGTGAAATCGTCGTAGATCGGATGGACCGCGAAGCCGTCGAAGGGATAGGTCGGCGTTTCGCACCATTGCCAGACATTGCCGACGACATCGAAGAGTTCGCCGTGGGCGAAGCGGTTCACCGGGCAACTCGAGGCCCAGTGGTCGAGATGCAGGTTGGCGCTGGCCGGCGCGTCGGGCGGCACGTCGGAGAGCTGCACGTGATCGAGGATGCGGTGCCATTCGTCCTCGCTCGGCAGACGCAGCGGCAGGCCGCTCTGCTCGGCTTTCCAGCGGCAGAAGGCGCGCGCTTCCAGGCAGTTGGTTTCCACCGGCCAGTCCCAAGGCATGGGCACTTCTTCGGCGAGCAGGCGCAGCTTCCAGCCGCCCGGCACGCTGGCGTCAGCCACCCAGAAAGTGGGATGGGCCGCCTGGGCAAAGCGTTTCCAGGCGGCGCCCTCCTCGTCCCAGTAGCGGTCGTCGGCATAGGCGCCGGCAGCGACGAACTCGCGGAACTCGCCATTGCTGACCAGATGGCGGGACGCCTGGAAGGCCGCCACTTCCGCCTGGTGCTGGCCGTATTCGTTGTCCCAGCCGTAGAACGGATCGCTCAGGGCGCGACCGAGCACGACCCGGCCGCCGGGAATATCGACCAGCGTATTGACCGGCGCCGGGCCGCTGTCGCGACAGGGGGCCCAGGCCGGGTGCGGCTTGACGTAGCGCAGGGCGTGTTGGCGCATCAGCACGGAGGAGGTTTCGAGGTGGATGCGTTCGTGCTCGATCCCCATCAGCACCGCCCAGAACGGATCGTTCCAGCCGATGGGCAGCGCGAAGGGCGTCTGGCGGATAACGCCATCGATGACTTGCCGCGCCTGCCGGCGGTAGGCGCGCACCTCGTCGACCGTCGGCCAGTCGTAGCGGGCGTCGTCGAGATCGTCCCAGCTCATTTCATCGACGCCGATGGCGAACATGGATTCCAGGCGCGGGTCGATGCGCTGGTCGATCAGGCCGGCGAGCAGGAACTTGTTGATGAAGAAGGTGGCGGTGTGGCCGAAGTAGAAAATCAGCGGGTGACGCAGGCTGATCGGCTTGGTGTAATACGCCTCGTCGCAGCTCAGCACCTCGAACAGCGATTCGTAGCGGTCAAAGGTGGCGAGAAAATAGCGCAGCAACTCGGCACGCTTGGCTTCGCCATCGCTCCCGGCCAGACAGGGGGTGCGCGGGAATCGGGCAAGTTCGGCAGCGCTGCGTTGGGATGGGGAGTTCATGGAAGCACGAAGGGGTTTAGCGTTGGCGCGACTTGCCCGCCTTCGGCAAGGGCTTGCGCGCCCGCTGGCCGGGGCGCGACTGGGTTTCCGGTTTCGGTTTGGGCATCATCAGATTGGCGCCAGAGCCGGCGGCGGCGACGCGGTGCGACTGGATGGCGGCTTGCCAGGGCGCACTGTCGATGACCACGGGAAACTCCGGTGTCGCCGCGCTGTAGCCGGCGAGCTGGCCGCGCAGGGCGGTCAGGCGCTGCGCGTGGTCGCCGCGCCCGGGCAGTGCTTCGATCAGCTTCTCGGCTCCCGGCGTCAGGCGGACACCGTCGTCGCCACCGGCGACCAGACCGGCACCGTCGAGGCTGGCGAAAGCAGCAGCGAGCTCGGCGGCGCTGGGCAGGCTGCCATGGATCAGTTCGACCGCCGCGACGATGGCCGCCGGTTCGGCCGGCCGGCGCTTGGCGGCGAGCGAAACAGCCAGCAGAAGAAGCAGTTCGTGATCGTGGATGGGGGACATGGGAAACCTTTGCTGAAAATGGCGCCGCTCGGAACTCGACTCGCTGCCTGACCCGACAGTGTACCGGTTCGCCCCGCCAGCGCGCGGCCGACTTATACAGATTATGCGTAGTCCTGCGTATTCCCCGCCGCCAGCCCTTCCCGGATAATCCGCCCATGACTTCGCGCCCTCCCGTTTTCCAGGCGGACAGCACGGCCACCTGGCACGCCGAGTTGCACCTGGCCTTCGCCGCCCGCGCCGGCCGCACGGTGCTGCGCGAAAACCGCCATCGCGGCCCGCTGCGCGTGCAGAAGGCGCTCTACCCGGAAGGCGACGCGGTCTGCCAGGCGCTGCTGCTGCATCCGCCCTCGGGTATTGCCGGCGGCGATCATCTGGCCATAGACATTGCCGTCGACGCCAACAGCCACGCCCAGATCACCACGCCGGGCGCCGGCAAGTGGTATCGCTCGGGCGGCGCGGCGGCGTCGCAGACGGTGACGCTGAACGTCGGGCCCGGCGCGACGCTGGAATGGCTGCCGCAGGAGAGCATCGTCTTCGATGGCGCGATTGCCCGCATGGATACCCGCGTCACGCTTGCCGCCGACAGCCGCTATCTCGGCTGGGACATCCTCTGCCTGGGCCGGGCGGCGGCTGGTGAGCGCTTCGACCACGGGCGTTTCGACCTGCACTGCCGCATCGAGCGCGCCGGCAAGCCGCTGTGGATCGAGCGCGGCAGCGTCGCCGGCGGCGACGCCATGCTGCACAGCCCCGCCGGCTGGGCCGGCGCGACGGTATGCGGCACGCTGCTATGCAGCTTTCCGGAACTGCCGCAACAGGCCGCCGCCCTGCTCGAAGCGCTGCGCGCCGTACCGCCCGGCGATGGTGCCCGCCACGGCATCACCGCCCCGCCCGGCTTGCTGATTGCCCGTTACCTCGGCGACAACAGCGAAGCCGCCCGGCTGTGGTTCGCCGAACTGTGGAAAACCCTGCGTCCGGCCGGCTGCGGCCGACCGGCCGTGTTGCCCAGAATCTGGAATACCTGAAGGAGTCCGTATGGAACTAACACCGCGTGAGAAGGACAAGCTGCTGATCTTCACCGCCGGCCTCTTGGCCGAGCGGCGCAAGGCCAAGGGCCTGAAGCTCAACTACCCGGAAGCCGTCGCGCTGATCACCTGCGCGATCATGGAAGGCGCCCGCGAAGGCAGGACGGTGGCCGAGCTGATGCACGCCGGCACCCAGGTGCTGACCCGCGCCGACGTGATGGACGGCATCGCCGAGCTGATCCCGGAAATCCAGGTCGAGGCCACCTTCCCGGACGGCACCAAGCTGGTCACGGTCCATAACCCGATTGTTTGAGGAGAACACGATGATCCCCGGAGAACTCCTCGCCGAACCCGGCGAACTCGAATTGAACGTCGGCCGGCCGACCATCACCCTCGTGGTGGCCAATACCGGCGACCGCCCGATCCAGGTCGGTTCGCACTACCACTTCTTTGAAACCAACGCCGGTCTCAGCTTCGACCGCGACGCCGCCCGCGGCTACCGCCTCGACATCGCCGCCGGCACCGCCGTGCGCTTCGAGCCGGGCCAGAGCCGCACCGTGCAACTGGTCGCGCTGGCCGGCGAACGCAAGGTTTACGGTTTCCGCGGCCTGATTCAGGGAGCCCTGTGATGAGTACAAAAATCACCCGTCAGGCTTATGCCGAAATGTTCGGCCCGACAACCGGCGACCGCCTCCGCCTCGCCGATACCGAACTCATTATCGAGGTCGAGAAGGACTACACGATCTACGGTGAGGAGGTGAAATTCGGCGGCGGCAAGGTCATCCGCGACGGCATGGGGCAAAGCCAGCGGATTTCCGCTGAAACCGTCGATACCGTGATCACCAACGCCCTGATCGTCGATGCCGTCACCGGCATCGTCAAGGCCGACATCGGTCTCAAGGACGGCCGCATCGCCGCCATCGGCAAGGCCGGCAACCCGGACATCCAGCCTGGCGTCACCATCGTGGTCGGCCCCGGCACCGAGGTCATCGCCGGCGAAGGCATGATCGTCACCGCCGGCGGCATCGACAGCCACATCCATTTCATCTGCCCGCAGCAGATCGACGAAGCGCTCAGTTCCGGCGTCACCACCATGATCGGCGGCGGCACCGGGCCGGCGACAGGCACCTACGCCACCACCTGCACGCCGGGGCCGTGGCACATCCACCGCATGCTCGAAGCCGCCGAGGCCTTCCCGATGAACCTCGGTTTCCTCGGCAAGGGCAACGCCAGCCTGCCGGAAGCCCTGCGCGAGCAGGTCGAAGCCGGCGTGATTGGATTGAAACTGCACGAAGACTGGGGCACGACGCCCGCTGCCATTGACTGCTGCCTGTCGGTGGCCGACGAGATGGACATCCAGGTCGCCATCCACACCGACACGCTCAACGAATCGGGCTTCGTCGAGGCCACCATCGATGCCTTCAAGGGCCGCACCATCCACACCTTCCACACCGAAGGCGCCGGCGGCGGCCACGCGCCGGACATCATCAAGGCAGCCGGGCTGCCCAATGTCCTGCCCAGCTCGACCAACCCGACCATGCCGTATACGGTGAACACCATCGACGAGCATCTCGACATGCTGATGGTCTGCCACCACCTCGACCCGAGCATCGCCGAGGATGTGGCGTTTGCCGAATCGCGCATCCGCCGCGAGACGATTGCCGCCGAAGACATCCTGCACGACCTCGGCGTCTTCTCGATGATGTCTTCCGATTCGCAAGCCATGGGCCGCGTCGGCGAAGTCATCATCCGCACCTGGCAGGCGGCGCACAAGATGAAGCTGCAGCGCGGCGCGCTGCCTGAGGACAACGCGCGCCACGACAATTTCCGGGTCAAGCGCTACATCGCCAAATACACGATCAACCCGGCGCTCACACATGGTATCGCCCATACGGTGGGCTCGATCGAAGTCGGCAAGCTGGCCGATCTGGTGCTTTGGAAACCGGCCTTCTTCGGCGTCAAACCAAGCTTGATTTTGAAAGGCGGCATGATCGCCGCCGCCGCCATGGGCGACCCCAACGCCTCGATCCCGACACCGCAGCCGGTACATTACCGGCCGATGTTCGGTAGCTTCGGCAAGGCGCTGAAGACGTCGGTCACCTTCGTCTCGCAGGCAGCGCTGCAAAATCCGGCCATCAAGGCGCTGGGCCTCGCCAAACCGCTGGTCGCCGTCTCCGGTTGCCGTGGCGTGCAAAAATCCGACATGGTGCACAACGGCGCCACGCCGGAAATCACCGTCGATCCCGAAACCTACGTGGTCAAGGCCGACGGCGTGCACCTGGTCTGCGAGCCGGCCACCGAACTGCCGCTGGCGCAACGCTATTTCCTGTTCTGACCATGTTGATCCTGAATAAACGCACTTCTGCCCCCGCCACCGATTCGGTGGCGCTCGCCTACGACGAACGCAAACGCAGCCGCCTCAAGGTGAGGCTGGCTTCCGGCAGCGAGGCCGGCATTTTTCTTGAGCGCGGCGACCACCTGCACGGCGGCGACAAGCTGGCTGCCGAAGACGGCAGCGCTGTCGTCGAAATCCTCGCCGCGCCGGAAAGCTTGATCGAAGCTGTCGCCGACAGCCCGCTGCTGTTCGCCCGCGCCGCCTACCACCTGGGCAACCGGCACGTGCCGGTGCAGATTCTGCCCACGGAAAACGGCGGCAAGCTGCGCTTCCAGACTGACCACGTACTGGCCGAGATGGCGCGCGGGCTGGGCTGCACGATCAGCGAAACGGAAGCGCCCTTCCAGCCGGAATCAGGAGCCTACGGCGGTGGCCATCACCACCACGGCGACGAACCCGAACACGCTGACTTGCACGACCCCGGCCACGGCCCGCACCGCTCGGTGCCGAAGATCCACGAGTTCCGCAAGCGCTGAGACGGCGGCCCGGCGGGGAAGCAGCAGCAGCTAGGAGCGGTCGAGATCGAGGTCGGCCAGCGAGCCGGCGTCCTCGATCGGTTCGAGATGGGTCAGCACGTGCGAGCGCGGCACGGCGGCACGGATGCCGGCCTCGATTTCCTCGACCAGGTCGTGCCCCTGCTGCACCGTCCATTGCCCGGGCACCAGAACGTGCAGGGTGATGAAGGCGCGCGCGCCCGACTGGCGGGTACGCAGCGCGTGGAAGGCCAACCCGCGCTGGCGATAAGTGGCGAGCAGCGCTTCGACGGCCGCCACCTGTTCGACCGGCAAGGCGGCGTCGAGCAGACCGTCGGCGGAACGGCGCACCAGCTGGTAACCGGTCCACAGGATGTTGATCGCCACCGCCAGCGCCAGCAGCGGGTCGAGCCACAGCCAGCCGGTGAGCCAGACCAGGCCGACGCCGAGGATGACGCCGACCGAGGTCCACACATCGGTCATCAGATGGTGCGCGTCGGCTTCCAGCGAGATCGAGTTGTGCTGCCGCCCGACCGCCATCAGCACGCGCGCAACCGCGAGGTTGATCAGCGACGCGGCGAGCGAGACGATGAGGCCGACGCTGACCGACTCCAGCGGCTGCGGATCGAACAGACGACTGAGTGCCGCGTAGGCGATGCTGACGGCGGCAACCAGAATCAGGAAGCCCTCGAAGGCGCTCGAGAAATACTCGGCCTTGCCGTGGCCGTGCGGATGCTTGTCGTCGGCCGGCGCTTCGGCCAGCGCCAGCATCCACAGCGCCATCAGCGCGCCGGCCAGATTGACGAAGGATTCGATCGCGTCGGACAGCAGGCCGACCGAACCGGTGAGCTGCCAGGCCCAGCCCTTGAGCAGGATGGTGGAAACGGCGGCGGCGATGGACAGCCAGGCGTAACGCTGCAGGGAGGCCGGCGCCTTGCTGCTCTGTTCACTCATGGCCTTCCCCCCTGACTGGCGTTGGGTGGAGGTTCGCTGCATTTTCGATAGTCACGGATTGCATCCTGGAGTTCGTTGGCTGCCCATGATCGCGTCATTGCCGCGATCAGAGGGCGCCCAGTCTAGCCGCCGGGTGATGAATGCCGTCTTAACAGGCGCTGCCAACGCCCTACCAGCTCCCCTCCAGCGTCAGCATGTAGCTGGCGACGTTGCCGTTGCAGGTTTCCAGTTGCCAGTCGTTGGCGCCGCTGTGGGCGCGGGCCAGCTTGCAGGTGTCGGCACGCAGAAGGTTGTTGGCGTTGAAGCGCAGGTTGAGGCCGGGCTGCAGGCGGTAGACGGCGAACAGGTCGAGGACGGTACGGTCCTCGGTCCGCTCCTGGCGCTCGCCCGGGATGCTGGTCTTCACTTCGGCGAAATGCTGCAGGTCGAAGCCAGCCGTGACGCGCTCACCAAACGGCCGCTCGTAGCCGAGGCTGAGCTGGTAGCGCGGCGATTCGCGGGCTTCCCGGGTCAGGTCGAGGCGCTCGTCGTGTACCCGGCTGCGCGGCACGGTCAGGTGGCCCTTGAGGGTGCCGGGCGCCACACCGAGCTTGGCGAGATTGAGCTTGGCGTCGAGTTCGGCGCCCCAGTGCTCGGCGTCGCCTTCGTTGTACGGCCGGTCGACCCAGCGCGCGCCTTCGAGTGCCACCCGGCGTTCGACGAAATCGCTGGTCTGCCGGGCGTAGAGATTGAAGCCGACCACCCCGGCGTCGGCCGGCAGATAGTGTTCGAGCACCACTTCGAAGTTGGTGCTGCGCTCCGGTCGCAGGTCGGGATTGCCGCGCTGGTCGGCTTCGAGCGGCGTGTTGGCGCTCAGGCTGAGGACCGGCCGGTTGCTCAGTTCGTCGAGGCGCGGCAGCTTCAGGCCGCGGCCGATGGAACTGCGCAAGACCCAACGTTCCAGCGGCTCCCAGCGCACCGCCAGCGACGGCGCGACGATGCCGTGGCGGCGGCTGTCGCCGTCCACGTCGAGGCGGAACTGCTCGCCGCGCAGGCCGAGGGTCAGCGTGGTACGCGGCGTCAGGGAAAATTCGTCCTGCACCCAGGCAATCGTCTGCCGCTCGCCGGTCCGGTAGCGGCTGGCGGCGCCGGACAAATCCTGGCGGTCGTCGCGTTCGAGGCGGGCGCCTTCCAGCGCCAGCGAGAGCAGATGGCTGCCCAGCGCGCGGTCGAGGCGGACCATGCCGTTCAGTTCGTCCTCGTCGCGTTCGAGACGGTCGCGGGTCGGCGTCAGGACGCCGCCAGCGCTCAGGTAGTTGCGCCGGGTATCGGTGTCGCGCTGCCCTTTCATCCAGGCCAGGCGCGAACTCAGCTTGCCGCCGTCGAGCTTGCGCTCGCCTTCGAGGCGCAGGCGGTAGAGGCGGGTCTTGCCGCTTTCCCGGTCGGACCGGCTGCCGTCGGCGGCGAGGCCGGTGCCGGCCAGCGGGTCGGCGTAGCTGTAACGCTCCATTTCGCCCCAGCGCCGGGTGTCGCCGCGAAACAGCGTCGGCCAGATCGAGAAGCTGTCGCCGCCGCGCCGCCAGTTGAGGCGCGGGCTGAAGACCAGCTCGTTCATCGAGAAGCGGCCGTCGTTCTCGTCCATCGCCCAGGCGTTGCGGGCGCCGCCGGCGAAGGCCTGGCGGTCGCTGTCGCTGCTGGAGACCATGACGTGGTGGTTGATGGTCAGCGGCAGCACCCAGGAGAACTCGCCGGCATTGCCGCGCCGCGTCACCGTGCTCTGGCCGAAGACCCGGCCGTCGCGCGTGCCGGTGGCGAGCTTGAGCGTCGTGTCGGACTTCTTGGCGGTCTTCTTCATCACCAGGTTCACCGTGACCGAGGCGCCGCCACCGAATTCGGCCGACGAACCGCGCAGGATCTCGACCCGCTCCAGTTCGCCGGACGGCAGGCGGCCGACCGAGGCCGCCGCCATCCGCGAATTGCCGCCGACCCGTTCGCCGTCGATCAGCAGTTGCACCGAGTCGCGCACCATGCCGCGCGCCCGCATGCCCTGGCCGCCGTCGCTGCCCTGGCTGCCGGCGTCGATGCCGGGCAGCTTGCTGATCACCTCGCTGACCGTCGTCGCGCCGAGGTTGGCGATTTCCGCCTGATTGAGGATCACCTTCTGCGTCACCGCCTGGCGCCGCTCCTCCAGCGCATCGGCGTCGGCGGTCACGGTGACCGTCGACAACACCTGTTCCGCCGCCCAGCCCTGCCCTGCCAGCACGGCCAGCAGGCCAGCCATCCAAGCCTTGTTCATGTTTTTCTCTTCTCCCGTTTCAAACCATGCCGCCAGCGCTGGCCCCTTGCCAGAGCTGGACGAGGCCCGTTCCCAGCAACAGGAACGCGCTCAATGCTTCGATGCGCGGTTGCCAGCGCCCCAGTTGTTCACGCAGTTGCTGGCCGACGTAGGCGACGACGGTGCCATACACCAGCCACGGCGCGGCGATGGCGCCGAGACCAAAGCTCAGGCCGAGCGCGGCGCCGCTCCACGCCGTGCCGCTGGCCGCCGCCGCGACCAGCACCGCGCCCTGCGGCGCGCAGGGCGTTAGCGCCATGCCGACGCCCATCAGATAGAGCCCGGACGGCATCGCCTGGGCCGCCGCCTGACGCGGTCGCCAACTGATTTTCTGTTCGTTCTTTGGCGCGCAACTGCCGCAAGCCGGACGCCGCCGGCCGAGCAGCGCAACGCCGACCAGGACAAGGGCGACGCCAACCGTCAGATGCACGACCCAGCCATTCACCCCGCCAACGTAGCGGCCGCCCCACCAGCCGCTGACCGCGCCGAAGCCGCCATAGACGGTGAGCCGGCCGAGCGAAACGGGCAGCAGGATACGCCACGAACGGGCGATGCCCTGGTCGGCGTTGACGAAGAGCGGCCCGAGATAAGGCAGGCAACTGAGCAGACAGGGGCCGAGCCCATAGACCAGCCCCAGCCCGAGCGCCATCGGCAGGCCGATGGCCACCGCCTCGACCGGCATCGTCAGTGGCCTTCCTGCTGTTCCGCGAGGAACTCGCTGCGCGCCAGCACAGCGGCGCCGTAGGCAGTGGTCGTCTGCGGGTACTGCGGCACCACCAGCTCGCGCTGCAGCTCGTCCTGGATCGCCGCCACCAGCCCCTTGTTAAGCGCCGGGCCGCCGTCCATGTACACGCGGTCCTCGATGCCGACCCGCTTGGCCAGGCGCACCGTGCGCTTGGCGATCGAGTAGTGGATGCCGGCGACGATCTCGGCCTTGCCGTGCCCGTTGGCGAGCAGGCCGATGATCTCGGATTCGGCAAAGACGGTGCAGGTGCTGTTGATCGACAGCGGCGCGCCGCTGCCGGTGAAGTGGATGTCGCCCAGGTCTTCCAGGTCGAGGTCGAGGTTGCGCGCGGCGACGTCGAGGAAGCGACCGGTGCCGGCGGCGCATTTGTCGTTCATCACGAAGTTGCTGACGTTGCCGCTGTCGTCGATCTGGATCGCCTTCGAATCCTGGCCGCCGATGTTGATGATCGTGCGCACGCCGCCGTAGGCCTTGCCGGTTTCGTGGGCGCCGATGGCGTTGGCGGTGATCTCGGAAATCGAGTCGTCGGCTTCCTTGAACAGCTTGCGGCCGTAGCCGGTGGCGATCAGGTATTTCAGTTGCGCCCGGTCCACGCCGGATTTCTCCAGCAGCACGCGCAGCGCTTCCTTGGCGTTCTTGTGGAAGAGGCTGCCGGAGTCGGTGACGTGGATGCCGACGATCTCGCCGCCCGCGTTGATCAGTACGGTCTTGATGGCGGTGGAGCCGATGTCGATGCCTGCGAAGTAAGTCATGCGCGAGCCTGTCTTTTACGGGTCTTGATGGATTCGAGGAAGGCCTCGACGCGGGTCGACAGCTGGCCCATGTCGTCCGGGCTGTAGTCGGTTTCGATGTAGAGCATCGGGATGCCGGCCTTGTTCAGCGCTTCGGCAACGCTGCGCTGCTCCATCTCGTACACCTGGCAGCCGGCGAAGGACTGGTAGACAACGCCGTCGGCGTTGAAGGTGGCGACGAGGTCGAGCAGGCGCCGGATGCGGTCGTCGTTGCGGGTGAAGATCGGGCAGGTGCAGGGCTTCAGGTACTTGTCGGCGATGCTCTCGATCATGTGGCTAACCAGCCATTCGTCGACCGCCGTCATGTCGTAGAGCATGCGGTTGGCCGAGCAGGTCTCGTCGGCGACGACGACGCCGCCCGCTTCCTCGATCAGCAGCGGCAGCTTGATGTTGGGGAAGATCGGCGGCGAACCGGTGAACACGATGCGCGGCGCCTTCTTCTGCACGGCACTGAACGCCTCGGCCTCGCGCTGCGCCAGTTCGGCGTTGAGCGCTTCGACGGCGGCGCTCCAGCGCTCGATATCGTCGAAGAAATAGGCGTTGGTGACGAGGAAGACGTCCTTGCCGAGGATCAGCGACGGCGCCTTGCGGCGGAAATTGTGCAGGGTGCGGAAGGCCGCCTGGGCGCGCGAGGTCTTGGCCATCGCCTCACGCAGGCGCTGCCGGGTCAGCTTCTTGCCGGTGACTTTCTGCAGCCTTGCCGCCAGTTGCTTGACCACCCGCCGCCAGTATTCGCGCGCCGCCTCGTTGTCCTTGGCGCTCGGCAGGTCCAGGTCGTAGACCTGGTAGCCCATGCCTTCCATCATCTGGGCGGCTTTCTTCTTCTGGTCGCAGGTCGTCGGATTGACGATCAGCTCCAGCTTGCCGACATCGGGCACGGCCTTTTCCGAATGCAGGCGGCCGAGCGTCGCCTTGACCAGCGAGCAGGACTTGGCCGGCATGAAGTCGGCGCCGACCTGATCGTAATGGTAGGCGCCGTTGCACAGGCGGACCGGCGTGCCGCCGGCAGCGTAGATCAGTTCTTCCGGCACCTGGATGCAGGTGGTGCCGATGCCCGGCCCGTCGCGGTCGAGGGCTTTGCCCTCGATGAAGGCGTGGCGGAAGAGGTCGTAGAAATAGGTCATCGCCGCCGGGTTGTCGATGAAATCGTCGACGATGTGGTTGAGCATGACCTCGGCTTCGCGCGCCTGGCGGCTCTGGTTGAACGCCGGCTTGAGCGGCACTTCGCGGATTTCACTCACTTGCGGATTCCCTTGTTCATGCGCTTGATGAAACCTTCCTCGGTCGATTCGAAGAAGGTGATGTTGGCAAAATCGACCTTCAGCGCGCCCTTTTCCGGGCAGGCGGCAACGCATTTGAGGCACAGCGTGCAGTCGTCGGTCATGATTTCCTTGCGCGTCACGTCGTCGGCGATCTCGCGGATTTCCATGTCGCAGGCGGTGTAGCAATCGCCGCAGCGGGTGCATTTGCTGCCGTCCTTGCGCAGGCGCAGCAGCGCCGGTTTCGAGAGCAGGTAATGCAGTGCGCTCATCGGACAGAAGAAGCAGAAGAAGCGCTTCTTGACGAAGGCGCCGACGATGAACAGGCCGGTGATGCCCATGCCCAGCGCGGTGAGGACGATCTTGCCGGGGCTGGAGAAATCGATCGTCCATTGCGAGAAGTCGCCGACGAACAGCGGCAGTACCATCCGCCCCGGGCAGATCTGGCAGAACGGCGCGCCGACCTCGTGCGACCACAGGCCGCCGCCGATGCCGAGCGGAATCAGCAGCAGCAGGGCGAGCAGCACGTACTTGATCCAGGTCAGCTTGCGGAACTGTTCGTGCGTATAGCCCGACTGGCGGATGCCCAGCTTCTGGCGCAGGCTGGTCAGCCAGTCCTGCAAGGTGCCGAGCGGGCAGACGAAGCCGCACCAGCCCTTGTTGAGGACGATGAACCACAGCGCAAAAATGCCGAAGCCGGTGAGCACGGCGATCCCGGCGTAACCGAACAATTGCCCCCAGGGCCGCGCCAACTGGTGCTGCAGCGGCAGCAGGTAACAGACGCCGGCCCGCCCCTCGCGGATGTAGCCGCAGCTGAACATCGGCAGGCTGTTGCCGAGGTTGATCGCCAGGTAACCGCCATAGACGAAGAGGACGAAGGCGGCGAGCTGGAACCAGAAGCGGAAACGCTTCAGGTCAACCTTGTTGACCGCGTCGCGCAGCTTACTCATCGAAGCTCACCTCGCGGTAGGGCCGCACCCGGCGCCGCCGGTAGAGGTAGACCGCGGTGCCCGAGAAGAGCAGCGCGACGACGGCGATGCCCAGCCCCCAGGCGTAGGACTCGTAGTCCTCGATCGCCGGATAGTAGGCGCCGGCCAGCGTCGTCGTGTAGCGGACGTTGCGGTACGGCGTGCCCTGCCATTCGCCGGTTTGCTCGACCGGGAAGCTGGCGCTGACGACGAAGGTCTCGCGGTGGCGGCGGTCGAACTCGCGCCACTCGGGGAAATAGTCGCGGATGACGACGAAGCCGGCGCGGCCGTCCTCGTCGGACTGCACGCTGTTGCTCCAGCCCTGGCCGCTGGTGAAGCTGACGCGGGCGTTCTGCACCGGCTTGCCGTCGCGCAGCACCTGGAAGCGGATGGTGTCGCCGTAGTTGATGCGGGTGAACAGCCCCTCCCCATCCTTGCGCTCGCGGACGATCTCGACCGGCACCCGGGAATCGGTGCGCGGCACCATCAGCTGCGCCTCGCCCTCAACCTTGGAATGGCCGGCCGAACGCATCACCTCGGCCTTGGCGACGGTCACCGCCAGGGTTTCCTGATCGACCGCGCGGCGCACGAAATAGGCGTTGTAGACGCCCGGTTCGGGCATCGGGAAAGTCACGTTGTAGGGGCCGCCGTGCGCTTCCACCTCGACCGTCGACGCCTGCTGCTGCGCATCGAGCAGCAGCACCGGCTCGCTCGCTGGCACGCTGCCCGCGGTCAGCGGGTTGCTGCCGCTACGCAGCCACAGGCGCTTGTTCGGGATGCGGCCGGGCGCGCCGCCCATGCCGCTGTCGTCCATGCCAGCCATCCCGCCCATGCCGGCCATGCCGCCGCGGGCGCCGCCCGGCCGTCCGCCGCCGTCGCGGCGCGGCGCCTGGTCGCTCAGCCAGAGCA
>Ga0209794_1001283_pt1 | contig 20932 bp, 16 predicted proteins | sample EBPBio232013_DNA_FD_185869 | JGI IMG/M metagenome (GOLD analysis project Ga0209794, IMG submission 185869) | Wastewater treatment Type I Accumulibacter community from EBPR Bioreactor in Madison, WI, USA - Reactor 1_5/23/2013_ DNA (SPAdes)... | ecosystem: Engineered > Bioreactor > EBPR >... | reverse complement strand
GAAGTGCGGATCCGCGAACAGCTTGCGAAACGCGGCGTTGCGCACCTCGGGTGCCACCGAACGGGCCACGAAGGGACGAAAGTCGGCCTCCGGGGTCAAGGCCTGGACGTCCTCCAGACTCGGCGCAGGCGCTTCGTTTTTGATAGCTACACTGGATTGATCCACGCCGACCAACGGCTGATTTGGCTCATTTTCTGGTGGCGCGGCGGGTGGCGGCGCGGGTTCCGGCGCTGGGCGTCCGTCGCGCGCCTGCACCTTGCGGCGCGACCAGCGGCCGAGAAAGCCTTCCGCACCGTCGTCGTCGTTCGTCATGCGCTCACCCCTGGCCGCCACGGCGCTTTTCCTCGACCGACACGCGCGCCGGGTTGCCGAAGCGGTCGGCCAGCGGCTGAAAACTTTGCGGGCGCTGGCGGCGCTTGGGCTCGGGCTGGTAATGCGTCTGAACGAAATCGCGCAGCCAGGCCACCACCTCGGGCGGGGCCGGCACCTGCTCGACGGTTTCCTGCGCGTCCAGCCAGCGGCCGGCGTCGTGGTAGCTCAGGCTCACGGCCTCGGGGCGCGGCATCGGTTCGCCGCCCTCCTGCTCGTGCAGGCGCCACAGCACGAACCAGCCCGGCGCGGGCGTGGTCACGTTCAGGTAGTAGCCCTCGGCGTCGTCGCGGAACAACTCGACCAGGTGACCAGGGTAGATGCGGCACAGGCCGCCGCCGTGGTCGTACAGATCGCGCGCCATCTCGCCGTGCTGCGGCAGGTGCGGCACCACGTCTTCCAGCGCCCAACGCCAGGGCTGCCAGCGCGCGGCGGGGCCGGTGGCGGCGACCCGGCGCATCAGCACGCTCACCCGCAGACTGGGGCGCGCGGAGGCGGCGCGGGCAGCGGGTTCGGTCGGGGCGGTGGGGTCCATCTGGGGGCGACTGTAAGCCACATCCGCGCCGGTCGGGCGGTTTTCAGCGCCCGTCGGCGGGTTGGATCAGGTCCATGCGGCGGCGGATGCGCGCCGCCTCGGCGGCGTCGCCGCCGGCCTCGGCCAGCCGCGCCTGCACGCCCAGCCAGGCCAGCAGCGGACGGCGCCAGCCCTGGTGCGACGAGGTTTCGACGGCGCGGGCCACGGTGTCGGGCGTGGCGCGGGACTGGCGCAACAGCACGCCGGCGGCGATCAGGCGGGCCAGCGGGTCTTCGATGCCGGCCACGCTGTCACCGCCCCCGGCAACGGCACGGTGCTGCGGCGGCAGCCGGGCCACGTCCTGCGCCCCAGCCTGGCCGTCCAGGTAGCGGGCGTAGGCGCGCTCGGCCTCGTCGGCGTCCGGGCGCAGGGGCTCGAAGCCGGCGCAGGGCGCGAAATCCAGGCTGGCGACGCGCGCGGCGCAGCGGCTCAGCTCGACGCGCGCCACCAGCTCGGGGCGGCCGGTGCGGGCGGTTTCGGCGCGCGCCAGCTCAAACTCGCGGGCTTCGACGCGGCCATCGCCCTTCAGGTAAGCCGCGGTGCCGCGCTCCACGTGGCCGACGGCGTTGGTGCTCCAGTCGGGCGGCTTGGGGCCGCTGGCGCAGGCGGTCAGGGCCAGGACAGTCACGACCCAGGCGGCGTGGCGGAACGAACGGGCCCACACGGGCCGGTGGCGGGCGGGGCTCACGGCAGCTTGACCTCTTTCTCGGTGGGGGCGAACGGCCACTTGCCGCTGATTTCGGAGATCAAGGCATCCACCTTGCGCAGGCTGGCCTCGACGTCGGCGCGCAAATCCCCCAGGTGGTCGGTGGCCTCGCGCGCGTTGCCGGCCACGCCCTGCACTTCCGTGAGCACGGCATCCACCTTGACCAGGGTCTGGCGCGCGTCGCGCAACAGCCCGTCGAGCTGGCGCACGGCGGCCTGGGCGTCGCCCACCAGGCCTTCGCGGCCCAACAACTGCTGATCGGCGCGCTTGACCATGCCGTCGACACGCGCCGTGGCGCTGTTCAGGTTGCGCATCAGCTGCTGGGCGTTCTCCAGCAACTCGCCGATGCGCCGCCCGTCGCCCTCGCCCCCGGTGATGGCCGCCATCAGGCCGCCCTTGGCGCTGTTCAGGCGCTCGGCAAAGCCGCGCACCTGGGCCATGGTCAGGGCCAGCTCGGACTGCGCCGAGGTCAGGCGGTTCAGGTTCTGCAGCACGTCGCGCGCGTCGGCCACCATCTTCGGGATCTCGGCCGACACGTCGCCTCGCAGCACCGCGCGTTCGGCCCCCGGCGGCAGCGGCGGGTCGTCCAGCAGGCCGGTGAAGGCGCGCAGGCGGGCCGCACCGACCAGGCCTTTCTCCAGCGTGAACACGCTGGAGCTGCGCAGCCAGTGCGCGTCCTTCACCGGCACGTCGACCTGGATGCGCACGGTGGCGCCCTCGGCCAGCTCGATGCGGCTGACGCGACCGATGGGAAAACCAGAAAAACTCATGTCCATGCCCACCACCACGCCGTCCGAATCGTCGGTGGTCAGGTACAGCGCCTGCGTGGTCTCGAAAGCGCCGCGCGCCCACAACAGGTACAGCACCGAGCCGGCCATCAGCACCGCCATGAGGATCAGCAGCAAGGCCGCGCGCACCTCCAGGTTGCGCAGCGAGCGCCAGGAGGCGCGGGGCACCTCGTCCGGCAGGGGCGCGCCCGCCCGGGGCTGCGGCAGGCCAGGCGGCTCGTCCGCTGGGGGGGGTGGTTCGGGTGGGACTGCGGTCATGGTTCTGGCGGGCACTCAATAGTAATTGCCGATAAGCGACGCCACCTCGATCGTCAGCATCAGCACGAACATCTGCACCAGGCCTTGCAATTCCACGCTGGCACCGGAGCCGCGCCGCGGCAGGTCGCGCAGCGCGGTGGCCACCGGCAGCAGGGCCACCGCGACGGCGAAGGCCAGGGTCTTCATGCAAAAGATCATCGACACCACCGGGTCGAAGATATTGCCCACGGCGTGGTTGTACGAGGCCAGGCCGGCCCAGGTGAAGCCGTGGATGGCGATGTAGGCCAGCACCAGGGAGATCACGCAGCTCACCAGCGCCAGCAGCAGCACGGCGAAGATGCCGCCCAGCACGCGCGGCAGCATTTCGTGGCTGAGCGGATCGATGCCCTGGCGCCGCAAGCGCTCGAAGCCGCCGTCGCGGCGCAGCTTGTAGACCTGGGTGCCGCCCGGAATGCTGTAGTCCACCGCCACGAACAGCGCTGCCACCAGGGGAATCAGCTCCAGCACCAGCACGCGGATCACCGCGTCCAGCCCGTAGCGCGGCAGGCCATAGGCAAAGGCCGTCACCACCACGATCCGGATCACCACCACGTTGAACAGCGCCATCAGGCTGGTGAAGCCTGGCAGGCCCGGTCCGGCCGCCTGGTAGATCTGGCGCAGCACCACGCCTTGCGCTTCGCGCCGGTAGCTGGAGGGCGAAAACGCCAGCACCGCCAGCTGCGCGCCGATGAACAGCACCATCCACCAGCCGATGGCCCAGCGCACCGCGCCACGCCCGATGTTCGTCAGCCAGTCGTACAACGAGAACCCGTGGGTCATGGCGGCCATGATAGCGGCCGGACGCCTTGCTGGCGGCGTCGGACGGCGCCGCCAGGGGCCGTCGGCCGGACAGCAGCACGCGCCGCCACACGGCCCTGGGCGCGGGCTGCCCCGGCGCGCTGGGCGTGTCGCGCACCACCGACAGGCGTCCGCGCGGATGCAGGGAAATGCCGCCGCGCGGTCTCTTTAGAGTCGGCACCCGACTGATTTTTTGTTACAGCTGCGTTATATTGCACCGCAGCAGCCGACTCTCGCCTTTTTATGCTCTATCAAATTTACGAAGCCCAACGTTCGCTCATCGAGCCTTTCGCCGACATGGCCGACGCGGCCGCCAAGCTCTACGGCAACCCCCACACCATGCTCGGCCAGATGCCTCTGGCGCAGCGCGTGTCGGCCGCCTACGCGCTGTTCCACCGCCTCGGCAAGGACTACGAAAAACCCGAGTTCGGCATTCGCTCCATCGACGTGGCCGGCGTGCACGTGGCCATCGACGAACGCATCGAGATGGATCGGCCGTTCTGCCAGTTGCGCCGTTTCAAGCGCTTCACCGACGACCCAGCCACCCTGGCCACACTCAAGGGTCAGCCGCCCGTGCTGATCGTGGCCCCGCTGTCCGGCCACTACGCCACCCTGCTGCGCGACACCGTGCGCACCATGCTGGAAGGCCACAAGGTCTACATCACCGACTGGAAGAACGCCCGCACCGTGCCGCTGTCCGAGGGTGAATTCCACCTCGACGACTACGTCAACTACGTGCAGGACTTCATCCGCCACCTGCAGTCCGTCTACGGCAACTGCCACATCATCAGCGTGTGCCAGCCCACCGTGCCGGTGCTGGCCGCCGTCTCGCTGATGGCCAGCCGCGGCGAGAAAACCCCCATCACCATGACCATGATGGGCGGCCCCATCGACGCCCGCAAGTCGCCCACCGCCGTCAACACCCTGGCCGTGCAGCGCAGCCACGAGTGGTTCGAGAACAACGTCATCTACCGCGTGCCGCCCAACTACCCGGGCGCCGGCCGCCGTGTCTACCCCGGCTTTCTGCAGCACGCCGGCTTCATGGCCATGAACCCGGACCGGCACGCCAACAGCCACTACGACTACTTCAAGGACCTGATCAAGGGCGACGAGTCCAGCGCCGACACGCACCGCAAGTTCTACGACGAGTACAACGCCGTGCTCGACATGGACGCCGATTACTACCTGGAAACCATCAAGACCGTGTTCCAGGAATTCAAGCTGGTGTACGGCACCTGGGACGTGCGCTCGCCCAAGGGCAAGCTGGAGCGCGTGCAACCGCAGGACATCACCCGCACCGCCCTGCTCACCATCGAAGGTGAGCTGGACGACATCTCCGGCTCCGGCCAGACCCGGGCCGCGCACGGCTTGTGCACCGGCATTGCCCCGGACCACCAGGGCCACCTGGAAGTCAAGGGCGCCGGCCATTACGGCATCTTCAGCGGCCGCCGCTGGCGCACCACGGTGTACCCGCGCGTCAAGGCCTTCATCGCCGAACACGCCAGCGCCGACATCCACGCCGAGGACCTGGCCCGCACCCAGGCCGCCGTGTCCAAGCTGCGCAAGCCCCGGCCCAACGGCGCCGGCAATGGCAATGGCGCCGGCAATGGCAAGGGCGTTGGCAACGGCGCCAGCAATGGCCAGGGCGATCTGTTGACCCAGGCAGCGCCGGCCGAGGAGGTTGCCCTGCCGGTGGCGGTGACGGTCGAACCGATCGAAATGGCCGCCGTGGCGACCGAGGCCGTGACGCAACCCCAGGCCCCCACCGCCGCCGCTCCGGCTCGTGCCCGACGTGCCGCGCCCGCCACACGCGGCGCCGCCGGCAAGGCCCGACCGGCCTCCGGCCGGCGTGGCACGCGTGCCAGCTGATTCCGCGGCACCCCGCCCCTTGGCCACACGCCCGCCTTGGCGGGCGTTTGCGTTTCCGGTCGCTCGGCGTCAGCTGGCACCGGGCGCCCCTTTGAGGCCCGCCACCGGTTTGCCGGCATGAGCGCCCCGCCCTCCTCCCAGCTGCTGGCCGCCCGCCTGCTGGATGCCCTGCCCCAGACGCAATGCACGCGCTGCGGCTACCCCGACTGCGCCGCCTACGCCCAGGCCATCGCCCAGGGCGAGGCCGACATCAACCAGTGCCCCCCCGGCGGCGCCGAGGGCGTGGCCCGGCTGGCCGCCCTCACCGGCCGACCCGCCACCCCGCTCAACCCCGACCACGGTGTCGAAGGCCCACGCACCGTGGCCTGGATCGACGAAGCCTGGTGCATCGGCTGCACGCTGTGCATCCAGGCCTGCCCGGTCGACTGCATCGTGGGCGGCAACAAGCGCATGCACACCGTCATCGAGGCGCAGTGCACCGGGTGCGAGCTGTGCGTGCCCGCCTGCCCGGTCGATTGCATCCACCTGGACAGCGTCAGCGGCGCCCGCACCGGCTGGGCGGCCTGGTCCACGACGCAGGCTCGCGAGGCCCGAGATCGCTATCAACTTACGAGCAATAGACGCAGCCGGTACGCCGAGGAACACCTTAAAAAAATGGAAGAAAAAGCGGCCCACAAACTGGCCCACCTGCCCGAACTGACCAAGAACGCCAGCGGCCCCGAACTGGAACGCAAGCGTGCCCTGGTCGAGGCCGCGCTGGCGCGTGCCCGGGCCAAGCGCGACGCACGAAGTTGAGCCGCCGCGCGAACTTTTTCGCTCCGCTGGCATCGATTCCTTCCATGGGAACACGCATGCGCATCGTCCTGGCCGCACTGGCCGCCGCTTTGGCCGTGCTGGGCTGCGGCACGCTGGAGGAAAAACAGCGCGCCTGGATCTTCCAGCCCAGCGACCGCGCCTGGGGCAATTCGGCCCAGTGGGCGGACGGCATGCAGGAGGTCTGGATCGACTACCCGTCCCACATCACCGGCGCGCCGGTGCGCCTGCACGGGCTGTGGCACCCGGCCGACAACGCCGCCACCTGCCAGCCGGTGCTGCTGTACCTGCACGGCGCGCGCTGGGACGTGCGCGGCTCGGCCAGCCGCATCCGCCGCATGCAGGAGCTGGGCTTCTCGGTGCTGGCCATCGATTACCGGGGCTTCGGCAAGACTTCGCGCGAATTGCCGTCCGAGGACATGGCGGTGGAAGACGCCCGCGCCGCCTGGGACTGGCTGGCGGCGCAGCACCCCCAGGCGCCGCGCTACCTGTTCGGCCACTCGCTGGGCGGCGGCATTGCCGTGGCGCTGGCCGAACAGGTGCGCGACCAGCGCGGACTGATCGTCGAAGGCAGCTTCACCTCGATCCCCGACGTGGCCAGCTCCATGAAGTGGGGCTGGCTGCCGGTGGGCCCGCTGATCACGCAGCGCTTCGACTCGGCCGCGCGCATCGCTCGCGTCGGCTCGCCGGTGCTGGTGGTGCATGGCAGCGAAGACCGCCTGATCGACCCCGAACTGAGCCGACGCCTGTACGACGCCGCCGCCGAACCCAAGGCCTTCGTGCTGGTCGAAGGTGGCTCGCACCACAACACCAACGCCGTCGGCCAGGCTCAGTACCGAGCGGCACTGCCGCGACTGTTCGGCGCGCAGTGCTTCGGCCCCGGCACCACGGTGGCGCGCCAGGCGTCCTGAGCCCCAACAGTCGGTTCCTACCCAACCGTTCGCGTTGAGCCCTTCGACGGGCTCAGGGCAGGCTTGTCGAGGCGCTGCGCACAGCCAAAGGACCGCCCGACACCGCCGGCCCGCCCCCTCGGAGAAGCCGCCGCAGGCGCTTCGGAGGGCCTCAGTCTTTTCCAAGGGCCGCGGAGCAGGCCACCCCAGGGGCCGCCGCGCACGGCCGCCCCGAAGCGGCCAGCCCGCCCCCTGGGGGAGGCGCCGCAGGCGCTTCGGGGGGGTTGTCTCAATGCGCCCCAGCGGCCGCCTCCGCCCCGGCGCCACCCTGCTGGCGCCGGGCGATCCACACCAGGCCGATCAGCGACAGGAACAACAGCGCCGAGCCGTAGAAGATTTCCTGCGTGGACAGCATGAAGGCCTGCTGCGTGGCCGTGGTGTTGATCACCGCCAGCGCCTGCTCGTACGTCATGCCGCTGGCTTGCAGCGTCTGCAGGGTTTGCACGGCGGCCGGGTTGCCCAGGTTGACGGCCTCGGACAGCTGCGCATGGTGCATGGCGCTGCGGTTTTCCCACAAGGTGGTGCTGATCGAGGTGCCCATGGCGCCGGCCGTGATGCGCGTGAAGTTGGACAACCCGGAGGCCGCCGGAATGCGCGAAGGCGACAAACCCGACAGCGTGATGGTCACCAGCGGAATGAAGAAAAACGCCATGGCCACGCCCTGGATCAAGGTGGGCACCAGGATGGTCATGAAATCGGTCTGGGTGGTGAAATTCGAGCGCATCCACAGCACGACGCCGAACACCAGGAACGAGAAGCTGGCGTAGATACGCGGATCCACCCGCCCCACGGTCAGCCCGACGATGGGCGACAGCACGATGGCCAGCAGGCCGACCGGCGCCAGCACCATGCCGGCCTGGGTGGCGGTGTAGCCCATGTACTGCTGCAGCCACAGCGGCAGGATCACCACGTTGCCGAAGAACACGCCGTAGCCGACGGCGGTGGCCAGCGCGCCCGACCAGAAGTTGCGCCGCTTGAACAGCGACAGATCGACCACCGGGTGCTCATCGGTCAGCTCCCAGATCAGGAAGAACGCGAAACCGACCACCGACACCACGGCAAAGCCGATGATCAGCGGCGAGTGGAACCAGTCCAGCTCCTTGCCCTTGTCCAGCATCAGCTGCAGCGCGCCGACCCACAGCACCAGCAGCGCCAGGCCGACGGCGTCGATCGGGCGCTGCATGGTGGGCGATTCGCGGTCGCGGTAGATCATCCAGGTGGCGCTGGCCGCCACCAGGCCGACCGGCACGTTGATGTAGAAGATCCACGGCCAGCTCATGTTGTCGGTGATCCAGCCGCCCAGCAGCGGCCCCATGATCGGCGCCACCAGGGTGGTCATGGACCACATGGCCATGGCCAGGCCGGCCTTGGCCGGTGGGTAGCTGGACAGCAGCAGGGTCTGCGACAGCGGGATCATCGGTCCGGCCACGAAGCCCTGCAGCGCCCGGAAGGCGATCAGCGTGGTCATGTTCGGCGCCATGCCGCACAGCCAGGAGGCCAGCACGAACATCAGCACGCTGACCGTGAACAGGCGCACCTGGCCGATGCGCTGGGTCAGCCAGCCGGTCAGCGGCACGGCGATGGCGTTGGCCACCGCGAAGCTGGTGATGACCCAGGTGCCCTGCACCGGGCTCACGCCCAGATCGCCGGAGATCGCCGGCAGCGAGACGTTGGCGATCGAGGTGTCCAGCACGTTCATGAAGGTCGCGGCGGACAGGGCGATGGTGCCCAGCACGCGGGCGCTGCCGGTCAGCGGCGGGTGCACGAGCGAAGTCGCGGCGGAACTCATGGCCGATCGATTCCGGGCGGGCGGCTGTTAAAACAGGGCCGGCTGGCCATCGGCGCGCGGCGCGGCGGCGGACGCCGGCGTGCGCGGGACGCCGCGCGCGGCCGCGCGCCCCAGGTTGCGCGCGACGATGTCGCGCACCAGGGCTTCGGCGCCCTCGTCCGCCTGGGCGTAGACCGCGGTCTGGGCGAAGGGCTCGGTGCGCGGCAGCGCCGCCAGCTCGGGGCCGTTCTGGTCGGTGATGTCGATCTTGACTTCCATCGACAAGCCGACACGCAGCGGATGCGCCTTGATCTGCTCGGGCTCCAGCGCGATGCGCACCGGCACCCGCTGCACCACCTTGATCCAGTTGCCGGTGGCGTTCTGCGCCGGCAGCAGGGCCGAGGCGGCGCCGGTGGCGATGCCCAGGCCACTGACGCGGCCCTGGTAGACCACCTTCTTGCCGTACACGTCGGCCGTCAGCGTGGCCGGCTGACCGACGCGCACATGGCGCAACTGGTTTTCCTTGAAGTTGGCGTCCACCCACAGTTGATCCAGCGGCACCACCGCCATCAGCGGCGTGCCCGGCGCCACGCGCTGGCCGAGCTGCACGGTGCGCTTGCTGACGTAGCCCGACACCGGCGCCGGCAGCTCGGTGCGGTGCGCGGCCAGCCAGGCTTCACGCAGCTTGGCGGCGGCGCCCAGCACGCTGGGATGCCGCTCGACCGGCGTGCCCTCGGTCAGGGCCTGGTTGCTGACCAGTTGCTCGCGCGCGGCCGACACCGCGGCCTGGGCCGCCGCCAGCGCGGTGCGCGCCGCCGTGACCTGGGCGCTGGCGTGCGCCAGCTCCTCGGCCGACACCGCGCCGCCGCCGCTCAGGCCCTGGCGCCGCCCCAGATCCTGCTGGGCGGTGGCCAGTTGGCTGCGCACCTTGGCCACGTCGGCCTCGCGCAGGCGCACCTGGGCGTTCAGCGCGCCGTTGTTGACGTACAGGGTGCGCACCTGGCGCACCGTCTGGCCCAGCGCGGCTTCGGCCTGGGCCAGGGCCACCCGCGCGTCGGCCGGGTCCAGCTTGACCAGGGGCTGCCCGGCCCGCACCGGCTCGGTCTCGTCGGCGTAGATGGCGGTGACGGTGCCGCCGACCTGGGGCGTGATCTGGATCAGGTTGCCCTGCACGTAGGCGTTGTCGGTTTCCTCGAAGTGGCTCAGCACCAGCACGTCGTAAACGCCCCAGCCGACGCCGGCCAGCAGCAGCACACCCGCCAGGATCGACAAGGCCCGCTTGCGCCGGGGGTTGCCGGCGCGCGCGGGGGCGGCGTCGGGCTGGGCGTTGGGGCTCGGGGAGGAAGAAGAATCGGACATGGGAAATCGGAGGGTTCGGGTCGAAAGACGAAAAAAAACGGGACGTGTCCGGCTCAGCGCGTGGCCGCCGCCAGCGGCGCGGCGTCGGGCACCGCCGCCTCGGCGGGCGTGGGGCGCCAGCCCCCGCCCATGGCCTGGGCCACGCCCACCTGCCCCTGCAGGGCCTGCGCCAGCAGGTCGGCGTGCTGGCGCCGCTGCGCCAGCACCGAGGTCTCGGCCGACAGCACGTTCAGGAAGTTGCCCAACCCGGCGCCGTAGCGCTGGCGGGCGATGTCGTAGGCGCCCTCGGCGGCCTGCAGGGCGCGCGCTTGCTCGCGCTGCTGGCGTGCCGTGGCCTGCACGGCCTGGGCCTGGTCGGCCACCTCGCGCATGGCCTCGATGACGGTGGCGTTGTAGCTTTCAACGGCGGCGTCCACGTCGGCGCTGCGCCCGGCCAGGTTGGCGCGCAGCCGGCCACCCTCGAAGATCGGCAGGCGGACGGCCGGGCCCACGCTCCACTGAAAGCTGTCGCCCTTCAGCAGGTTGCCAAAGCCCAGACTCTGAAAGCCCAGAAAACCGGCCAGGTTGATGTTGGGGTAGAACTGCGCCCGCGCCACGTCGACCTCGCCGCGCGCGGCTTCCACGCGCCAGCGCGCGGCCACGATGTCGGCGCGCCGGCCCAGCCAGTCGGCATGCAGCTGGCTGGGCACCGCCAGCGGCTGGAACCGGGCCAGGCGCGGCGCCACCAGCCCCTCGGGCGGGCGCGGCAGGCCCAGCAATGCGGCCAGGGCGTTGCGGGTGGCGTCGATCTGCTGGTCCACCACGGCGATCTGGGTGCGCGAATCGGCGCGGCCGGTTTCGTTCTGGCGCACCTCCAACTGGGTGTCCAGGCCGGCCTTGACGCGGTCTTGCACCAGGCTGAGCATCTGCTGGCGTTGCGTCAGCGCGCGTTCGGCCAGCGCGCGCTGCTCCTCCAGCCGCGCCCACTGCAGGTAGCTGCGCGTCACGTTGGCGGCCAACAGCACGCGGGCGGCGTCGGCCTCGGCCTCGGTGGCGCGCGACTGGCCGGCGGCGGCGCGCACGGCGGCGGCGTTCTTGCCGAAGAAATCCAGCTCCCAGCCACCGGTCAGCTGCAGGGTGCCGATGTTGCTCATGCCACCGCCCAGCGGCGGCGGGTAGATGTAGTTGGCCGAAAACGCCTGGCGGGACAGATCCAGCCCGCCGTTGACCTGCGGCAGCAACGCGGCGGCGACGGCGGCCTCGGTGGCGCGCGCCTTGGCCACGCGGGCACCGGCCACGCGCAGATTCGGGTTCTGCGCCAGGGCCGTGCCGATCAGGCGGTTCAGCTGGGCATCGCCCAGCTCGGTCCACCAGTCCTCGGCCGGCACGAAGCGACTGGCCTGGGTGTCCAACCCCAGAGTGGCCGGTGGGGTGAGTTCGGCCTGCGGGTGAATGCCCCGCATGTCGGCGCAGCCGGCGGCGGCCAGCGCCACCAGGGACAGGATCAGGGCCTGGGCGCGGCGCTTCACGACGCCACCTCCTGGCCCACACCCTGCCCGACCAGGCGCTCGGCGTTGCCGGTCAGCCGCCCGAGCAGCGCCTGCAGTTGCGCCCATTCCTCGGGTGCAAAACCGTCCAGCACGGCGTTGTAGACATGGCTGAGCACGCGCGGCATCTGCTCGGCGGCGCTCACACCCTCCGGCGTCAACTCGATGTGCACCACCCGGCGGTCCGTCTCGGAGCGCACGCGGCGGCACAGGCCGCGCGCCTCCAGCCGGTCCAGCAGGCGCGTCATGGAACCGGCGTCCACCGTGCATTTGCGCGCCAGGTCGGCGACGGTATTGGCCATGCCGCTATGAATTTGATAGAGAGGTACCCATTGCGGCACGGTCGGCCCCCCCAGCTCGGTGGCCTCGCTGACCAACTGGCCAATCGCCAGCTGGGCACGGCGCAATTGCCACAGCAAGCCGGCTTCGGTGCAAAAGTGGCCCGGGTCAAAGAACGGTTCGGCCGGGCAGCCAAGGGGTGCGCCGCCGACGGGCTGCGCAGGTGCGGAGGTGTCTGGGGGCATGAGAGCGACGGCCAGCAAGGTCAAGGTTGAAAAGAGCAGTGGCGAATTTTATTTGTCTATGCAAATATTGCAAGCGCAAAAAATGCATAGGCATGTTGAGAACGGGGATTTGGCCGGAATCCGAGCGCCGACGGCCCGCGCCGGCGGGTCGGCGCAGGGGGTGAAAGCCAGACAAGCAACGGGTTGGACGCAGCAAACCCGGGCCTGGACAGCCCCACGGTTACTCACAAAACAGGAGCATCTCAGGCTTGCTGGACGCCGACCAACGGCTCAAAATACCAGAAATCGCACACGGGGCAGGCGCGCCCTCGGCCGGGTCGCGCCTACCGATTGGCGTTCAAACCGCAAAACCATTCGGGCTGAGCGTGTCGAAGCCCGGCGCAGTGTGTCGACACGCCTGTCCTGAGCCCGCCGAAGGGCTCAGCGCGAACGGTTGGGTATCGTTGAGCGCCTTGGGGGTATCAGCGGAAGCTGGCGTTCAGCTTGTCCAGCGCCGCCGCGCCGGGGCACAGATCGGCGGTGCCCAGCGTGTTGAGCGGGCGGGCGCTGGTGTTCTGCGCCAGGTGCAGGTCGCCCGCCTCGGCCTCGACGTAGAGCAGGCCGGTGACCAGCTCGCCCTCGGCGGCGCGCCCCTGCATGTAGGACATGGCGGCGACGCGGTCGGTCGGGTCGTAGCCCTCGTGCAGCTTGCGCAGGCGCAGCACGGTGCCGTCGTGCTGCTCGACATCCACCACGTGGCCGGGCGGGATGGTGGCGGTGATTTCCTCCCGGCCGGTGATGAAATCGATGCGGCTCACGGCCTCGTTGTGCTCGCGCACCCAGTCGTAGCTGCGGGTGGAGCCGGCGTGGTTGTTGAAGGTCACGCAGGGGCTGATGATGTCGATGAAGGCCGCGCCGCCGTGGCCCATGGCGGCCTTGATGAGTGGCACCATCTGCGCCTTGTCGCCCGAGAAGCTGCGCGCCACGAAGCTGGCGCCCAGCTGCATGGCCAGGCCCACCAGGTCGACCGGACTGTCGGCGTTGACCACGCCCTTCTTGCTCTTGCTGCCCTTGTCGGCGGTGGCCGAGAACTGGCCCTTGGTCAGGCCGTAGACGCCGTTGTTCTCGACGATGTAGACCATGTTGACGTTGCGCCGCATGGCGTGCGCGAACTGGCCCAGGCCGATGGAGGCCGAATCGCCGTCGCCCGACACCCCCAGGTACAGCAGGTCCCGGTTGGCCAGGTTGGCGCCGGTCAGCACGCTGGGCATGCGCCCGTGCACGGTGTTGAAGCCGTGGCTGGCGCCGAGGAAGTAGTCCGGCGTCTTGGACGAGCAGCCGATGCCCGAGAGCTTGGCGACGCGGTGCGGCTCGACGTTCATCTCCCAGCAGGCCTGGATGATGGCCGCCGAGATCGAGTCGTGCCCGCAGCCGGCGCACAGGGTGGAAACCTTGCCCTCGTAGTCGCGCCGGGTGTAGCCGACCTTGTTCTTCTCCAGCGAGGGGTGGCGCAGGCGCGGCTTGGTGATGTAGGTCATGGCTGAACCTGAGAGTGGCGGTGGAAGGCACCCGAGCGGGTGGTCATCGGGTGGGCTGGCAAGGCACGACGACGCGGCGCACGCGCGTGCGCAAGGAGGAGCAACGCCGCCAGCGCGCCCGAGGGCGGCCCGATCGGGTGCCTAGCGCGCCGCCCCAGGGGAGCAGCGTGAGCGTCGTCAACAGACTGGAAAGTCATGCGCTGAAACCGAGAAAAACAAGCGGTCAACCGCCGCTCTCAGGTTCTCTCCTGCGGGGCCACCATGGCTTCGTGCACGTGGTCGGTGATGGCCTGGGTGATGAAGCGTGCCGTGATCGGCGTGCCGTCGAAGTGCAGCACGCGCTGCAGCTTGGCGGGGTTTGTCTCCAACTCGTTGATCAGCAGCGAGCGCAGCTGCGCGTCGCGGTTCTGCTCGACCACGAACACCAGCTCGTGCTCGGCGATGAACTGGCGCACGCTTTCCGGGAAGGGGAAGGCCCGCAGGCGCATCGCGTCGACGTGGATGCCGTGCCCGGTCAGCACGTCCAGCGCCTCGTCCATGGCCGGGCTGGTGGAGCCGTAATAGATCACGCCCAGCCGGGTGCGCCGCGCCGCCGCGCGCAGCACCGGCTGCGGCACCAGGTTGGCGGCGGTGGCGAACTTCTTCAGCAGGCGCTCGACGTTGTAAAGGTAGTCGGGCCCGCGCTCGGAGTATTCGGCGTAGGCGTTGCGCGTGGTGCCGCGCGTGAAGTAGCTGCCCTTGGTGGGGTGCGTGCCAGGCAGGGTGCGCCAGGGGATGCCGTCGCCGTCCACGTCCTTGTAGCGGCCGAACTCGCGCTGCTCCAGGTCCTGGGCGCTCATCACCTTGCCGCGGTCGTAGGCGCGGCTGTCGTCCCAGGTCAGGGGCTCGCACAGGCGGTGGTTCATGCCGATGTCCAGGTCGGTCATGACGAACACCGGGGTCTGCAGGCGTTCGGCCAGGTCCAGCGCGGTGGCGGTGTGCTCGAAGCATTCGCGCGGGTCTTCCGGGAACAGCAGCACATGCTTGGTGTCGCCGTGCGAGGCGTAGGCGCAGGCCAGGATGTCGGCCTGCTGCGTGCGCGTGGGCATGCCGGTGGAAGGCCCGCCGCGCTGCACGTTGACCAGGGTGACCGGAATTTCGGCGAAGTAGGCCAGGCCGATGAACTCGGTCATCAGCGAGATGCCCGGGCCCGAAGTGGCGGTGAACGAGCGCGAGCCGTTCCAGCCGGCGCCCACCGCGATGCCGATCGAGGCCAGCTCGTCCTCGCCCTGCACGATGGCGCAGTTGTTGCGCCCCTCGGCGTCCACGCGGTACTTGGCGCAGTACTTCATGAAGGCCTCGGCCACCGAGGTGGAAGGCGTGATGGGGTACCACGCGCACACCGTGGCGCCGCCGTACACCGCGCCCAGGCCGGCCGCTTCGTTGCCCTCGATGAAGATGCGCTGGCCCACCGCATCGGCGCGCCGCACGCGGATCGGCAGCGGATGCTGCAGGTGCTCGCGCGCGAAGTCGCGGCCCAGATTCAGCGCCTGCACGTTGGCGGCGATCAGCTTGTCCTTGCCGCGGAACTGTTCGGCCAGCAACTGCTCGATGACCTCGCCCTCGATGTCCAGCAGCACCGACAGCGCACCCACGTACATGATGTTCTTGAACAGCTGGCGCTGGCGCGGGTCGGCGTACACCGCGTTGCAGATCTCGGTCAGCGGCATGCCGATGACGGTGATGTCGTCGCGCAGCTCCGACGCCGCACGCGGGCGGGTGGAGTCGTAGAACAGGTAGCCGCCCGGCTCGATCTCGGCCACGTCGGCGGCCCAGGTCTGCGGGTTGGTGGCCACCATCATGTCGGTGCCGCCGCGCCGGCCCAGGTAGCCGCGCTCGCTCACCCGCACCTCGTACCAGGTCGGCAGGCCCTGGATGTTGCTGGGGAAAATGTTGCGCGGACTGACCGGCACGCCCATGCGCAGGATGGCCTTGGCGAACAGCTCGTTGGCGCTGGCCGAGCCGGAACCGTTGACGTTGGCGAACTTGACGACGAAGTCGTTCACGCCCTCGATCTGCTTCATGCCGCCACCCCTTCCTTGGCCTTGCCGATGGTGCCCGCCGCGCCGCCGGCCTTGGCGGTGTTGAGCAGGAATTTCTGCATGTCCCAGGCGCCGGTCGGGCAGCGTTCGGCGCACAGCCCGCAGTGCAGGCACACGTCCTCGTCCTTGACCATCACGCGCCCGGTCTTGAGCGCCGGCGAGACCAGCAGCGCCTGCTCGGTGTTCTCGGCCGGCGCCTGCAGGCGCTGGCGCAGATCGGCCTCGTCGCCGTTGGTGGTGAAGGTGATGCAGTCCATCGGGCAGATGTCGACGCAGCCGTCGCATTCGATGCACAGCTTGGGCGAGAACACCGTCTGCACGTCGCAGTTCAGGCAGCGCTCGGCCTCCTTGAAGGCGGTGGCGGGGTCAAAGCCCAGCTCCACCTCGACCTTGATGCTGGCCAGCGCCGCCTCGGCCTTGGCCCAGGGCACCTTGAACCGCAGGTCGTTGGACGGGTTCTGGTCGTAGCTCCACTCGTGGATGCCCATCTTCTGCGACACCAGATTGGTGCGCGGCCCCGGGCGCTGGTTCACGTCCTGGCCTTGCACGAACATGTCGATCGACACCGCCGCCTCGTGCCCGTGCGCCACGGCGGTGATGATGTTCTTGGGCCCAAAGGCCGCGTCGCCACCAAAGAACACCTGCGGCAGGCTGGACTGAAATGTGTCCTCGCCCAGCAGCGGCAGGCCCCACTGGTCGAACTCGATGCCGACGTCGCGCTCGATCCACGGGAAGGCGTTTTCCTGGCCGACGGCGATCAGCACGTCGTCGCAGGGAAAGAACGGATCGGGCTCGCCGGTGGGCACCAGCTTGCGGCGGCCCCGGTCGTCGTATTCGGCGCGCACCACCTCGAAGGTCATGCCGATCAGGCGCCCGCCCTCCTGCACGAAGCTCTTGGGCACGTGCATGTTGATGATCGGGATGCCCTCGTGCTGGGCGTCTTCCTTCTCCCAGGGCGAGGCCTTCATCTCGTCGAAGCCCGAGCGCACGATGACCTTCACGTCCTCGCCGCCCAGGCGCTTGGCCGAACGGCAGCAGTCCATGGCGGTGTTGCCGCCACCCAGCACGATGACGCGCTTGCCGACCTGCGTGATGTGGCCGAACGACACCGAGGCCAGCCAGTCGATGCCGATGTGGATGTGCTCGTTGGCTTCCTGCCGGCCGGGCAGCTCCAGATCGCGCCCGCGCGGCGCGCCGCAACCCACGAACACCGCGTCGTAGCCCTCGCCCAGCAGCGCGCGCATGGACTCCACGCGCTGGCCGCTCTTGAACTCGGGGCCCAGGGCGAACACGTAACCGGTTTCCTCGTCGATCACGCGCTCGGGCAGGCGAAAGCGCGGAATCTGCGTGCGCATGAAGCCGCCGGCCTTGGCCTCGCCCTCGAACACCGTGACCTGATAACCCAGCGGCGCCAGATCGCGCGCCACCGTCAGCGAGGCCGGGCCGGCGCCGATGCAGGCGATGCGCTTGCCGTTGCTCTGCTCGGCGCGCGGCATGCGCGGCACCACGTCGTCCTTCAGGTCGGCCGCCACGCGCTTCAGGCGGCAGATGGCCACCGGCTCGGGTTTGGCGGCGTTGTCCTCCTCGACCCGGCCGCGCCGGCAGGCCGGCTCGCAGGGGCGGTCGCAGGTGCGCCCCAGCACGCCGGGGAACACGTTGGACACCCAGTTGACCATGTAGGCGTCGGCGTAACGCTGCTGGGCGATCAGGCGGATGTATTCGGGAACCGGGGTATGGGCCGGGCAGGCCCACTGGCAATCGACGACCTTGTGGTAGTAGGTCGGATTGGCGGTGTCGGTTGGCTGCACTGTGTCTGTCTCCTGGTGAGCGGCCGCTGCAGCGGTCTTGGGTGCCTCGTGACAGGGCTGAGTCTACGCCTGTGCGGCGCCGGTTTTTTCCGCCGCGTGGCGCCGAGGCATCGGTACGCTCTTATTTTTATAGCTACACAGGATTTATCCACGCCGGCAGGAAGCGATTTTTCCCAAGAATCCCGGTGGGCGGGGACCACGTCGCTCGGTCGTCGCGTGCGCGACTGGCGCTCGGTGTCTCGGGCACCGGATCAGGCCGACGCCGACCCCGCGGGCCGGCAGCACCCCGGCCAAAACGGCTGGGGCAACCGGTGGCTCAGCGCCCTTTGGCCTGGCGCCAGGCGGCGAATTCGACCGGCGTTTGCGGGTCGGTGGCGGGGTACAGACCGATGATGGGGCGGCCGTGGTTTTGCACCATGTCCATCACGAAATCCTCGAACGCGCTCATCTCCACCGCCTCGGCGGCCACCTCGTCGGCCAGATGGGCGGGGATGACGAACACGCCTTCCAGATCGCCCACCAGCACGTCGCCCGGGAACACCGCCACATCGCCGCAGCCGATCGGTACGTTGATGTCCAGCGCCTGGTGCAGCGTCAGGTTGGTCGGCGCGCTGGGCTGGCTGTGGTAGGCCGGGAAGTCCATGGCGGCGATTTCCGGCGAATCGCGAAAGCCGCCGTCGGTGACCACGCCGGCGCAGCCGCGCGCCTTCAGGCGGCTGATCAGGATGCCGCCGGCCGAGGCCGCGCGCGCGTCCTTGCGGCTGTCGAACACCATCACCGCGCCGGGCGGGCACTGCTCCACGGCCACGCGCTGCGGGTGCTGGCGGTCTTGGAACACGGTGATCGGGTTCAGGTCCTCGCGCGCCGGGATGTAGCGCAAGGTGAAGGCCTCGCCCACCATGTTCGGCGCCTGGCGTGTCAGGGTGGTGTTGACGGGGCGCACGTTCTGGATGAACTGGTTGCGCAGGCCGCGCTTGAACAAGATGGTGCACAGCGTGGCGGTGCTGACGTGCTTCAGGCGCTCTCGGGTGTCGAGGTTCAGCGGCATGGTGAAAGGTCTCGTGGTTTTCAGGCTAGGGCAGGGGCGCGGCCCGCCGACTCGCTCGGCGAGCGGTCGGCCGTCAGTAGATCGCGGGCTCGGGCACGGGCGCGCCGAAACTGGTTTCCAGGTAGTCGAAATCGCAGCCCTCGTGCGCCTGCCGCACGTGCTGGCTGAACATGTGGCCGTAGCCGCGTTCAAAGCGCCGCGGCGGCGGTGTCCAGTCGGCGCGGCGGCGCGCCAGCTCCTCGTCGCTCACCTGCAGCTCGATGCGGCGCGCCGGCACGTCCACGCTGATCAGATCGCCGGTGCGCACCAGCGCCAGCGGGCCGCCCACGTAGGCCTCGGGCGACACGTGCAGCACGCAGGCGCCGTAGCTGGTGCCGCTCATGCGCGCATCGCTCAGGCGCATCATGTCGCGCACGCCCTGCTTCACCAGCTTGGTGGGGATCGGCAGCATGCCCCACTCCGGCATGCCGGGGCCGCCCTGCGGGCCGGCGTTGCGCAGCACCAGCACATGGTCTGGCGTCACGTCCAGGTCGGGGTCGTCGATGGCCTGCTTCAGGCTGGGGTAGTCGTCGAACACCAGCGCCGGGCCGGTGTGGCGCAGCAGCGCGGGGCTGCAGGCGCTGGGCTTGATGACGCAACCGTCGGGGGCCAGGTTGCCGCGCAGCACGGCCAGCGCGCCTTCCTGGTAAATCGGCTGCTCGAGCGGGCGGATGACGTCGCGCTCGAACACCTCGGCACCCGCCAGGTTCTCGCCCACCGTCTGGCCCGACACCGTCAGCGCGTCCAGGTGCAGCAGGCCGCCGTCGGCCAGGGTCTTCATCAGGCCGCGCATGCCGCCGGCGTAGTAGAAGTCTTCCATCAGGTACTTGTCGCCGCTGGGCCGGATGTTGGCGATCACCGGCACCTTGCGGCTGAAGGCGTCGAAATCGTCCAGCGTCACCGGCAGGCCAGCACGGCGCGAGAGGGCTATCAGGTGAATGATGGCGTTGGTCGAGCAGCCCTCGGCCATGGCCACGGTGATGGCGTTCTCGAAGTTCTTGCGCGACAGCAGGCGTGCCGGTGTCAGGTCTTCCCAGACCATGTCCACGATGCGGCGCCCGCACTGGGTGGCCATGCGCTGGTGGTTCGCGTCCACCGCCGGGATGCTGCTGGCGCCGGGCAGGGTCATGCCCAGCCCCTCGGCAATGCCCATCATGGTGGCGGCCGTGCCCATCACCATGCAGGTGCCGGCGCTGCGCGCGATGCCGCCCTCGATCTCCATCCACTGCGCCTGCGAAATGTTGCCGGCGCGGCGTTCGTCCCAGTACTTGAAGGCGTCGGAGCCCGAACCCAGCGTCTGCCCGCGCCAGTTGCCGCGCAGCATGGGGCCGGCCGGCAGGTAAATACAGGGCAAACCCATGCTGAAGGCGCCCATCAGCAGGCCCGGCGTGGTCTTGTCGCAGCCGCCCATCAGCACCGCGCCGTCGATCGGGTGGCTGCGCAGCAGTTCCTCGGCCTCGATGGCCAGCAGGTTGCGGTACAGCATGGTGGTCGGCTTGACGAAATTCTCGGCCAGCGAAATCGCCGGCAGCTCCAGCGGGAAGCCCCCGGCCTGCAGAATGCCGCGCTTGACCTCGTCGGCGCGCTGGCGAAAGTGCGAGTGGCAGTTGTTGATGTCGCTCCAGGTGTTGACAATGGCAATCACCGGCTTGCCGACCCAGTCGGCGTGGTCGTAGCCCATTTGCAGGGTGCGGGAGCGGTGGCCGAAAGAGCGGAAATCATCCGGCGCGAACCAGCGCGCGCTGCGCAGGCTGTCGTAGGTACGTCTCGTCATGCGGTTATTAAAACACTAATATATTAGTGCGTCAATGCCAAAATCCGCCATGCCCGCCTCCGCCGAGAAAGTTCGCCTGGACCGCTCCCGCCACGCCGCGCCGCAGGTGGCCGAGCACCTGCGCGAGGCCATTCTGTCGCTGGAATTGCCGCCCGGCACCGTGCTGGCGCGCCATGAGCTGGTGCAGCGCTTTGGCATCAGCCAGACGCCCATCCGCGACGCGCTGCTGCAGTTGGGCGCCCAGGGCCTGGTGGACATTTACCCCCAGCACGCCACCGTGGTCAGCCGCATCGACGTGCGCGCCGCGCAGCAGGCGCATTTTTT
>Ga0209794_1001281_pt1 | contig 20973 bp, 23 predicted proteins | sample EBPBio232013_DNA_FD_185869 | JGI IMG/M metagenome (GOLD analysis project Ga0209794, IMG submission 185869) | Wastewater treatment Type I Accumulibacter community from EBPR Bioreactor in Madison, WI, USA - Reactor 1_5/23/2013_ DNA (SPAdes)... | ecosystem: Engineered > Bioreactor > EBPR >... | reverse complement strand
AATCAGGAAGTGATCAGCGGCCTGCTGGGCGCGGCCGGTCTGGTGGTCGACCTGGCCGGCGACGGAGACGAGGGCGTGGCCATGGCTACGACCAGCCCCTACGACCTGATCCTGATGGACATGCAGATGCCCAAGTGCAACGGTATCGACGCCACCCGGGCGATCCGTGCCGGCGACGGCCCCAACCGGCATCGTCCGATCGTGGCGATGACCGCCAATGTCTTCGAGGAGGACCGTCGCCTCTGCCTCGATGCCGGCATGAACGACCATCTCGGCAAGCCGGTGATTCCCGCCCGCCTGTTCGCCTGCGTCCTGCACTGGTTGTCGCAGCCTCCGGCCGCATAGCGGCCGGCTATGCAAAGGATCGACTTAACCAATTGGTCGCCGGGTCGCGTTTCTCCTACGATGAGTCCGTCGTCTCAAACAACCCGCGAACCAACAAGGAGAGAGATCCATGGACCATCAACAAACAACCTCCACCGGCCAATGCCCGGTGATGCACGGCGGCAACACCGCCAGCGGTAATTCCAACATGGCCTGGTGGCCGAAAGCGCTTAACCTCGACATCCTGCACCAGCACGACAGCAAGACCAACCCGCTGGGCGCCGACTTCAACTACCGCGAGGAAGTGAAAAAGCTCGACGTCGAAGCCCTGAAGGCCGACCTCAAGGCCCTGATGACCGACAGCCAGCCCTGGTGGCCGGCCGACTGGGGCCACTACGGTGGCCTGATGATCCGCATGGCCTGGCACTCGGCCGGCACCTACCGCATCGCCGATGGTCGCGGCGGTGGCGGCACCGGCAACCAGCGTTTCGCGCCGCTCAATTCCTGGCCCGACAACGCCAACCTCGACAAGGCGCGCCGCCTGCTCTGGCCGATCAAGAAGAAGTACGGCAACAAGCTGTCCTGGGCCGACCTGATGATCCTCGCCGGCAACATGGCCTACGAGTCGATGGGCCTGAAGACCTTCGGCTTCGCCTTCGGCCGCGAGGACATCTGGCATCCCGAAAAGGACATCTACTGGGGTTCGGAAAAGCAGTGGCTGGCGCCAACCGGCAGCGAGGGCAGCCGCTACTCCGGCCAGCGCGACCTGGAAAACCCGCTCGCCGCGGTGATGATGGGCCTGATCTACGTCAACCCGGAAGGCGTGGACGGCAAGCCCGACCCGCTCAAGACGGCACAGGACATGCGCGTCACCTTCGCCCGCATGGCGATGGACGATGAGGAAACCGTGGCCCTCACCGCCGGTGGCCACACCGTCGGCAAGGCGCACGGCAACGGCAGCGCTGCCAATCTCGGGCCGTCGCCGGAAGCCGCCGACCTCGAAGAGCAGGGCATGGGCTGGAACAACCACACGAGCCGCGGCATCGGCCGCGACACCGTGACCAGCGGCATCGAGGGCGCGTGGACGACGCACCCGACGCAATGGGATAACGGCTACTTCGAACTGCTGTTCAAGTACGACTGGTGGCTGCAGAAGTCGCCGGCAGGCGCCCACCAGTGGGAACCGATCAACATCGCCGAGGCAGACATGCCGGTCGACGTCGAGGACCCGACGATCCGTCGCAAGCCGATCATGACCGACGCCGACATGGCGCTCAAGTTCGACCCGGCATACCGCAAGATCGCCGAGCGCTTCCGCGCCGACCCGGCCTATTTCTCGGCAACTTTCGCCCGTGCCTGGTTCAAGCTGACGCACCGCGACATGGGCCCGAAGTCGCGCTACATCGGCCCCGACGTGCCGGCCGAAGACCTGATCTGGCAGGACCCGGTGCCGGTCGGCAACAGCGACTACGACGTCGCCGCGGTGAAGGCGAAGATTGAAGCCAGCGGTCTGTCGACCGGCGACCTGGTGGCGACCGCCTGGGACAGCGCCCGTACCTACCGCGGCTCGGACAAGCGCGGCGGTGCCAACGGCGCCCGCATCCGCCTCGCTCCGCAGAAGGACTGGGCAGGCAACGAACCGGCCCGCCTGGCCAAGGTGCTGGCCGTTCTCGAAGGCATTGCCGCCCAGACTGGCGCCAGTGTCGCCGACGTCATCGTGCTTGCCGGCAACGTCGGCATCGAGCGCGCAGCCGGGGCAGCCGGGGTCGACGTGGTGGTGCCCTTCGCCCCGGGCCGCGGCGACGCGACGCCGGAAATGACCGACGTCGAGTCCTTCGCCGTGCTCGAACCGCTGGCCGACGGCTTCCGCAACTGGCAGAAGCAGGCCTACGTCGTCGCGCCAGAGGAAATGCTGCTCGACCGCGCCCAGTTGCTGCGCCTCACCGCCAGCGAAATGACCGTGCTCGTCGGCGGCCTGCGTGTCCTCGGCGCCAACCACGGCGGCAGCGCGCACGGCGTGTTCACCGATCGCGTTGGCGTGCTCAGCAACGACTTCTTCGTCAACCTGACCGACATGGCCTACAGCTGGAAGCCGACCGGCCGCAACAGCTACGCCATTGTCGATCGGCAGAGCGGTGCGACCCGGTGGACAGCGACCCGCGTCGATCTCGTCTTCGGTTCCAACTCGGTGCTGCGCGCCTACGCCGAGTTGTACGCCCAGGACGACAATCGCGAGAAGTTCGTCCATGATTTCGTCGCCGCCTGGACCAAGGTGATGAACGCCGACCGCTTCGACCTGGCCTGACCCAGGCCTGCCTGAACAGCCACGCCGGAAACAGCATCCGGCGTGGCTTTTTTACGGCTGCATCCGGTTTAACATAGCTGACCTTGTCATTCCGGATGTCGCATGCTTTACCTGCACAAACTCCTGCCGCTGCTTCTGTCGCCCATCGTCGTGGTCATCCTGCTGGCCGCCTGGGGCACCCTGCGCAAGCGCCGCGGCCCGGTGCTGCTGGCGCTGTTGCTGCTCTACCTGGCGAGCATGCCCATGCTGTCCAAGCAGCTGATCCGCCTGGTCGAGGATGGTGCTGTTCGCCAGGCAGCAGCCAGCCAGCCGCAGGCCGACGCCGTGGTGGTGCTCAGCGGCATGCTGATGACGGTTGCCGCCAGTGAAGGCGTTGCCACCGAATGGAGCGACTTCGACCGCTTCCAGGGCGGGGTCGAGCTCTACCAGGCCGGGCGCGCGCCACGCCTGATCTTCACCGCCGGCGCCGTTCCCTGGCGGCCGCAAGCCATCCCTGAAGGCCACTACCTGAAACGCTTCGCCGAGCGTCTGGGCGTCCCCGCCGCGAACATGGCGGTCAGCGACCTAGCCACCAATACCGAGGAAGAAGCCCGCGCCATCCGACGCCTGCTGCCCCAGGCCAGTCCGCGCATCCTGCTGGTGACTTCGGCCTACCACATGCCGCGCGCGGCACAGCTCTTTCGCCAAGCCGGCTTCGACGTGCATCTCTACCCGGTCGACTTCCTCGACAACGTCGAAGAAACGACGCCGATGGATTTTCTTCCCAACGCCTATCATTTGCGGCTCACCGACATCGCCGTGCGCGAAATGATCGGTCGCCTGTACTACCGGGCCAGGGCATTGTTGTAGTGCGCATCGCGTGGGCGCAAGGCGCGCGCCAGGATGATCTGACAGAGAAAGGAAGGGACCATGCCGGTTTTTCCCAAGCCGCAGTTTGTCTTTGACTACGATCCCGACGCCGAGCTTGCCCGCTTGCGCGCGCACAGGAAACTGCGGTCGATTCCCCGGCGGGAAAAAGACAAGCTGCTCGTTGCAACTTGGAATGTCGCCAATCTCGGCGCACAGGAAAGGCGGGATCGAGACCTTTCGCTGATTGCCGAAATCATCGGCGGGTTTGACCTCGTCGCCCTGCAGGAATGCCGGGAGAACTTCGGTCATCTGTTCGATATCCAGCGCAAGTTGCCGCAGTCCTACCGCATCCTCATGTCCGACGCGGCCGGTAACGACGAGCGCATGGTCTTCCTGTACGACAGCAAGAAACTCGCGGTCCTTGAGGAGATTGGCGAAATCGCCTTGCCGCCTTCCGATCTGAAGTCGATCAAGCTGCCCGGTGTCGACGCGCGATTCGAAGGTTTTGACCGCGCGCCTTACCTGGCCGCGTTTGCCGTGGGCGGCAGCTCGCTGATGTTCGTCAATGTCCACCTGTATTTCGGGGACGATTCGCCAGCCTCGATGGCCCGCCGTTCCCTGGAGACCTATGCAGTTGCCAAATGGGCAGACCGGCGCAAGCGGAGTCCCTATTCCTTCACCCGTGAACTGGTGGTCCTCGGCGACTTCAACATGCCCAGGTGCGAACCCGGCGATCCGATCTACAAGGCGCTCACCAAGCTCGGGCTTGAATTGCCGGAACACGCCACGCAAATCGCGTCGAGCATCAGCAGCAGCGCCAACTACGACCAGATTGCCTTTCTGCCGGAAACGACGCGCAAGCACTTCACGGGAAAGAAAGGGGTGTTCGACTTCGACGCCGTGATCTTCCCCGAGCTTTGGCAGGGCGGGGCAAATGTGAAGAACTTCAATGCCTACCTGCGCTATTACCTGTCCGATCACCGGCCGATGTGGGTTCAGTTATCGATCTGAAAATCCTGAAGCCATTCCCGCTCAGGGCCGGGCAAGAAACTGCTCGATCTGTTTGCGCAGGCTGCGGCTGTCGGGCGCCGTCAGGCTGGTGTAGGCGACGACTTCGCTGCCGTCGCGGTTGATCAGGTACTTGTGGAAGTTCCATTTCGGCGTGCTGTCGCTACGTTCGGCCAGCTGGCGGTAGAAGGCGTTGGCCTGCGGTCCTTTGACCACCGTCTTGGCGGCCATGGGGAATTGGACGCCGTAGGTCATGCGGCAGAAATCGGCGATCTGCTCGTTGCTGCCCGGTTCCTGCTCGCCGAAATCGTTGGACGGAAAACCTAGCACCACCAAGCCACGGTCCTTCAGTTCGGCGTAGAGCTTTTCCAGACCCTCATACTGCGAGGTGAAAGCGCACTTGCTGGCAGTATTGACCACTAGTATGACCTTGCCCGCGTACTGACAGAGAGGCATCGGCGAGCCATCCTGGAGCTTGGTGAACTGGTGGTTGAGTAGTCCGGGGCAGGCCGCTGGTGCCTGCGCCTGCGCCAGCGGCAGGCCGATGAGCGCGAGCAGGCCGGATAAACCCAGTCGGCGTAACCACTTCGATTTCATTGCAGCGTCCTTTCTCGTCAGAGTTTCAGCCGCTTGGACAGCGATTACGACTTAACGTGCAGTCCACACTCCTTGGCGCCAGCATTTTAGCTCCGGCCGGGCCTGCGGCCCTTAACCCTGCTGGGCAGGGTTAGCCTGCGCTGAGCACCGGATGTCACGCCTTTACATGTAAACCGCACTCCTTGGATTCCGGTGCTTCCCACCACCATCTGCCGGCGCGGATGTCTTCGCCGAGGGAGACGGCGCGGGTGCACGGGGCGCAGCCGATGCTGGGGTAGAACTTGTCGTGCAGGGCGTTGTAAGGCACGGCGTTGTGCTTGATGTAGGTCCAGACTTCCTTCTCGCTCCAGGCGGCGAGCGGGTTGAATTTTTCCAGGCCGTTGCCTTCGTCGTATTCCTGCGTCGCCAGCTGGCCGCGGGTGGCGGCCTGTTCGGCGCGCATGCCGGTGATCCAGGCGCGCTTGCCGGCAAGGGCGCGGCGCAGCGGTTCGACCTTGCGCGCGTAGCAGCAGGCTTTGCGCAGCGTCACCGAGTCGTAGAAGGCGTTGATGCCGTGCTGGCGCACAAAACTTTCGACTTCCTCGGCCTGCGGGAAGTAGATTTTTAGTTTCAGCCCGTAGTGCTGGTCGACCTTGGCCATCAGCTCGTAGGTCTCGGCTGGCAGGCGGCCGGTGTCGAGGCTGAAGACCTCGATCGGCAGCCCGGCCTTGACGATCAGGTCGGTGAGGACCATGTCTTCGGCGCCAAGGCTGTTGGCGAAGGCGGCAGGTGACCACGCGCCGGCGATGTCGGCGAGCAGCGTGCGCGCGGCCTCGGCCTTGGCGGCGGTGCTGGCGGCGAGTTCGGGGGTGATGTTGAGCAGGGCTGGCGTCATGGCTGGCTGGGCTTTCAGGCGGTGCGGCGGCGGAAGTGCGGTTCGGGCTGGTCGGTCGAGGCCTGGTAGGTTTCGGAGAACGGGGCGAAGCCCTTGCCGATGGCGTAGATGGCGTCCTTGCCGTCCTTCAGCGCATAGCTGTCGAAGCCGACGCGCTTCATGAAAAAGAGCTGGTCGTGCAGCACGTCGCCGACGGCGCGCAGTTCGCCCTGGTAATGGTAACGCTGGCGCAGCAGGGCGGCGGTCGAGTAGCTGCGGCCATCGACGAACTTCGGGAAATGCACGGCCACGACAATGAAATACTGGAGGTCGGCGGCGATCTCCTCGACCTTGTCGTCGGGCTGCAGCAACAGCCCGATGCGCTTGTGGCAGGAGACGATTTCGTTCTGGCGCGCGCGCCACACGGCGAGCGGGAAGATCACGTCGCCGGCGGGCAGGGCGACGCTTTCCGGGGTCTCGCCTTCGGCCAGGGTGAGCGTCGTCCAGGTGTCGTTGGCGACGTTGCCTTGCTTGATCAGTTGTGCCATTTATGCGGCCTCCTTTTCTGCTGCCTTGGCCTTGCCGTGGGCGCGGCCTTCGTAAACGCGATTCTTGAACGGGTCGATGCCGATCCGGTCGAAGGTGTCGATGAAACGCTCGTCGGGGTGGCGGTTCTCCAGATACACCTTGATGATCTTGTCGACCACGTCGGGCATTTCGCCGGCCGAGAACGACGGGCCGATCACCTTGCCGAGCTTGGCGTCGTTGCCCTGGCGACCACCCAGCGTGACCTGGTAGAACTCGTCGTTGTTCTTGTCCACGCCGAGCACGCCGATGTGGCCGACGTGGTGGTGGCCGCAGGCGTTCATGCAGCCGGAGATGTTGAGGTCGATCTCGCCGATGTCGAACAGGTAGTCGAGGTCGTCGAAGCGCTGCTGGATGGCGGTGGCGATGGGGATCGACTTGGCGTTGGCGAGGTCGCAGAAATCGCCGCCGGGGCAGCAGATGATGCTGGTCAACAGGCCGATGTTCGGCGTCGCCAGGCCGGCTGCCTTGGCCACGCGCCAGACATCGGCGAGGTCGGCCAGCTTGACGTCGGCGAGGATGACGTTCTGTTCGTGGCTGATGCGCAGTTCGCCGAAGCTGTAGCGGTCGGCGAGGTCGGCGACGACTTCCATCTGGTCGGAAGTGATGTCGCCGGGGGCGACGCCGTGCTTCTTCAGCGACAGCGTCACCGCACGGTAGCCGGGCACCTTGTGTGGCTGCGTGTTGCGCTCGACCCAGCGGGCGAAGGCCTTGTCGGCGACGATCTTCGCCTGGTAAGCGGCGTCGACGGTGGTGATCGTCTCGTAGGCGGGGGCGCCGAAATGCGCGGCGACACGGTCATACTCGGCCTGGGTGATGGTTGCGGGACCGTCCTTGGCGTGCGCCCACTCGGCTTCGACCAGCTTGCCGAATTCCTCGACACCGAGTGCCTGCACCAGGATCTTGATGCGCGCCTTGTAGGCGTTGTCGCGGCGGCCGAAGCGGTTGTAGACGCGCAGGATGGCCTCGCAGTAGCTGAGGATGTGCTGCCAGGGCAGGAACTCGCGCACCACCTGGCCGCGGATCGGGGTGCGGCCGAGGCCGCCGCCGACGATCACGGTGAAGCCGGTGACGCCGTCGACCACCTTGAGGTGCAGGCCGATGTCGTGGAACCAGGTCACCGCGCGATCTTCATCGGTACCGGAAATGGCAAACTTGAACTTGCGCGGCAGGAAGGCGAATTCCGGGTGGAAAGTGCTCCACTGGCGCAGGATCTCGGCCAGCGGGCGCGGATCGATGATTTCGTCGGCGGCGACGCCGGCGAACTGGTCGGTGGTGATGTTGCGGATGCAGTTGCCCGAGGTCTGGATGGCGTGCAGGTCGACCTCGGCGAGCTCGGCCAGGATGTCGGGCACGTCGGTCAGCTTCGGCCAGTTCAGTTGCAGGTTGTGGCGGGTGGTGAAGTGGCCGTAGCCGCGGTCGTACTTGCGGGCGACGTGGGCCAGCTTGCGCAGTTGCGCCGAATTAAGCATGCCGTAGGGCACGGCGATGCGGAACATCGGTGCGTGGCGCTGGATGTAGAGGCCGTTCTGCAGGCGCAGCGGGCGGAACTCGTCGTCGGTCAGCTCGCCGGCCTGCCAGCGGCGGACCTGGTCACGGAACTGCTCGACCCGGTCGAGGATCAGCTGGCGGTCGATGGCGTCGTATTTGTACATGCGTTTCCTCTGCTGGCCGCGCGCAATTGCGGCAATGATTCGAGGAGCGCATCGTAACCGGCGAACATTGAATCAAAAAGAATATTGCGTTAGATTGTTATCGTATTTTGTTATTAAGCCATTCATGAAACTTCAGCAGCTGCGCTACATCGTCGAGATCGAACGCCAGGGACTCAACGTCTCGGAGGCGGCCGAGGTGCTGTATACCTCGCAGCCGGGCGTGTCCAAGCAGATCAAGCTGCTTGAGGACGAACTCGGCATCGCTATCTTCGAGCGCAGCGGCAAGCGCTTCACCGGCATCACCGAGCCGGGCCGGGTGGTCATCGACATCGCCCGCCGCATCCTGCGCGAGGCGGAAAACCTGAAGCGTGCCAGCGCCGAATTCTCCAGCGGCGATTCCGGCAAGCTGGTACTGGCGGCAACCCACACCCAGGCGCGCTATGCGCTGCCGACCGTGGTCCGCGACTTCGTTGCCCGTCACCCCGGGGTCAAGCTCGAAATGCACCAGGGCAACCCGGTGCAGATCGCCGACTGGGTGGCCTCCGGCGAGGCCGATTTCGGGATCGCCACCGAGTCGCTCGGCGAGCATCCGCAGCTCGTTTCCTTCCCGGTCCAGCAGTGGTCGCACTGCGTGATTGCGCCGGCCGGCCATCCCATCCTGGCCAGCCAGCCGCTGGCGCTGCAGGAACTGGCGCGTTGGCCGCTGATCACCTACGACGCGGCCTTCACCGGCCGCACCCGGATCAACCGCGCCTTCGAACGCCTGGAGATCGAGCCCAACATCGCGCTTACCGCGCTCGACGCCGACGTGATCAAGACCTACGTCAGCCTCGGCCTCGGCCTGGGCATCATCGCCAAGCTCGCCTTCGACCCCCAGCGCGACGTCGGCCTGGTGGCGCTTGACGCCGGCCACCTGTTCGAATCGAACACGACGCGGCTGGCGGTGCGCCGCGGCAGCTACCTGCGCCGCTTTGACTACGACTTCATCGAGCTGTTTGCGCCCCACCTCAACAAGCGCGTCGTCGAGATGACCCTGCAGGGCGGCGGCGAGGCCTGGCAGTTGTAAGGGCGAAAAAAAAGCCCGCCGGGTGGCGGGCTGTTTTAGCGGCCGGAGGCGGTCAGTTGACCTTGGCCTTGGCGCGCAGATCGTTGATCAGCTTGTCTACCTGTTGCTGGCCGGCACGCTGCTGCAGCTGCGGCTTGACCTGTTCGAACGGGGGCGCCGTCAGGGCGCGGCTGTCGTCGAGCTGGATGATGTGGTAACCGAAGTCGGTCTTCACCGGGGTCTTGGTGTACTCACCCTTCTTCAGCTTGGGCAGGGCTTCGGCGAAAGACGGAACGTAGGCGTTCGGGGCGCTCCATTCGAGCTCGCCGCCCTTGTCCTTGGAACCCGGATCGAGCGACTGCTTGGCCAGCGCGGCGAACTTCTCGCCCTTGTCGAGCTTGGCGATGATCGCCTTGGCATCTTCTTCCTTCTCGACCAGGATGTGGCGAGCCTTGTATTCGGTATTGCCGAGCGAACCCTTGATCTTCTCGTACTCGGCCTTCAGCTGGGCGTCGGAGATCGGGTTGCTGCGCACATAGTCGGACAGGAAGGCGCGGATGAGCACGGCTTGGCGGGCCAGTTCCATCTGCCCCTGGACGTCGGGCTTCTTGTCCAGGCCCTTCTTCTTGGCTTCCTGGGTGAGCAGTTCACGGCGGATCAGCTCTTCCTTGACGGCGTCTTTCAGTTCGGCTGAGTCCGGCGCGCCCTGGGCTTTCTGCTCGGCGACGAAAGCGTTGAACACGGATTGCGAAATGGGCTGGCCATTGACCGTGGCGAAAGGTTTGCCCTGGGCCAGCGCCGGGGCGGAAATGAGGCTGCCGGCCAGCATCAGGGTGGCCAGGGAAGTCAGTTTGAACATGTGAATGAAATTCCGTGGGAGTGAACTAAAGTCATTGATTGTCCGGCGCCCGGGCATCGATGGCCAGAGCGTGGATGCGTCCCTGCATCAGGTCGCCGACAGCATCGTACACCAGACGATGACGTGCGAGTGTGTTTTTACCGGAAAAAACCTTGGCCACGATATCGACCCGGAAGTGCCCGCCTTCGCGGGCGCCTGCATGGCCGGCGTGGCGATGCGACTCGTCCTCAAGCTGCAGGGATTCCGGATCGAGCCGGGCCAGGCGCTCGCGCAGCAGGGCCAGGGTTTCGGCATGGCTCATGCCGGCAGGACCTTCTTGAACGGCTTGACGGTCACTTTCTCATAGACGCCGGCGGCGACGTAGGGGTCGGCATTAGCCCACTTCGTGGCGGCATCAAGCGAGGTGAATTCGGCGACGATCAGGCTGCCGCTGAAACCGGCACTGCCCGGATCGGGCGAATCGATGGCCGGGCAAGGGCCGGCCAGCAGCAGGCGGCCTTCGGCCTGCAGCGCGAGCAGCCGCTCGACATGGGCCGGGCGCGCGGCCATGCGTTGTTCGAGAGTGCCCGGGCGGTCTTCGCCCATGATCGCGTAGAGCATCATCTGTTGTCCTCCTGACGGATCGTCAGCTTGATTCGAAGCGTGGTTTCCTGGCGGCGCATTATATACTCTGGCTGAGACTCGACAGCGTGGATGGGTGAATGCACAAGGTTCTGATCATTGACGACAGCGAAATCAACCTGACCTTGATCCGGGCACTGGTGATCAAGCTCGGCGAATGCGAGCCGGTCCTGTTCGACAACCCGGTCAAGGCGCTGGAATGGTGCCGCAGCAACGAACCCGACCTGGTGATCGTCGACTACATGATGCCGGAGATGGACGGCCTGCGTTTCATTGCCGGTTTCCGGGCGCTGCACGGCCGGACCGAGATTCCGGTGCTGATGATCACCGCCAACGACCAGAAGGATGTCCGCTACGAAGCGCTGCTTGGCGGCGCCAACGATTTCCTGACCAAGCCGATCGACCGCATCGAGTTTTCGGCGCGGGTGCGCAACATGCTTGCCTTGCGCACCGGACAAAAGTTCCTTGCTGACCGCGCCGCCCACCTGGCCAACGAAGTGGCCGAGCGAACCCGGGAAATCCGCGACCGCGAACGGGAGTTGATCTACCGCATTTCGCGGGCGGCAGAATTCCGCGATCCGGAGACCGGCGCCCACATCCAGCGCATGGCGCACTATTCGGAGATCATCGCCCGCGGCCTCGACCTCGATGCCGCCACCTGCAACCTGATCCTGCGCGCGGCGCCGATGCACGACGTGGGCAAGATCGGCATCCGCGACCACATCCTGCTCAAGCCCGGCCGGCTGACGCCGCAGGAATTCGAAATCATGAAACAGCACGCCACCCTGGGTTACGAGCTGCTCAAGGACAGCGGTTCGGAGATCCTTCAGGCCGGCGCCGAAATCGCCCTCGCGCACCACGAGAAGTACGACGGCAGCGGTTACCCGCGCGGCCTCAAGGGCAGTGCCATTCCGCTGTTCGGCCGGATCGTCGCGGTTGCCGACGTGTTCGATGCGCTGACCTCGGAGCGGCCGTACAAGAAGGCCTGGTCGCTGGATGATGCGATGCGTTTCCTGGAAGATGGCCGCGGATCACATTTCGATCCACTCTGCGTCGAGGCCTTCCTGGCTGGTTGGGAGGACGTCCTGGAAGTGCGCCAGCGCTTCCGTGACGAGGAAGTCCCGGTCATCTGAATCTGAACTGGAAGAAATTGAATATGAGCCCTTTCGTTTTCGACAAGGCGTCGATCCTGGAGAGACTCGGCGGCGACGAAGAAATCTTCGTGATGATGGTGGACATGTTCCTGCAGGACGTGGATCGTAACTGCCAGAGCCTGCGCGAGGCGCTTGGCGACGAGGCGGCCGTGCTGCAGCGTGAGGCGCACACGATCAAGGCCCTGCTGGCCACCTTTTCCGACAATGACGGGGCCGAGCTGGCCCAGACCCTGGAATTGCGCGCCAAAACCGGCGAACTGGCCGATGCGCCGGCGCGCGTCGATGTCCTGCTGGCGCGGGTTGCCGAGGTGGCCGACGTGCTGCGCCGGCTTTCAGTCGGGTAGCGAGAGGCGCTTGCCGGCCTCGGCCGGTGTGGTCTCGGGGGAGTAGGGCAGTACACCGAGCAGCGGTGCGTCGAGCAAGGTCTTCAAGATTTCCAGGTTTTCCTCGATCCGATCCATTTCCGGCGTTACCGAGTTGGCGACCCAGCCGGCAATGATCAGTCCGCGGTTGGCAATGGCCTCGGCGGTCAGTAGCGCATGGTTGAGGCAACCCAGACGCATGCCGACGACCAGGATCACCGGTAGCGCGAGTGTCACCGCCAGGTCGGCAGCGTTGCGGTGGGTGCCGAAAGGCACACAGAAGCCGCCAGCGCCCTCGACGATGATCAGGTCGGCGTGGCGGCGGGCCTCGGCGACGGTTTCGGCAATGCGCGTGAAATCGATATCGACTCCGACATCTGCGGCCGCGATATGCGGGGCGATGGCCGGAGCGAAGCAATAGGGATTGACGATCTCACCCGGCAGCTCGACGCTGTTCGCGGCGAGGATGCGGCGCACATCGTCGTTCTCGCCGCGGGCGTCGGTGCCGGCAGCAACCGGTTTGAGGCCGACGGCGGAAAGGCCGGCTTGGCGGGCGCGGTGGAGCAGGGCGCAGGTGACGTGGGTCTTGCCGACTTCGGTGTCGGTGCCGGTCAGGAAGAATGCGGAACTCATGGGCGGGTGTGCAGATAAATGATGTCGTAGGTCAGTGGCAGACCGTCGGCCTGGCGCAGGCTCTCGTAGGCAGTTTCCAGCCGGCGCAGCGTGCCTGGGCTCATCAGCCCGGTGCGCCGGCCGGCGCCCACTTGATTGGCACCGGTGGCTTTGACGGCGCGCAGTAAACTGCGCAAATCCGGATAGTGCAGTGTTTCTCGCCGCGATTCCAGTCCAATGTCAAAAAAACCGGCGGTTTCAGCCAGCTGGCGGAGCGTTTCGATACTTTGGAAGCTCAGGGTGTGCGCATGATCGTCGATGCCACTGAAGGCGCAGCGCAGTTCATGAAAGGTTGCCGGCCCCAGCGTGCTGATCGCCGCCTGCCCACCCGGGCGCAGCACGCGCCGGGCTTCGGCCAGGCTCAGCCCGGCGTCGCACCACTGCATGGCCAGGCTGGACCAGTAGAGATCGAGGCTGGCAGCGGCCAGCGGCAGGCGTTCGAGGTCGCCGGCCAGGCGCAGGCAATCCCGGTCGACACGCTGGAGCATGGCCAGGGACAGGTCGAGCGCGAGCAGTTCGGCGCCGGGAAAGCGGTCGCGCAGCAAGGCCCGGGCGTAACCGGTACCGCAGCCGGCGTCCAGCATGCGGCTGAGCGCCGGGCCAGGCGCCAGGCCAGCGGCCAGGTGGTCGCAGATGCGGCGCTGGACGATGGCGGCCTGATCGTAGGTGGCGGCGGCGCGTTCGAAAGACTGGCGGACGCGGGCCCGGGACGGTCTAGTCATGCAGGAAACGGTGGGCAGCGGCGAGGCAGTCCTCGGGGCGCGACAGGAAAGGCGCATGGGCGCAGGCCGGCAGCAGCTCGAGCCGGGCGTCGGGAATCAGCGCGGCCAGCATGCGGGCGGCCGCGGCCGGCATCAGCGGGTCGGCGTCGCCGTGCAGGAGCAGGGTGGGGGCGCGCACCTGCGGCGCGTCGGCGCGCAGGTCCACGTCGCGCAGCCAGTTCAGGCCGGCGGCGAGCACTTCGGGGCCGGGCAACGGGTCGGCCAGGTCGAGGATCTGGCGAGTCACCTCCCTGGCCTGGGCGTCGCCCCGGTTGAAGCCGCCGACGAAGCGCGGCAGCATGCCGGCCGCGTCGACGCCGATGGCGGCAGCAAAATCGGCCAGCGTTGCCGGCGGCATGGCGTGCGGCCAGCCGTCGCGCTGGACGAAGGAACAGGTGCCGGCGATCAGCAGCAGCTTGCCGACCTTGTCCGGATGGCGGGCGGCGACGGCCAGCGCCAGCTGCGCGCCGATCGACCAGCCGGCCAGCGCGGCACCGGCCGGCAGGCGGCTGGCGATGGCGTCGACGGCGATGTCGAAATCGGCCATCGGCGGCGTTTCGCGGTAACCGGGCAGGTCGATGAACTGGCCGGCCAGCGCCGCCGCGGTGGCGGCCAGCGGGCCGCGGCCGAGTGCCCAGCCGGGCAGGAAAACGAGGGGAGCGCTCATCGCAACAAGCTCATCGGGGAAAGTCGGGCGGCGATTTTACCCTGCCGCCGCTTCGCACAGCGCGCCGATCAGGGCTGCGATGTCGGCTTCGGTGTGCGCGGCCGAGACCGAGATGCGCAGCCGGGCCGTACCCTGCGGCACGGTCGGCGGGCGGATCGCCGGTACCCACAGGCCCTTTTCCCAGAGCTTGCGGGCGAGCGCCAGCGCCGCCGCGTTGTCGCCTACGATCAGTGGCTGGATTGCCGTCAGTGAGGCTGGCAGGTGCCAGGGCAGGCCGGCCAGACCATCGCGCAACTGGGCGATGCGGGCGAAGAGATTGGTGCGCAGGGCGTCGCCGGTGGCGATCAGGTCGAGGCTGGCGCTCAGCGCGCAGGCGATGGCCGGCGGCGCGGCGGTGGTGAAGATGTAGCTGCGCGCCTTGTTGCGCAGGTAGTCGATGGCCAGCGCCGAGCCGGCGACGAAGGCGCCGCCGACACCGGCCGCCTTGCCCAGGGTGCCCATGAGCAGGATGCGCGGGTCGGCCGGCAGGCCGAAGTGGGCCAGGCTGCCGCGCCCCTTCGGGCCAAGGACGCCGAAGCCGTGCGCGTCGTCGAGCACCAACCAGGCGTCGTGACGCTCGGCCAGCGCGAGCAGTGCTGGCAGCGGTGCGAGGTCGCCGTCCATGCTGAACACGGTATCGCTGACGATCAGCTTGGTCCGCGCCGGACTGGCGGCGAGCAGGCGCTCCAGCGCGGCGAGGTCGGCGTGCGGGTAACGCTGCGTCGTCGCGCCGTTGGCCTTGGCCAGTTGCATGGCGTCGATCAGCGAGGCGTGGTTGAGCCTGTCGGCGAACACCGCGTCGCCGCGCCCGGCCAGCGTCGGCGTCACCGCCAGGTTGGCGAGGTAGCCGGTGGCGAAGGTGAGGACGCGCGCAAAGCCGGTGAATTCGGCGAGCCGTTCGGCCAGTGCGGCGTGCGGCTGCAGATGGCCGCTGACCAGATGGGCGGCGCCGCTGCCGGCGCCCCAGGCCAGCGCGCCATCGGCCAAGGCGCGAGCGAGGGCGGGATGGGCAGCGAGCCCGAGGTAATCGTTGCTGGCGAAATTGATCCGTTGCCGGCCGTCGACAGTAACCACTCTGGCGCACGGCGATTCCAGCAGGCGGTGCTGGCGGCCGAGATCGGCGGCGGCCAGTTCGGCGAGTTCTTCCGTCAGGCGCTGGTCGAGCGTCGCGCTCATGGCGTCAGCTTGATTTCGCCCTGCAGGCGACAGCCGAAATCGCCGCCGCCCCGCGACACCTGGCGCGCGCTCGGTTCGCTTGTGCCCAGGCGGGTTGCCCAGACCTGATATAGCCGGATTTTCACATTACCCCCTGTTTGCATCGTCACTGCTCCAGTACTGCCGGACGCAGGGCGAACTTTAACAAAGTCAGGGGGCGCGGCGCTGGCTTTCCGATTCGGCGACCGGTGCAGCCGTTCAGACCGCCAGCGGCTGCAGGGTACGTTGCGAGACGATGAAGCGGCGGCGGGCGCCGCTGCCGATTTCGCTTTCGACTTCCCACATGGCGAGGCCCTTGACTACCGCCACCTGTTCGATGGCGACAACGACCGCGCCAATTTTTGTACAAAGATAACGGGCACCACGTTCAATGCTTGCCTTGACTTTCATCGGCGATATCTCCGTGTTCGTTGGGGAAACGTCATCGTAACGGGAACGTCACGAGGGTGAACAAATTTTACTGGGCGTAATCTTTCGATTTTTTCGGAAACGGCCGTCTGGCCTTAGATGGCGGGGAAAAAGGCGGTATGGAAAATTCTGCGGATGGGCGATCCGCTGCTCTGGGAGGTGGTCAGGCCGGTAATGGCGTTCGGCACGCCGAGCTTGTGCTGCAATAATGTTAAAAACAAAAAAGTTGACCAATATGTCTAAAACGACGAAAACGATTGACACCTTCCGGGGTTTGGCTATGATTGGCGCAAAGGCCATTGATCGTGCCTTGCGGAGGGAAACATGGGCAGCGTGCTACATCGCGAAGTCAGCAGTTTCGCAGTTGAATCATTGACTGACAGCCGGCAACTGGCGATCCTGAAGGCGGCGCTTGACGCCTTGCCGGGTCACGTAGCCATTCTTGACGGACGGGGCGACATCCTGTGCGTCAACGGACGCTGGATCGAGTACGCGGCGCAGAATCGGCTCTCCCAATGCAATTTCGGCATCGGTCAGAACTATCTGGCGATCTGCCGGCCGGCCGTCGCCGCGGAGGATGCGGATGCGCAGTGCGTCAGCCGCGCCCTGGAAGACATCCTTGCCGGCCGCTCGGGGCGGGAGTTCATCCATGAGTACCTTTGCCCGCATCCCGGTGATCCGAGCCGAGATCGCTGGTTCAAGCTCTGGCTGATTCCCTTCCGCCTCGATGCAGAGCAGTTCGTCCTGGTCTCGCACGAGGACATTACCGTTCGCCACGCCCTGGAACGCACCGGCAAGCTACTTGATACGGCAATCTCGCAGAGCCGCTCCGGAATCATGATCACCAACGCGGCGGGCGAGATCGAGTACGTCAATCAGGGCTTCGAACAAATGACGGGCTACGCTGCCGGCGAGGTGGTGGGGCGCAATCCGCGCCTGCTGAAGTCCGGTCGCATCTCCGCCGCGACCTACGCCGACTTGTGGCGGACCATCGGCGCCGGCGAAACCTGGCGTGGCCAGGTCTGCAACCGGCGCAAGGACGGCGAGGAGTACTGGGAGGAAATGACGATCAGCCCGGTCCGCGATCCGGCCGGCGTCATCACCCATTACGTGGCGGTCAAGGAGGACATCACCGAATCCCGCTACCGGGCATTGCTGCACGCCGGGATCATCAATGCCTCGGCCGACGCTTTCGTGGCGCTCGACGAGCACTTCCGGATTGTCGACTGGGGCAAGCAGGCGGAGCGGATACTGGGTTGGCCGGCGAAGAAAGTCGTCGGGCGGGAGTTCATCGCCACGGTCTTCGATGCAGAACGGGCACGCGAGGCGCAACTGGAACTGGCTGTCTGTCGCCGCGGCGAATTCTCGCGTCTGGTTGGCAGCGCCCATCGCACCGAAATGCGGCGCCAGGATGGCAGTCGGGTTACCGTCGAACTCTGGCTGACTGCGCTCAGCCTGCAGGGGGAGGTGCGTTACGCGGGTTTCATTCGCGATCTCACGGAAAGCGTGCGGGCCGAGCAGATTCTCCTCGAGGCCCAGAAAATGGAGGGGGTCGGCCAGATGGCGGGCGGCCTGGCGCACGATTTCAATAACCTGCTGCATCTGATTCTCGGCAGTCTCTATCTGATTGCTGACGAGGTGCCGGCGCATTCACGTTCGCATCTCGATAACGCGATGTCGGCTGCACGTCACGGTGCCGCCCTGGTCAGTTCGCTGGCGACTTTCGTCCGAAGGGGTGAATCCAGGCTGGCCGAGCGCGACGTCAATCAGTTGATCAGAGCGCTGGAATCGCTGATCCGGCAGACGGTCGGCAAGCGCATCGCGCTCAGCGTCGAGTTGCAGGCACAGTCGTCGACGGTGTTGATCGACGAGAATGCCTTCAACAACGCATTGATCAACCTCGCGGTGAACGCTCGTGATGCCATGCCTCGTGGCGGCAGCTTGGTGATCGCCACCGGCGATTCGTCCGCTGGGGGGCAGGTCGTCGTCAGCGTCCGCGACGAGGGGGAGGGCATGCCACCGGAGGTGATTGCCCGGGCCACCGAGGCCTTCTTCACCACCAAGCCGCCGGGCCAGGGGACCGGCCTCGGCCTGGCCATGGTCGACGGCTTCTGCCGGCACGCCGGTGGCCGTCTGGCGATCGACAGCGCGCCGGGACGCGGCACGGCGATCGAGTTGCACCTGCCGGTCGTGCGCGCCGGGCGAGCGCCGGGAGCGACGCCATGAAGCGCCGGCTGTTGCTCAGCATCGACGACGATCCGGCGATCCGCAAGCTGGTCGGCGGTCTGGCCGAACGGGCCGGCTTCGACTGGATTGAAGCCGGCGATCCGCAGGCGATCGATCAGGCGCTGGATCGCCAGCCGGACGTCGTCGTCCTCGATCTGACCATGCCCGGCATGGACGGTAATGAAGTGCTGTGGGCGTTGAAGCAGCGCTCGTCGCGGGCCGCGATCATCATCTCCAGTGGTTTTATCGACGTCTGCGTGCAGACTGCCGTGCTTTATGCCGTCAAGGCAGGACTCAACTATGCCGGGCGGCTGGACAAACCCTATGCGCCCGGCGAGCTGCTGGCCCTTTTTGCTAACATCGGACTTTGTCACGGAAACCGGGAAAACCATCATGTTCAGCCCTAAGGACACCTGTTCCACCACTGAAGCCGCCAAGCGCCTTGGGGTGGCCTTGAGCACCGTCCAGTCCTGGGTCGAGACCGGAGCGCTGGAGGCCTGGAAAACCCCCGGCGGGCATCGCCGGGTGCTGATCAGTTCGGTTGATCGCCTGCTCGAACAGGGAGTCGGCAAGCGCCAGCCCGAAGCCGCCAGGAACACCACGAACGCGGCATCGAATGCGTTGCGCGTGCTGGTCGTTGAGGACGAACGTGTGATGGTCGAGCTTTACGCCGGTTTTTTCCGCAAATGGCGGCTGCCGGTGAGCGCCAGTTTCTGCGAGAACGGTTACGAAGCCCTGCTGCGTATCGGCTACGAAATCCCCGATCTGATCGTCACTGACCTCAGCATGCCGGAAATGGATGGCTTCCAGATGATCCGGGCGCTGCGCCAGTTTCCGGCGACGGCCAAGGTGCAGATCATCGTCGTCTCCGGACTGAGCGATGCCGACATCGCCGCTCAGGGCGGCTTGCCGGACGACGTGCTGGTGCTGCACAAGCCGATCAATCTCGAACAGCTGCATGAACTGATGAATAGCGCGGTGGAACGCCACCTGCCGGCCGCCGTCGCCTGATCGGCGGGGTGGTAGGCCAATGGCGTAAGTGCGCCCAAAAACGACGAAAACAATTAATACAAGGAAAACGATCATGAAAACCATCGCTGCCCGGCTCACTGCCGCCATCGCTGTTGCCCTGCTGTTTTCGCTGAGCGCGATGATTGCCTGGGAGAACGCCGAGAACCGGGCGGCGGCGCTCGATCAGGCGCGCGATTTCGCGCACAGCATCCACGAGATGACGCTGGCCGGTCTGACCGGCATGATGATCACCGGCACGGTGGGGCAGCGCGAGGTTTTCCTCGATCAGATCAAGCAGCTCGACAGCGTCCGCGAATTGCAGGTGATGCGCGGCGAAGCGGTGAGCCAGGTGTTCGGCCCCGGCAATGCCGGCGAACAGGCCAGCGATCCGGTGATCGCCGAAGTGATGCGCAGCGGGCAGGCCTACGACCGTGTGGCCGAGGATGCGAACGGCGAGTACCTGCACATCGTCCGGCCGGCTCTGGCCAGCCGCAACTACCTGGGGAAGGATTGCATCGCCTGCCACCAGGTGCCGGAGGGCACCGTGCTCGGCGTGGTCAGCATGAAGGTGTCGCTGGCCAGGGTCGGCGAAGCCATCAGCGCGCAGCGGACCAAGCTGGCGCTGGCCGGCCTCGTCCTCTGCGGCGGCATGTTCCTGCTGGTGTTCTTCTTCATCCGCGTCTTCGTCGCGCAGCCGCTGGCGGCGATGACCGCCGGGCTGCGCCAGATCGCCAGCGGCGAAGGCGATCTCGAACATCGCCTGCCGGTCGGCAAGGACGACGAAGTGGGGCAGGCGTCGCAGGCCTTCAACCTGATGATGGACAAGTTCGCCGGGCTGGTCCGCCAGATTTCCCGGACCGCCGGCGAGGTCCGTCTGGCTACCGGCAGTCTGGCGAGCATCGCCGGCGAGGTGGCCGAAGCCTCGCAGGGGCAGCAGGCGCGTTCGCTGGAAACGACGTCGGCGGTCGAGGAAGTGGCGGCCGGTGTCGCCGCGATCGCCGCCGTTGCCGACCGCGTCCGCTGCCAGTCGCGGAGCAATCTCGACGATGCCCGGCGCGGTGGCGACACCCTGGCGTCGCTGCTTACCTCGATGGGCGACGTCAGGCAGGCCGTCGAAGGCATCGTCGCCTCGGTCGGCCAGTTCGTCGCCAGCACCCGCTCGATCAACGACATGACCCGCCAGGTCAAGGACATCGCCGAACAGACCAACCTGCTGGCGCTCAATGCGGCGATCGAGGCGGCACGCGCCGGCGATCAGGGACGGGGTTTCGCCGTGGTCGCCGACGAGGTGCGCAAGCTGGCCGAGAAATCCGGCAGTTCGGCCAGCGCCATCGATCAGGTGACGCAGGAAATCGCCCAGCAGTCGGCGACGGTGATGACGGCGATCGAACGCGGCCTGCAGCACCTGGACCGCAGCCAGTCCGACGTCGATAGCGTGGCCTCGGTGCTCGAAAAGACCGCCGCGGGTATCCGCGACGTCGACGCCGGTGTCGACCAGATCGGCGAAGCGACCGCCGAGCAGCAGGCGGCCAGTCTTTCGGCGTCGGCCAACATCGAGCAGATCGCCGCCATGGCCGCGCGCAACAGCGCCGCCGTGGCGGGCGTGGTGGCCTCAGTGCGTGCGCTGGAGGTGCACGCCGACGGTTTGCGCGACGTGGTCGGCAAGTTCCACCTGGGCGGAGACGCAACGTGAAATTCACCACCATCCTGCCAACTGACATCGCCGTCGGCGCCATGCTGCCATTCGATGTGTTCAC
>Ga0209794_1001280_pt1 | contig 20980 bp, 19 predicted proteins | sample EBPBio232013_DNA_FD_185869 | JGI IMG/M metagenome (GOLD analysis project Ga0209794, IMG submission 185869) | Wastewater treatment Type I Accumulibacter community from EBPR Bioreactor in Madison, WI, USA - Reactor 1_5/23/2013_ DNA (SPAdes)... | ecosystem: Engineered > Bioreactor > EBPR >... | reverse complement strand
CAGGCAGGCGATGGTCATTGGGCCGACGCCGCCCGGCACCGGGGTAATGTAGCCCGCAACGGCTTTCGCGGCTTCGAAATCGACATCGCCCACCAGCTTGTTCTTGCCGGTCGCCTCATCCGTGATGCGGTTGATGCCGACATCGATGACGATGGCGCCCGGCTTCACATGCTCCGCGCCCAACAGCTTCGGGCGGCCCACAGCGGCCACCAGAATATCGGCGGCGCGGCAGACTTCCGCCAGGTTCCTGGTGCGCGAATGCGCGATGGTGACGGTGCAGTTCTCATTCAGCAGCAGCAGCGCCATCGGCTTGCCGACGATGTTCGAGCGGCCCACCACCACGGCATTGAGGCCGGAGAGATCTTTTTTCACGCCCTTAATGAGGCGCATGGAGCCGCGCGGGGTGCAGGGGATGAAGCCCACGCCGCCCGTGGCCAGCGCGCCCGCGTTCATGGGGTGAAAGCCATCGACGTCCTTTTCAGGCACGATTGCGTTGAGCACCTTGTCGGCGTCGATGTGCTTGGGAAGGGGCAGCTGAACGAGGATACCGTCAATCGTTGCATCAGCGTTGAGCTTTTCCACCAGTGCGAGGAGATCGGCCTCGGAGGTTTCCACCGGCAGCTTGTGCTCGATGGAGAGCATGCCGACCTCAACGGTCTGCTTGGCTTTCGAGGCGACATAAACGCGGCTGGCCGGGTCTTCGCCCACCAGCACCACGGCGAGGCCCGGGGCACGCTTGCCGCTGGCCTTGATCGCGGAGACTTTCTCGGCCAGTTCGGCACGAAGGGCGGCGGCGACGGCCTTTCCGTCAATCATCTCAGCGCTCATGGGGGCTCCTCTTTGCGCCCGGAATAGCGCCGCTGATCTTAGATGAAAAGCCGGAATCAGCTATCCCCGCGCGCCCAGCCTTCCTTGGTGGCGGCCACATAGTCCGAATAACGGCCGGCCTTGATGGCTTCGCGGGCGCCGGCCATCAGCGCGAGGTAATAGGCGATGTTGTTCCATGAGAGCAGCATCTGGCCCAGCATCTCGTCCGATTTGACGAGGTGGTGCAGATAGGCGCGCGAATAGCCATTCGTTGCGGGGCACGCGGAGGCCTCGTCAAGCGGGCGGGTGTCCTCGGCAAAGCGGGCGTTCTTGAGGTTGAACTTGCCGAAGCGCGTGTAGGCGGTGCCATGGCGGCCCGCGCGGGTGGGCATCACGCAATCGAACATGTCGATGCCGCGCGCCACCGCCTCGATCATGTCATCCGGCGTGCCGACACCCATGAGATAGCGCGGCTTCTCGCGCGGCAGGTAAGGCTCGGTGGCTTCAATCGTGGCGAGCATTTCCGCCTGCGGCTCGCCCACCGCGAGGCCCCCGAGCGCGTAACCCGGCAGGTCCAGCCTCACCAAGGCTTCCGCGCTTTCACGGCGCAGGTGGGGGAGCGTTCCGCCCTGCACGATGCCGAAGAGTGCCCTGCCCTCGCCCGGCTGCACCAGCGCGTCAAACGCCGCCTTCGAGCGCTCGGCCCAGCGGAGCGAGAGGCGCATGGCGCGGGCCACCTCCTCCTCCGGCGCGGGCAGGCGGATGCATTCATCCAGCTGCATGATGATGTTGGAATCCAAGAGGTGCTGGATCTCGATCGAGCGCTCTGGCGTAAGGTTGTGTTTCGAGCCATCGATATGGCTCTGGAACATCACGCCTTCTTCGGTCAGCTTGCGCAGGGAGGCGAGCGACATCACCTGAAAACCGCCGGAATCCGTGAGGATCGGGTAGGCCCAGCGCGACATTTCGTGCAGGCCACCGAGTTTGGCCACGCGCTCCGCGCCGGGGCGCAGCATCAGGTGATAGGTGTTGCCGAGCACGATATCGGCGCCGCAATCACGCACCTGGTCCATGTAGAGGCCCTTGACCGTGCCGGCGGTGCCGACGGGCATGAAGGTGGGCGTGCGGATCTCGCCGCGCGGCATAGCAATGGTGCCGCAGCGCGCCGCGCCGTCCTGCGCATGGAGGGTGAATTGGAAATCGGGGGTCATGAGTCTAACGCGATCCTTCGGACGAAAACGTCATGCCCGCCCAAGTTCTTTGCCTAGGAAGATTTCTGGCGGGTATCCACGACTTTTCGGGTAAGGGCAAGTCGTGGATGGCCGGGCCAAGCCCGGCCATGATGGTCTCAGGTATGAGCTGGAAACAGCAAACTCGCATCGCCGTAGGAGTAGAAGCGGTAGCCTTGCGCAATGGCATGGGCATAGGCCGCACGCATGGGTGCGATGCCCGCAAAAGCGGATACGAGCATCAGCAGCGTCGATTTGGGCAGGTGGAAGTTGGTGATCAGCCCATCGGTGGTGCGCCAGCGGTAGCCGGGGCGGATGAAGATGTCGGTTTCGCCGACCCAAGGGGCGATTTCTCCGTCGTGCGCGGCAGACTCAATAAGGCGGCAGGCGGTGGTGCCCACTGCGATGACGCGGCCGCCTTTGGCGCGGGCAGCACGAATTTTCGCGGCTGAAGCCTCGCTCACCTCGCCCCATTCGGCATGCATCTTGTGCTCGTCGAGGTTCTCGACCTTCACCGGCAGGAAGGTGCCCGCCCCGACATGCAGCGTGACGAAGGCGTGCTCGATGCCCTTGGCAGCCAGGTTTTCCAGCACTTGGGGCGTGAAATGCAGCGAGGCCGTGGGGGCCGCGACAGCGCCCTCCTTGGCGGCGAAAACGGTCTGATAATCGGCGGCGTCTGCCGGGGTGTCGCCCTCGCCCACGCGCTTGCGGGCCTCCAGAATATAGGGCGGCAGCGGCATCGCGCCGACAAGGGCTACGGCTTCATCGAGAAACGCGCCGGATTTTTCAAAACGGAAAGTGACGAGGCCCTCCTCGTTCTTCTCGATCACCTCGGCTGAAAGGCTGGCGGCCTCGCAGGCGGGGTTGTGCAGGCCGAAATGCACGCTATCGCCGAGCTTCAGGCGCTTGCCGGGCTTGGCGAAGGCTTGCCAAGTCTCTTCGTCAAAGCGCTTGACCAAGAGGGCTTCAAACGAGATTTCGTTGTCGCCGCGCACGCGCCGCCCGTTGAGCCGCGCCGGGATCACCTTGGTGTCGTTGAACACCAGCAGGTCGCCCGCGCGCAGCAGATCCGGCAGCTCGCGGAAGACGCGGTCTTCCAGCGCATCCCCCCTCACGACCAGCAGGCGCGAGGCATCACGCGGGTTCGCGGGGTGCAGCGCGATCCGGTCCTCGGGCAGCTCGAAGTCGAAATCGGAGAGTTTGAGCATGGGCTTGAAATGGGAAGGCCGGGTTTAACCCGGCCAAAATGCAAGTCGTGGATGCCCGGTACAAGACCGGGCATGACGGACTGTTCTGATCAGGCGTCGGCTGCGATCGTCGCCTTGTTGATGCGGTCCGGGTTGCGGACCGGCTCGCCGCGGGCGAACTTGTCCACGTTTTCCATGCCCTCGATGACCTTGCCCCAAACGGTGTACTGGCGGTCGAGGAAGGTCGCGTCATCGAACACGATGAAGAACTGCGAGTTGGCCGAGTTCGGGTTCTGGGCGCGGGCCATGGAGCAGATGCCGCGCACATGTGGCTCGGCGTTGAACTCGGCCTTCAGATCCGGGTAGTCGGAGCCGCCCATGCCGGTGCCATCCGGGCAGCCGCCCTGCGCCATGAAGCCGTCAATGACGCGATGGAACGAGAGGCCATCGTAGAAGCCTTCACGCACCAGCTTCTTGATATGCGCGACATGGCCGGGGGCCAGATCGGGGCGCATCTCGATCTTCACCTCGCCCTTGGTGGTGTCGAGGATCAGGAGGTTTTCGGCGTCAGCCATCGTCATATTCCTTGTTTTTCAGATAAATGGTTACTTCACGTCGGCCAGCAGGCGCACTTTGAGCATCTTGTCGGGGTTGGCGACAGAGCCGTTGGCCGCCGCTTCCCCCTTCTTGATCTTGTCCACGGCGCTCATGCCCGAGATGACCTTGCCCCAGACGGTGTACTGACCGTTGAGGTGCGGCGCTTCCTTGAACATGATGAAGAACTGCGAGTTGGCGGAATTCGGGTTCTGTGTGCGGGCCATGCCGAGCGTGCCGCGTGCGAAGGGCTCAGCCGAGAATTCCGCCGGAAGATCCGGCAGCTCGGAGCCGCCGGTGCCGTTGCCGCGCGGGTCGCCGGTCTGGGCCATGAAGCCGTCGATAACGCGGTGGAACGGCAGGCCGTCATAGAAGCCGCGCTTGGCCAGCGTCTTGATACGCTCGACATGCTTGGGGGCGAGATCCGGGCGCAGCGCGATCAGCACCTTGCCGTCCTTCAGGTCGATTTCCAGCGTGTTCTGGGGATCGGGGCTGCTCCCGACCTGCGCCAGCGCAAGGGCGGGAACAGCGGCAACGGCCAGAGCGATAAGGGTGCGACGAAGCATCTTGGTTTCCATCATTGGGGCTTGGAATTACTTCTTGCCGAACTTCTTGAGCAGCGCGGCGTGAACATTGGACGGCACGAAGGAAGCAACCTCGCCGCCCATGGAGGCGATCTGGCGGACCAGCGTGGCCGTAATCGGGCGCATCTGCGGCGATGCGGGGAGGAAAATGGTCTGGATATCGGGTGCGAGTGCGGCGTTCATACCCGCCAGCTGCATCTCGTAATCGAGATCCGTGCCGTCGCGCAGGCCACGCACGAGCATGGTGGCGCCGTGGCGACGCGCGGCATCGACCGTCAGATCATTGAAGGAGGTGATGGTGAGCGCCTTGCCCGAGGCATAGGGACGCGCAACCTCTTCCAGCATTGAAACACGCTCTTCCAGCGTAAAAAGCGGCGCCTTGCCCGGATGCGTGCCGATGGCAATCACCAGCTCATCCACCAGCATCAACGCGCGGCGGATGACATCGAGATGCCCGTTGGTGGGAGGATCGAACGAACCGGCGTAGAATGCGATATGCGACATGGTGCCCCTGGAGCTTCACGCGAGGCCCAAAGCGCTAAAGCCAAATGCGGCCAAACTCAAGGCGGGTTTGATCGTCAGGTTTTCAGTATCTCGCCGGTGGCTTTTCACACCGCACCAGCCCTTCCAGCGTGTTGCCGCCAGGGCGGAAGGTGATGGTGAGGCGGTTGTTTACTTCTGTCGCCGTGACGGTTTGCTTCGAGCCGCCTTCCGCCGAATCGCAAGACCCCTGCCAGATCACGGTTGAGCCCTCGCGCTTCACGCTTGCGAACTTGCAGGCGACATCCTCCGAGAGCATCTCCATCGGCTGGATGCGGATGGCGCCGCCGCCGCGCGTGCAGGGCTGGTCTGGCCAGCGCCAGAAGCCGACAATGGTGCGCGGCTGCTGGGCCTGCGCCATGGTGGTGCCCAAAACCAGAAACAGGCTTACCAAGGCGCGCAGCATGTTGAGACCCTTTCAGCCCAAAGCCTCGACCACATCTGGCAGGGCTGCCATGGACTGTACCACGCACACGGCACCAGCCGCCATAAGTCTCTGATCCAGATCGGCAATGCCGTTCGAAGCCCCATGGAAACCGATGACGCGCATGCCGGCGCGACGTGCCGCCTCCACGCCTGCCACGGAATCTTCCACCACCACGGCATGGCCGGGGTCCACGCCCAGTTGGCTGGCCGCATAGAGGAAGACATCGGGTGCGGGTTTGCCGCGTGCGACCTGCGTCGTTGAATAGATGTGCTCGCCGAAGAGCGGCGCGAGGCCCACTTTCGTCAGGTTCTTCACCAGCACCGGGTAACGCGTCGAGGAAGCCACGGCACGACGGCGACCGATGCGCTCGATGGCATGGGCCGCGCCTTCGATCGCCTGAAGCTCGGTGTCAAAACCGATCTGGATTTTGGCGTTGATCGCCTCGTTGAACCCCTCCGGCAGGGCGAAGGGGATTTCCGCACGCAGGATTTCCCATGTTTTTACGCTGGGAATGCCGTTGAAGCGCGCGTTGTAGGCCTCCATGGTGATCGGCCAGCCGACAGCGGTGAGCGCCTCGGCACAGGCGGCGCCCACGATATGCTCACTGTCGATGAGGGTGCCATCGCAGTCATAGAGTATCGCTTCAATCATCCCTGCGTTATGGCGGGCATGCCCCCTTCCGGCAAGGGGCGTTTCGGGGCATCCTGAGGGCAGGAGAACGCCCATGCCGATCAAAGATGCTGCCAAATTTGTTGCGCCCTTCCGTGTTACCTCCGGCAAGAAGTTCAAGCTCGCGGAGCATGCCACCGATAGTCTTGGCGGGCATGAGCTCACCAAGGAAGAAGGCAAGCTGCTGCTGGAGGAAGGCAAATTGCGCCTCGCCGAGATGCAGGAGCGGCTCTATGCCGCCGATCAATGGAGCGTGCTCATCATCCTGCAGGCCATGGATGCTGCGGGCAAGGATTCCACCATCGAGCACGTTATGAGCGGGGTGAACCCGCAGGGCTGTCAGGTGCATTCCTTCAAGGCGCCCTCCTCCGAAGAGCTGGACCACGATTTCCTGTGGCGCAGTGCCAAGAATCTGCCCGAGCGCGGGCGCATCGGCATCCATAACCGCTCCTATTACGAGGAGGTGCTGGTGGTGCGGGTGCATCCGGAGTTCCTGAAGGCGCAGCGCCTGCCGCTTGATGGCGTCGGCTCGACGCCCGGTTCGGATGAATTCTGGGATGAGCGCCTTGAAGCCATTGCTGACCACGAGCGGCATCTGGCGCGTGCGGGCACCAAGGTGATCAAGTTTTTCCTCCATGTTTCCAAGGAGGAGCAGAAGCAGCGCCAACTGGAGCGCATCGATGATCCCGTAAAGAACTGGAAGTTCAACGCGCGCGACGTCGAAGAGCGCGCCTTTTGGGATGACTATATGGCAGCCTATGAGCAGGCGATCCGCAATACGGCGGCGCCGCATGCGCCTTGGTATGTCATTCCGGCGGATCGGAAGTGGTTCATGCGTCTTGCCGTGATGAATGCGATCATCGCGGAAATGGAAGAGCTGAAGCTGGAATACCCCCAGCTCTCCAAGGAGGAGACGAAAAAGCTCGCGGCGGCGCGCAAGGCGCTGCTCGCGAGCTGACTCTTCTCGCTGTTCGTCATGCCCGGCCTTGTGCCGGGTATCCACGACTTCGGTGGTTCTTACGGCTCATAGTCGTGGATGGCGGGGACAGACCCCGCCACGACGGAAACCGGTCGCCACTCATCCATGGTGGTAGCGGTATTCCTGCGTCTTGCCGCCGAAGCCATAGGCCGCCGCCCGCACATCTTCGACATAGATGTAGCTGTGGGGATGCAGGTTGCCGAGCAGCTTGGCGAAATCCTCAAAGACTTCCGCGATGTAGCGCGCCTTCTCCTGCTTGGTGTTCGTCTCGTCCGTGATCTTGATGTCGAGATAGAGGCTCGATTGGCCGGTCGCTGCGAGGCTCTTGCCATCCACAATCCAGTCGCGCGGGTCGATGTAGGCGATGGTGATGGCGGTGACCTCCGGCTTTTTGCCGAGGATGGCGTGGGTCTTGTCCGCCAGAATGCGGATCGCACCTTCCGAGAGCGCGTCCGAGCGGGCGGCGCTGAGTTTAAGGTTCAGGATGGGCATGCTTTTCTCCTTTGGTTAGCATGGTAACTATTGGGGTGAAAAAGGGCACAGGAAGGGTGTCGAAGAGGAATGATTGCCCTCCTCGATTGATCATATTTCTTTGTTTCTGCGTTGGTATTCTAGTCCAGCGCGTCGCGCAGCGTCCTCATCAGGTCCACGACCTCGTTGAAGTTCGCATCGCCAAGCTTGTCCTTGTGCTTGCGGGTCATGGCGGCGCCTGCTGCGTTCAGGAGTTCCCCGATCGCCTTGGCCCTGTCTGTGGGCATAAGGCTTTGTTCGCGTCCGTCCCCTTCCCGTCCCTGCCGTGCGATCAGCCCGCGCTCGACCAGACCGTTGATCGCACGCGTTGCGGTGGGGCGCGAGATCACAAGGATCTTCGCCAGCTCACCGGGTGTCAGGCCCGGCTTGGCCAGCACCGCCCGCATCATGAAGCCCTGCGCGGGTGTCAGATCGAAGGGGGCAAAGGCATCGGCCCATTCGCGCTCAATGCGGCGGGCCAAGGCAGTGGCGTTGAAGTAGAGGCAATGATCAAACATGAAGCGACTATATCGCAAGCTAATTAGCTTTGCAACTATCTATCCTTGCAATCGATCAAGTCTTTGAACTAAAAAGAAAATAAGGGAATTTCTGGATCCCCGCTCAAGCCGGGGATGACAGGAGGGGGCGTTACACCGCGATGTTGTCGATCAGCCGGGTCTTGCCGAGCTTGGCCGCGCAGAGGATGCGCAGGCTGTCCGGCGATGCGCCGATTTTGGGCGCTGCCAAAGAGGCGGTGTCGCGGATTGCGACGTAATCCACCGCGAAACCGGCAGCCTCAAGGGCTTCCTTCGCGACGAGTTCCGCCTGAGCGATGCCGACGCCTTCGCGGATGCTGTTGGCGGCATTGGTCAGCACGCGGTGGATGGTCGGGGCGAGCACACGCTCCTCGGGCGAGAGATAGACATTGCGCGAGGAGAGCGCGAGGCCGTCCGCTTCGCGCTGGGTCACGCCACCGAGAATCTCGACCGGGATATCAAGGTCGCGCACGAAGCGGCGGATAACCGCAAGTTGCTGGAAATCCTTCTCGCCGAAAATCGCCTTGTCCGGCAGGGCCTGAAGCAGCAGCTTGGTGACGACCGTGGCCACCCCGGCGAAATGCGTGGGGCGGAAGGCATCCTCCAGCCCCACCTTCGCCGGCCCATCAAGGCTTACCGTTGTGGCAAAGCCTTCGGGATACATTTCCGCGACTTGCGGCGCGAAAACGGCATCCCCTCCGACTTGTGAGAGAAGTTTAACATCACCCTCGAAGGTTCTGGGATATTTCGAGAAATCCTCATTTGGCGCGAACTGCGTCGGGTTGACAAAAATGGAGGTGACGACCTTGTCGGTCATCCCCTTCATCGTCTTCACAAGGCTGATGTGACCGGCGTGCAAAGCCCCCATGGTGGGCACAAGACCCACCGTGCGCCCGGCTTTCCGCTCCGCCTCGCGCCAGCGGCGCAAGGCAGCTACGCTGTCGAGAATGACAGGCTGTCCCATCGTGGTCCCCTCACCTTATTTCACGGTGTGATGCACCATTTCATGTTGTGGTGCAACCGTGGCGCGCTCAGGCCTTGTCGGCCTCCACGTAAAGCTGGCTACCCAAGGTTTTGAACTCCTCGGATTTCTTCGCCATGCCTTCGAAAGCAGCCCGCTCGTTGTCGCCCAGCGCGCGCACCTCGGCCCGCAGGTCCTGCGTGATCTTCATCGAGCAGAACTTCGGCCCGCACATCGAGCAGAAATGCGCGACCTTATGGGCTTCCTTGGGCAGGGTTTCGTCGTGGTAGGCGCGCGCAGTGTCGGGGTCGAGCGCGAGGTTGAACTGGTCCTCCCAGCGGAAGGCAAAGCGCGCGCGGCTCATGGCATCATCGCGCACCTTCGCCGCCGGATGGCCCTTGGCAAGGTCCGCCGCATGGGCAGCGATCTTGTAGGTGATCACGCCCTGCTTCACGTCGTCGCGGTTGGGCAGGCCGAGGTGCTCCTTCGGCGTGACATAGCAGAGCATGGCGCAGCCGAACCAGCCAATCATCGCCGCGCCGATGCCGGAGGTGATGTGGTCATAGCCCGGCGCGATGTCGGTGGTCAGCGGCCCGAGGGTATAGAACGGGGCTTCGCCGCATTCGCGCAGCTGCTTGTCCATGTTTTCCTTGATCTTGTGCATCGGCACATGGCCGGGGCCTTCGATCATCACCTGGCAGCCCTTCTTCCAGGCCACCTGCGTCAGCTCGCCCAGCGTCTCCAGTTCGGCAAACTGTGCGCGGTCATTGGCATCCGCGATGGAGCCGGGGCGCAGGCCATCGCCGAGCGAGAACGAGACGTCGTATTTGCGCATGATGTCGCAGATCTCGTCGAAGCGCTCGTAGAGGAAGCTCTCCTTGTGGTGCGCGAGGCACCAGCGCGCCATGATCGAGCCACCGCGCGATACGATGCCGGTGACGCGATCCGCGGTGAGCGGGACATACGGCAGGCGCACGCCCGCGTGGATGGTGAAGTAATCGACGCCCTGCTCGGCCTGCTCGATGAGGGTGTCCTTGAACACCTCCCAATCAAGCTTGGTGGGGTCGCCATCGACCTTTTCCAGCGCCTGATAGATCGGCACCGTGCCGATCGGCACCGGCGAGTTGCGCATAATCCACGAGCGGATGTTGTGGATGTTGCGGCCCGTGGAGAGGTCCATCACGGTATCCGCGCCCCAGCGGATCGCCCAGACGAGCTTTTCGACCTCTTCCGCAGCGCCCGAGGTGACGGCCGAATTGCCGATGTTGGCGTTGATTTTCACGAGAAAATTGCGGCCGATCGCCATCGGCTCGAGTTCGGTATGGTTGATGTTGGCCGGGATGATGGCTCTGCCGCGCGCTATCTCATCACGCACGAATTCCGGGGTGACGAACTGCGGCACAGCGGCACCGAAGCTTTCGCCGTCTTTCCAGCGCTCTTCCGCGCCTGCAAGGGCCTGTTCGCGGGCGAGATTTTCGCGATGCGCGACGTAGATCATCTCCTGCGTGATGATGCCGGCGCGGGCGAACTCATATTGCGTGACCATCTGGCCGGGTTTTGCAGCGCGGATGGTGCGGGTGGCCGGGCATTCCGGCACCAGCTTATCGAGGCCGATGTTGCCATTGTCCTCGGGTTTCACAGCGCGGGGCGCAATCGCCTCGAAGCCGCGTGCCGAAATCCATGCTTCGCGCACCTGCGGCAGACCGTTGTTCAGGTCGATGCGGGCGTCGGTTTCGGTATAGGGGCCGGAGGGGTCATAGATACGCACCGGGGGTTCCAGCGGGTCCGTCAGCGAGACCTCGCGGAAGGGAATGCGCATATCCGCATGGCCCTTGGGTGCGGCATAGACCTTGCGCGAGCCGATGATCGGCCCGGTGGTGACGGTTTGCGGCGCGGGCTGCATCTTGGAGGGATCGAGCGGCTTGTTCATTTTTCTTTCCTTTGCGCGGGTCTTCGACCGCGCGGTCCCCTCGCATAAGCTCGGGCGGCCGTTCGGCCTTGCCTTCGCAGGCCGCTGGCCTGCTCGGGAAGAGCGCCCCGTGACAGGGGCATGGCGTTCCGCTGGCGCGGAGGACGGTTAAGGCCATGTGCAAAGGGAAAACGGGCGTAACGCCTAAACCCGTCCCTTCGCCGGCATGACCCGGATCAGGTTCAAAGGGTGCTTGAGGCCCATTCCTCAATCTCAGCCCATCACGGGGCGCCCCTCGGTTATGGTTAGATTAGTCGATTTTGGGGGCGGAGCAAGGGCATTCAGGCTGAATGCTTGTGCGCGCGCCACCATCCCTCGATAAGGTTCATCTCTTTGGCTGAACAGCGGAACTCAATTTCGCCAAACGGCCCACAAAGAAGTCTAGCCACTTTTAGCCGTCTTGAACCAAGCGTTGTGGCACCGATGATGAGTCCTGCGACAGCGCCGACCGGTCCGAGCAGGCTACCAGCTGCCGCCCCTGCGACCAGCCCGGCGGCACCTTTGACTGGTGTGTTTTCGCTAGTTTTTTCAATGATCTTGAAGTGGGCGACCTCTCGCCACGGGATCGAAACAGTTCCTTGACGGAGGCCGACGATTGAGACTGTGGCTTGGCCGCCAACCATCGCGCTTGAGCGGAGCACCAGAACAGAAAACTTCACATCTGCCATCGTGCTCTGAACTCCAAAGTCGTGGATGGCCGGGCCAAGCCCGGCCATGACGAATGGCGCTAGGATCAGCCCTCGCTGCCCTCATCGCCGCTGTCACCCTCATCCCCCTCGCCTTCCGGCTCGGAGACGCGCTCGACAGAGACGACCTTCTCGCCCTCGGCGGTGTTGAAGACGATCACGCCCTGCGTGGAGCGGCCCGCGACACGGATGCCATTGACCGGGCAGCGGATCAGCTGGCCGCCGTCCGTCACCAGCATGATCTGGTCGCTTTCTTCCACGGGGAAGGAGGAGATCAGATTGCCGTTACGCTCCGTGGTGGCCATGGCGACGATGCCTTTGCCGCCGCGCCCGGTGATGCGGTACTCGTAGGACGAGGTGCGCTTCCCATAGCCGTTTTCGGAAATGGTGAGCACGAACTGCTCCGCCGCGCCCATTTCGATGTAGCGCTCCTGGCTGATCGCCGCGTTGCCTTCGGCCTCCTCCGGCTCCGAGCCTTCCTCCGCATCGCCCGCCATGGCACGGCGCATCTTGAGGTAGGCCGCGCGCTCTTCCGCCGAGGCTTCCGAGTTGCGCAGGATCGACATGGAGATGATCGAATCCCCTTCGGCGAGGTTGATGCCACGCACGCCGGTGGAATCGCGGCCCTTGAAGACGCGCACGTCCTCGACCTCGAAGCGGATGCACTGGCCCAGCGCCGTGGTGAGCAGCACGTTGTCCGAGGCGGAACAGGTCGCCACATCGACAATCGCGTCGCCCTCATCGAGCTTCATCGCGATCTTGCCGTTGCGGTTGACCTGAACGAAATCAGACAGCTTGTTGCGACGCACGTTGCCGGACTTGGTGGCGAACATCACGTCCAGCGCGTCCCAGGTGGTTTCGTCCTCGGGCAGCGGCAGGATGGTGGTAATGCGCTCGCCCTGCTCCAGCGGAAGCATGTTGACCAGCGCCTTGCCGCGACCGTTCGGCGGGGCAATCGGCAGACGCCAGACCTTCTCCTTGTACACCTGACCGGCGGAGGAGAAGAACAGGATCGGCGTGTGGGTGTTGGCCACGAACAGGCGCGAGACGAAATCCTCGTCGCGCGTGGACATGCCCGAGCGGCCCTTGCCGCCGCGCTTCTGGGCGCGATAGGTCACCAGCGGCACACGCTTGACGTAGCCGCCATGGCTGAAGGTGACGACCATATCCTCGCGCGCGATGAGGTCTTCGTCCTCAAAATCGCCATCGGCCTCGATGATCTCGGTCTTGCGCGGGGTGGCATGCGCATCACGGATGGCGGTGAGCTCATCGCGCACAATTCCGAGGATGCGGGCACGCGAGCCGAGAATGTCGAGGAAATCGCGGATCTGCGCGGCGATCTTCTCCAGTTCCTCGGCGATTTCGTCGCGGCCCAGCGCCGTGAGACGCTGAAGGCGAAGATCGAGGATTGCGTTGGCCTGCCGCTCGGAGAGGCGGTAGGTGGAATCCTCGGCGAGCTTGTGGCGCGGATCGTCGATCAGCGCGATGAGCGGGGCCACATCCGCCGCCGGCCAATGACGCGCCATCAGTTGCTCGCGCGCGGAGGCGGCATCGGCGCTTTCACGGATGAGTTTGATCACGGCATCAATATTGGCGACCGCAATCGCCAGACCCACCAAGACATGCGCGCGATCACGCGCCTTGTTGAGGCGGAAACGCGTGCGGCGACCGATGACATCCTCGCGGAAATCAAGGAAGGCCCGCAGCATGTCCTTCAGAGTCATCATTTCCGGGCGGCGACCGCCGTTCAGCGCGATCATGTTCGCGCCGAAGGAGGACTGCATCGGGGTGTGGCGATAGAGCTGGTTGAGCACCACATCGCCCACAGCGTCGCGCTTCAGCTCGATGACGATGCGCATGCCCTGACGATCGGATTCATCGCGCAGGTCCGAGATGCCCTCGATCTTCTTCTCACGCACGAGATCGGCAATGCGCTCGATCAGGCTGGCCTTGTTCACCTGATACGGAATCTCGGTGACGATGATGGCGTCGCGGTCCTTGCGGATTTCCTCGATGGTGGCGCGGGCGCGCATGATGATGGAGCCGCGCCCGGTGGTGTAGGCGTTGCGGATGCCACCACGGCCCAGAATGAGCGCGCCGGTCGGAAAATCCGGGCCGGGGACGATGCGCATCAGGTCTTCGGCTTCGAGCGAGGGATCCTCGATCAGCGCCATGCAGGCATCGATCACTTCGCCGAGGTTATGCGGCGGAATGTTGGTCGCCATGCCCACCGCGATGCCACCCGCGCCGTTGACCAGCAGGTTCGGGAAGCGGGCGGGCATCACCGTGGGTTCGTCGAATTCGCCCGAATAGTTGGGCGTGAAATCGACGGTGTCTTCCTCAAGGTCTTCCAGCAGCGAGAGCGCCGGCTTGGCGAGGCGCACTTCGGTGTAACGTTCGGCCGCCGGCGGATCACCGTCCACCGAGCCGAAGTTGCCCTGGCCGTCGATCAGCGGCACGCGCAGGGAGAATTCCTGCGCCATGCGCACCAGCGCGTCGTAAATCGCCAGATTCCCGTGCGGATGGTATTTACCCATCGTATCGCCGGTGACACGGGCGGATTTCTTGTAGGGCTTGTCCGGCGTGTAGCCGCTCTCGTGCATCGAGAAGAGGATGCGGCGATGCACGGGCTTCAGGCCGTCACGCGCATCGGGCAGCGCACGCGAGACGATCACGCTCATCGCGTAATCGAGGTAGGAGCGCTTCATTTCCTCGGTGATGGAGATCGGGCGGATCTCCGAACCGTCGGAGGCCGGAGGGGTATCGTTCTTCTCGTCGGACAAGGCTCATTCCCTGTTGGTGTCGCGCCGAAGCGGCGCGGGCGCACACGCGCGGCGCGCGCGCGTGAGGCGAACCCTTGATGTAGGCGATTCCATTTCGGAAAGCGAATGTGGGGTGGGGATAAGTCCCCTGTGTTCAGCGCAGGCGCCAATTCGTTCAGCGCAGGCGCCACATCATGCGGTCCTCTTTAATTCACGCAAGTTGTGCAACTTGAAGTCGGGAAGTTAATCGGATTGTGACGTTTACCGGTATAGATGTGAACCAGTAAGACGGCTTCACCGGACGAAGAGATCCTCATGTCCTGGATCCATGAGCAGCGCGATGATCTTGTCCGGAAGGCTGGCCGGAGAGGCGAGATCGTGTCTGCGGTTCTCACCGGTGTTTTCACGCTCGCGTGCTTCGGGCTTGCCGCAACAGGGGGCTACACGCTCCTCTCCCAGCAGGATCTTTCGAAGTTTTCGTTCCTGAGTGGTGGTGGACAAGCTGTTGCCAGTCCTGTTGCCGATACCGGGCCAGCAAAGGCCGTTGCAGAAAAACTGCCTGAGGCGAGCGAGGGAATTCTTGCGGCCGCCAAGGAAACCAAGGCGGATGCCAACCGTCTGCGCGAGCCGCTGCGGGCGAAGGAAAACCGCTCGGGTTTCAGCGAACTGCCGCGCCGATAACGCGCTTCAGCTGAGGCCGAGGAGCATACGCCCCATGATGCGATGGGGGGCGAATGTGAAGGCGCCCGCAATCAGAAAACTCACCGTGAGCATGATGAGCGTTTTGCGGTGCGCCGCGATCTTGCCCGCGCGCGCGAGCAGGATGGCGCTGCCGATGGAAAACACCGAGAGGACCGAGAGAAGGTGGATGGGGCTGAACCCCTTGAAGGACAGCGCCAGATTCGAGCGGATGAAGAACGAGGTCAGCGCGACGACGCCCATGGCGAAAAGCCAGAAATAGCCCAGCATCCGATGCTCGGGCGAGCCTTTGCGCAGCACGAAGAACTGGAACGGGGTCAACACCAGCACCATCATCGCCGCCAGAATATGCGTCTGGATGTGGGCGGGGGCGGCAACAAACGGCGCGAGTGTCATGGCTGATTCCCATTTTGCCCTGCCGGGCGGTCCGGTGTCGTACCAGCAGTGCCTCAGAACGGGCAAGGCTTGGGGCCGCGCGTATCCAGCAGCCATGCCGCATCATCGGGCTTTGCTGAAAGCCGGATATGGTTCGGTGCGACGTCTTCGGAGTCGTAATTCGAGGGGTTGAGCCGGATAACCCCCGGGTTCTTCACCATAAGCCCGCCGTTTGCCCGCTCGATCCTGAAGCCGCCCAGCCCGGATTCACTCTCGCAGGACAGGCCCGATCCTGCGGGGCGGCACAGCACATGGCTGGCAAAGTCATAAGGACGCGCCTCGCCCCGCATGATCGGGGCGCGCTCGCGCAGGTTGACCAGCAACGACAGGGTGAGAACACCCCTGCCCGGCTCGTCGCGTACCTTGGACAGCGCTATGGCGGCGACGCGTTGTCCGGGATGGCGAGCCAGATGTGCACCATCATACTGGCGTGACCAGCAGGCCTCTCGCACGGTCGGCAGCTCGCTTTCCAATGGGTTGGCCGACGCCGGTGCGGATACGAAGAGGAGGGCCAGTACGATCTTTGAGCGCATGATCCCCTCGCTGGGCCAGCTCACTTGAGCGTCTTCTTGCGCGCCTTGAAAACCGGCGATTGTGCCAGCGGCAGCGCCGTCGTCGCCTTGATCTTTTCCATGGCAAAGCGCGAGGTGACGTTTTTCAGCGGGACGGATTTGATCAGGCGGCGATAGAAATCATCGTAAGCATCGATGTTCGGCACTACCACGCGCATCATGTAATCAACATCGCCTGACATGCGATACACATCGACGACCTCGGGCATCGAGCGCACGGCCTCGGCAAACTTCGAGAGCCAGGCTTCCGAATGGTCTGCCGTTTCGATGGACACGAAGATCGTGACGCCAAGGCCCAGCGAGGGCGCATCCAGCACGGCAACGCGCCGGGAGATGACGCCCGATTCCTCCATCTTGCGGATGCGGTTCCAGCACGGCGTGGGTGAAAGCCCGACCCGGTTGGCGATCTCGTTCAGGGGGAGCGCGGCGTCCTCCTGCAATTGGGCAAGGATGGCGCGGTCAAAGGAGTCCATGGATCAGGGTCCGGCTCTATAGAATTCATCTTAAATTCGCATCACCATAGGTGATTTTTCTACCATGCCTCAATCTCATGGCCTCTGGAAAGAAAAAAATTCCTCGATAAGTGGCGATCCATGGGGAGCGGCAACAACAAAAAGCCCGCCTGAAGGCGGGCTTGGATCATTTGGCAACAAGCCTGATCAGAAGGGGATATCATCATCCAGATCCGGCGCGCGGCCACCACCGCCGCCACCGCCGCGCGGAGCCGGTGCGCCCCCGCCGGAGCGAGAGCCGCCCGAGTAACCACCGCCGCCACCCGAATAGCCGCCCTCTTCCATGTCGCGGCCACTGCCGCCGCCGGAATCGCGGCTGTCGAGGATGGTGAGGTCGCCCCTGAAGCGGCCAATCACAACCTCTGTGGTGTAGCGCTCCTGACCTTCCTTGTCCGTCCACTTGCGGGTTTCGAGCGAGCCTTCCACGTAAACCTTGGAGCCCTTGCGCAGGTATTTTTCGGCCACTTCCGCGAGGCGGTCATTCATGATGGCAACGGAGTGCCATTCGGTCTTCTCGCGGCGCTCGCCCGTCTGTTTGTCACGCCAGCTCTCGGATGTGGCAATGCGCAGGTTCGCCACGCGATCCCCGCTCTGCATGCGGCGCACCTCCGGGTCGCGGCCAAGATTGCCGACCAGAATGACCTTGTTGACGCTGCCCGCCATGTCTTTTGCTTTCTCTTGGTGAAACTCAGGCGGCGCACCTTAGTGCCCCGCCCCTGCCCCGTATAGTCGGCTGCGGCTTTGTCCACATGCCGGTGTCTGCGCTCTAGAGACACAAAATTAACCAAACCGGGCTTAGCCTCGATCCATGGCGTAAGGATCGGCCCAGAACGCCCCGACCTTCGCCCCTATCCGAATATTCGCCACGACGACCGACTGCGCGGCCATGCGCTGCGTTCGCCTTTTCGTGCCTTCGTTTGAACTCTGCCGCTTCGCCCCTGTCTTTTCGTGCCTGCCGCCCGCCAACCCGCGAGGAGGTTTCGATGAAAGCTGGTGTTTTTGCTCTGCTCATCTCGACTGGCGCTGCGCTGGCGCACAGCTGGTATCCTTTCGAGTGTTGCTCGGACAAGGATTGCTTCCCCATGCCGATCTCAGATGTCCGCGTCTCGCCGGCAGGTTACACCCTGCACGACGGCACGCTGATCGAGTATCACGAGGCGCGCCCTTCGCCGGATGACCGCTACCATATCTGCCGCCGCAACGACGGCGCTGGCCCCATCATCCGGCTGCACAAGAAGCCCGCCTGCTTCTGGGCGCCCATCGGCGCCTCATGACAATGTTCTTAATTTGTTCTAGACACTCCTGACAGAATCTGCAAGGTCTTTTCGTCATCAATGTTGAAGCGGGTGGGCTGTCGCCATAGATCAGGGACAGTTTCCTCCCCTCCCGAAAAGACTTTTCACGATGAGCAAGTCCAAGGCCGCGCGCGAGGCGCGCGAGATCGAGAAGCTGTTTGACGCCGCGCAGCGCTTTGAGGGGCAGCGGGTTCTCTCGGTGCGCGGTGCGCGCGAGCACAATCTCAAGAATGTCGATCTCGTCATTCCGCGCGACAAGCTGGTGGTGTTCACCGGGCTTTCCGGCTCCGGAAAATCGAGCCTCGCCTTCGACACGATCTATGCCGAGGGGCAGCGGCGCTATGTCGAGAGCCTGTCGGCCTATGCGCGCCAGTTTCTGGAGATGATGCAGAAGCCCGATGTCGACCAGATCGACGGGCTTTCCCCGGCCATTTCCATCGAGCAGAAGACGACCTCAAAGAACCCGCGCTCCACCGTGGGCACGGTGACCGAGATCTACGACTACATGCGCCTGCTCTGGGCGCGTGTCGGTATTCCCTATTCTCCCGCCACCGGCCTTCCGATCGAGAGCCAGACCGTTTCCCAGATGGTGGACCGCGTGCTGGCACTGCCCGAGCGTACCCGCGCCTATCTGCTCGCGCCGGTCATTCGCGGGCGCAAGGGCGAATACAAGAAGGAACTGGCGGAGTTCCTGAAGCGCGGCTACCAGCGCGTGAAGATCGACGGGCAGTATTACGAGATTTCCGAGGCGCCCGCGCTCGATAAAAAGCTCAAGCATGACATTGATGTGGTGATCGACCGCATCGTTGTGCGTGCGGATATCGGTGCGCGGCTCGCCGAAGGGTTCGAGGCTGCGCTCGATATGGCTGACGGCATTGCCGTGCTGGAGCTGGCGGATGAGAAAGAGGAGAACGGCGAGGCCAAGCGCGTCACCTTCTCCTCCAAGTTTGCCTGCCCGGTTTCCGGCTTCACCATTGCCGAGATCGAGCCGCGCCTGTTCTCGTTCAACAACCCGTTCGGTGCCTGCCCCACCTGCGGCGGCATCGGCCATGAGATGAAGATCGACCCGGATCTGATCGTGCCGGACGGTAGCCTGACCCTCAAGAAGGGCGCGATTGCGCCCTGGGCCAAGTCCTCCTCGCCCTATTACGGGCAGACGCTGGAGGCGCTGGCGGATCACTACGGCTTCTCCCTCAACAAGCCGTGGGACAGCCTGCCGGACAGCGCCAAACTGATGCTGCTCTATGGTTCGGGTGTGGAGCCGATCCGCTTCACCTACAATGACGGCTCACGCGGCTACGAGGTGAAAAAGCCTTTCGAGGGCATCATCACCAACCTCGAACGTCGCTACAAGGAGACGGAAAGCGATTGGTCACGTGAGGAAATCTCGCGCTTCATGTCTGAATCGCCCTGCACCGCCTGTGACGGGTACCGGTTGAAGCCCGAAGCGTTGGCGGTGAAGATCGCGGGCGACCACATCGGTCAGGTCGCCAAGCTCTCGGTGCGCGATGCCGCCGATTGGTATGAAAAGCTCCCCGAACGCCTGAGCACCAAGCAGAACGAGATTGCCGGGCGGATTCTCAAGGAAATCCGGGATCGTCTGCGCTTTTTGAATGATGTGGGCCTCGACTATCTGACCCTAAGCCGCGGCTCGGGCTCGCTTTCGGGCGGTGAGAGCCAGCGCATCCGTCTCGCCTCGCAGATCGGCTCGGGGCTGACCGGCGTGCTCTATGTGCTGGATGAGCCCTCGATCGGCCTTCACCAGCGCGATAACGAGCGCCTGCTCGGCACCCTCAAGCGCCTGCGCGATCTCGGCAATTCGGTGATCGTGGTGGAGCATGACGAGGATGCGATCCGTGAGGCGGATTATGTCGTTGATATCGGCCCGGGCGCGGGCATCCATGGCGGCGAGATCATTGCCGTCGGCACGCCCGAAGAAGTGATCGCCAACCCCAAGTCACTCACCGGTGATTATCTCATGGGTCGCAAATCCGTGCCGGTGCCGAAGAAGCGCCGCGCGGCTAGGCCCGGCCATGCGCTCAAGCTCACGGGGGCGCGGGGCAATAACCTGCGCAATGTTGATGTCGAGATTCCGCTGGGACTTTTCACCTGTGTCACCGGCGTCTCGGGCGGCGGCAAGTCCACGCTGGTTATCGAGACGCTCTACAAGGCGGCGGCGAGACGGCTGAACGGGGCGATGGAGCACCCTGCCCCGTTCGAGCGGATCGAGGGGCTGGAAAAGCTCGACAAGGTGATCGACATTGATCAAAGCCCCATCGGGCGCACGCCGCGCTCGAACCCGGCGACCTATACCGGTGCCTTCACACCGATCCGCGACTGGTTCTCGAACCTGCCCGAGGCGAAAGCGCGCGGCTATGGGCCGGGGCGTTTCTCGTTCAACGTCAAGGGCGGGCGCTGCGAGGCCTGCCAGGGCGACGGCGTCGTCAAGATTGAGATGCACTTCCTGCCCGATGTCTATGTCACCTGCGATGTTTGCAAGGGGCGACGCTATGACCGCGAGACGCTGGAAGTGAAGTTCCGCGACTATTCCATTGCTGATGTGCTCGACATGACGGTGGAAGAAGCGGCGGAGCTGTTCAAGGCAGTGCCCTCCATCCGCGACAAGATGGAGACGCTGGCGCGCGTGGGGCTCGGCTATGTGAAGGTGGGCCAGCAGGCGACAACGCTTTCCGGCGGCGAAGCGCAGCGCGTCAAGCTTTCCAAGGAACTGTCGCGCCGCTCGACGGGGCGCACGCTCTACATCCTTGATGAGCCGACCACCGGCCTTCACTTCCACGATGTCGCCAAGCTGATGGAAGTGCTCCACGAACTGGCCGACCAGGGTAATACCGTGGTGGTGATCGAGCATAATCTCGAGGTGATCAAGACGGCTGACCATATCATCGACATGGGGCCTGAAGGGGGGGACGGCGGCGGCATGGTGGTGGCTGCCGGCACGCCGGAGGAGATTGCGGCGGCTCCGGCCAGTCACACCGGGCGCTTCCTGGCGGAGGTGCTCCAGCGGCG
>Ga0209794_1001278_pt1 | contig 20983 bp, 6 predicted proteins | sample EBPBio232013_DNA_FD_185869 | JGI IMG/M metagenome (GOLD analysis project Ga0209794, IMG submission 185869) | Wastewater treatment Type I Accumulibacter community from EBPR Bioreactor in Madison, WI, USA - Reactor 1_5/23/2013_ DNA (SPAdes)... | ecosystem: Engineered > Bioreactor > EBPR >... | reverse complement strand
CGGTGGTGATTACGGCGGATGTTCCGCTCGCGGCGCGCGCAGTGAAAGCCGGGGCGACGGTGCTCGCCCCCAACGGGCGGGCTTTTACGGAAAGCGCCATCGGTATGGCGCTGGCGACGCGCAACCTGATGGAAGATCTGCGCAGTGCGGGGGCTGTGACTTCCGGCCCGCCCCCGTTCTCGCCCAAGGACCGCTCGGCGTTCCTTTCGGCCCTGCATACGGCGCTGGTGCGCTTAGGGCGGGTCTAGCATCTTCTCCTGCGTCATATCCGGCATCGGCGGCTCCTGCGGGGCCAGCGGCGCAGGCTCGGTCGGGGTTTCCGCCTTGGCCTCCACCGCCTTGTAGGCGGCAAGGTTCGGCTCAATAGCCTTGGCAGGCGGCAGTTTCACGTCCCCACCGGCGCGGGCGAAGTGGTCGCACAGCAGGCCCATGTTGCGCAGGATGCCGTAGAGCGCGCGCATCTCCTCGAACTCACCGTTGATGCGGTTGCGGTTCATGGTGAAGACCAGCATGTTCGCATCCAGCACCTCGAAGATGGTGCGCTTTCCGGCCTTGAACTGCTCGGTGTAGAGGGTTTTGACGCTCTGCGCGGAGGTGAGCCCCTGCGCGGCCGCCGCACGCTTGGTGCGGCTGGCGTTGACGGTGAGGTAGAAGCGGCGAAGGTTCAGCTCCACGGTTTCACGCTCGTCCAGCACCTTGAAGGCATTGGCCTCGGCATTGGCGCGGGCGCGATCCACCTGCGCATTGAGCATGCCGCCGTCGTAGATCTTGAACGAGAGCGTCGCCATGGCTTTGACATCGACAATGCCCTGGCTGGCCGAGCGCACCCCGAGGAAGTGCTTGTTGAGACCATCGCCCTGAAGCTCCAGCTTGGGCAGGCGCTGGGCCTTCACGCTGTCGATCTGGTGGTTGAGGGCGATGCCGCTGGCGGTGAGCGCAGCCATCGACGGATTGGAGATGCGCGCTTTCTCCAGCGCCTTTTCAACCGTGGGCGGCACCAGCGCCTTGCTGGCCTGCGGGCGGCGCACCTGCTGCGGGCGCAGGCCCGTCAGGCGGCTGAATTCATCCATCGCGGTCTGGTAGTTGGTCTTGATGTCCGAGCGCAGCGCCTCGATCTCGATGACCTTCGACTGGATATGGTCGAGATCGGCCTTGGTGCCGTTGCCGCCCTGCTGGTTGAGCTTCACCACCTCGGCGAGCTGGCGCTGCTGGGCCACCGTCGCGTCAATCAGACGGATCAACTCCCCCTGCTCCAGCAGGTTGAGAAACGCATTGACCGTGCGCTGGGCGATGTCCTCGGCCTGATCCGCGAGCTTGTACTTCTCGGAGTCGATGATCGCGCGGTTGCGCTCCACCTCAAGGCGGGTGGCACCGAAGTCGAAAATCAACTGGCGGAAGGTGAAGCCCGCATCCGTGCGCGAGGTGCCCGCAATCTGCTTGGTATCGAAGGGGGTGGGATAATTGCTGTAGGTGCCGGTGGTGCCATGGCCGGTGCCGATGTAACCGGAGAGACTGGGCAGGAAGCCCGCCTCGGCATAGCGCAGATCAGCATTCGAGCCGCGGATCTTCGCGGCCTGTGCGCCCATCAGGGGGTGGCTGAGCACGGCAACGGCCACAGCCTCGCCAATGGGCAGGTGGCGCACCACCTTGCCTTGCGGCGTCTTGTTCTGGCGTGCCTCCGCTTCCGGGGTCTGCAGGGCCTTGGCCGCGCCCTTGGCGGCAAGGCTCGCCGCCGGCTCCGCCGAAAGGGCCAGCAGCGCCGGCTCCACGGCCTCGCGCGTTGTGTCCGATTTCACCTTGGTCTCCGGGATGGAGCCGGTGGTTTCGGGATCGCAAATTGACGGATTGTCAGGCGTGGTGAGCGTGACGCAGCTGGCCGAGGCCTCCAGCGCTCCGGTTGCGGCACAGCCCGCAACGGCGCTTCCGACGACGGCACTCAGGAGAGCAAATCTGAACGAGCGAAGGGCAGAAGGATGCCGCGGAGTCGTTCTGAACATGGCAGACCGGACTTTCTCTTGGTGCGGCCACGACGAAGAATCGTGACCCTTGATACACCTAGAGATTGCATCCGATGCGTAAATAACAACTTAAAATTGTATTTGCATTAACGTAGGATGTTAACCAATCTGCAAGGTGCCGACAAACGAAAAAGGACCGGCGCAAGGGCCGATCCCTGGTGTCAGCCTTCAGGCTGCCATGGGGGGTTCCGACTTGGCGGAGCCGTAGAGCATCATCAGCTGCGCCATGTTCTCGCTGGTCAATTCCGTTGAGAATTCAATTCCGTAGCTGTGGGGGCGCGTGGCGCGGATCATCCCGATGACGGAGAAATGCTCGGTGCCGATGGACACCTCCGCGCCGGCACGGTTGAGCAGATAGAGGCTGGCCGGGCGGAAGGAGCAGCCGCCCGCCGAGATCTCGAGAATTAACCCGTCGAACTTGGCGCCGGTTTCCAGCACGGTCATGGTGCCGGGAATCTCGCAGGTGTAGCGCTCGTGACGGCGCTGGAACCCTTTCTGGCGGCGGCCGAAAAGGCGCGGCAGGCGAAAGCTGAAACCGCCCTGTGTGTTGCGGCTCGGAAGAAGCTTCATGGTCGTTCTCCTCGTCTCTCTTGGCGGGGTCAGGAGGCCGTGCCCGTGCGGGCGGCAGCCTCATCGGTGTCAGCGCCTTTGCGGTCGGCGCGTTCCAGCGCGGCCAGCGCCACGTGGAGAAGGCCGGAATAGGCGGAAAGCGCCGAGTCCATGGTGTGATTGATGCGATCAAGGCTGTCCGCCACGCCCGCATCGGTCCCCTGCCCGGCCACGGGCGTCACCAGACGCGGGGGCAGCTCCTCCGAGAGCACGCGGGTCAGCGCTTCCTGGCTCTGGGCCAGACGGGCGAGATCCTGCTCCAGCGCGGTGAGGCGCACGCCATGGCGGGCCTCGAAGCCCTCCAGCGCGCGGGCCGCTGCCTCCAGCGCCACCGCATCACCGCCCCGCATCGTTTCGGCTTCGGCACGGCGGGCGATGTCCGCTGTCACCATTTCGAGCGCTTCAGACAGGCGGGTCGCGGTCTGGTGCTGGTTGGCCGTCAGAAGGCGCAGGTTATTGCCGTGCTGACGGTTCATTTCCTGCAGAGCGTCGCGCAGCATCATCTGATCGCCGCCGACGCCGCCGAGCACCTCGCGGGCGATGGCCTCAAAGCGGGCCGCGAGCACTTCGCCCTGCTCGGAGGCGACGCGCGCCACGCTTTCGGCCATGGCATGCTGGCCGCTTTCAAGGCGGCCGACCTGCTGGCCCATGGTTGCGATGATCTCGCTCTGGCGGGCCTGCTGGGCCTGAAGCGCCTGCATGCTCTGCGCGACCTGATCGAACTGGCCGGCAACGCGGGTGTAATCACCCAGAATATTGCCCACCATGCGCAGCAAGGCGGGATCTTGCAGGGCACCGCCCGAAACCGTGGCGCCTGCGGGAAGCGCGCCATGCTGGGCGCTGGCTTCCTCCTCCTCCGAGCCGATCTGCACCACGGAGGCGAGCCAACCTTCGAATTCGCTTTTCAGCACGCCCGCCGCCTGCCCGGCGAAGCGCCCCAGAAGGCCCACCACCAGCGAGGAAAACAGGCCGAACAGCGATGCGGCAAAGCCCGAAGCCATGCCTTTGAGCGGCTCCTGAAGCGCGGAGAGCAGCTCGCCGAACGCGCCGGAGGAATCCGAGCCGCTGGCCGAGCCTGCCAGCGAGCCGATGATGCCGCCGATGGAGCCCACCATGTGCAGAAGGCCGATGAAGGTGCCGATGAGGCCCATGAACACCAGCAGGCCCGAAAGGTAGGTAATGAGCGATTTCTCGTCGTTGATCGAGCTTTCGACCGAGTGGACGAGGGTGTTCATGGTTTCAACCGACACGCGGATCTTCTTGGTGCGCGCCAGCTCTTCCGTCACCAGCTCATAGGCATGGCCCAGCAGACGCGGACGCTGGAACACCTGTGCCGGAGAGTGGCAGCGCTCCAGCCGTCCTGCCGGGCTGTGCGAACGTCGCGTGTTGCCATGCTGGATGTCATCCCACATCTCACGCAGCGCCTTGAAGGCCACCACCTCGTTTTTCAGCTTGGCCACAAAAACGAAGGCCAGAACGGTCGAAAACGCGAAGGTGCCCAGAATGGTGAGCGTGATCTCCATGTGGGCGGCAATGCCTTCCATCACGAAGTGATTTTGCCAAATGCCCAGCGCGAGGATGATCACCACCGTGCCGATCATCTTGTTTCGGACGGCGGCGATGCGCTTCTCGACGGAGGTGGCGGCGATGGATTCTGCCGCCGTGGGGGAATTCTGCCTGTCTTTCATGGTGCACCTTCAGGAACGGCGTAAATCTCGATGCTGCCGCCTTGCTCTGGGCTGGACGTATCAAGGATGCGAATGGCGATGGATTTGGGCGGCACTTTGAGGGCCGAGAGCGCCTGCCGCGCGACCATGGCGCGGTAGTAGGCCATGTGGCGTCCTTCGGTGACCGCCCCGTTGGTGTTGGCGGCATAAGCGCGGATGATGACGCGAACCGTACCCTTGGCGAGGCCCTGCTCCTCGGCGAAGCCATTGATGGCCGTCTGCCCCGCCGGGTCCAAGCGATAGCTGCGCTCCGGAAAGCGCAGGGTCAGGAACTTGGCGTCCGGGGGCGGCTCCTGTTGCTGATCGGCCTGGGTCGAAGAGGTCGCGGAGCGCTTCTGTTGCGTGTTGATCGTGGGGTCATCCTTGCCCTCGGCGGCAAGTTCCGCCGATTTCGCCTTGGCGGCGGCATCCGCGCTGTCCCCCTTGCTTTCGGCCTTGCCCTGCGCCTCGGACTTCGCCTGCTGGGCCTTGGTCAGCTCCTCGACGATCTTTTCCGTCAGTTCCTTGACCGGCGTGTTGGGCGCCGAGGAGACATTCGCCGCCTTGGCGATTTTCTCGACGGCCCCCTTCGAGATGTTTTTCGAGAGGACGTACACCGTCACCGCCAGCAGCATCATGACGAAGGCGAGCACCTGCACCATGGAGGTGAGTGCGTCCACATAGCCCGGCCAGTAGTCTTCGCTTTGTTCGGATCCGTGCGACATGCCGTTTTACCGTGTTGGGAGGCGGGAGAGGAAATGGGTCATGCGGCCCCCTTGAGGCGGCGCAGCACCTCGTCCTTGGGGCCATCGGCAATCAGGCGACCGCGTTCGATCCAGATGAGGCGATCGACCAGATCGAGCATCGGGGCGCGATGGGTCGCCAGAACCACGGTTCGATCCGCCAGTTCGGTTTTCAGGTCGCGCGCGAGACGGGCTTCCAGCACGGTATCCATGGCGGCTGTCGGCTCATCGAGGATGAAAACCTTGGCGCTTGAGAGCAACGTGCGGCCCAGCGCCACGGCCTGCCGTTCGCCGCCCGAGAGCGCCTCCCCGCGCGGCCCCACCGGCAGGCCGAAGCCCAGCGGGTGACGTGCGACGATGTCCTTCACCCCGGCAAGGGTTGCGATGCGGTCCACCTCGGCAATATCGGGCGCGCGCACGCCAAAGGTGAGGTTGGCGAGCAGGGTGTCGTCCATCAGGCCGGGGTTCTGGCCCAGATACCCCAGCGCGCCGCGCAGGGCGTGGGGCTCGTATTGGCGAGCGTCCATGCCGTCGATCAGCACGGCACCGGCGGTGGGTTCATAAAGGCGCATCATCAGGCGCAGCAGCGTGCTCTTGCCGGAGCCGGAGCGCCCGATGATCGCCACCTTCTCGCCGGGGCGGATGGTGAGGGAAATGCCCTCCACCTGCGGGCTGGACTGGCCGGGATAGGTGAAGGACACCGAATCCAGCCGGATTTCACCGCTCACCGGGGCCGCGCGCGCGCCGGTGGGATCGCCGGGGGATTCGAGCGTATCGCGCCCGGTGAGGGACAGCGCCTTGAGGGTATCGCGGATCTGGCGGGCGCGGTGCAGCAGCGACACCAGTTGCCCGACCGGGGCGATGATGCGGCTGACCAGCAGGGTGCAGGTGGTGAGCGCGCCGATCGTCATGGTGCCGGTGGTGACCTGATACACGCCGATGAGCGTCACCAGCACGATCATCGCCTGCCCGACCACCGTGCTCGCGTAGCCCGCAAAGCCATGCCAGAACCGCCCGAGGTGGCTGGCAAAGGCATATTCGGCGTAAGTGCCCTCAAAGCGCCCGAGGGTCGCACGCTCCATGCGGCTGGCCTTGATGGTTTCTAGCCCGTCCACGGTTTCGATGACGCGGTTGGTCTGCTTCTGCGCAAGGCGGGCGGCGCGGGTCTGGGGTTCGAGGGAGGCGCGGTGCGTGAGGTGGTGAAGGCCGACCAACGCGAGAATGCCGAGCACAGGTGCTGCCACCACCGGCCCGCCGTTGAACCAGATGAGCAGAAACACCAGCGCCAGAAACGGCGCATCGACCGCCACGGAAACGATAAGCGCCGGCGTGATCTGCGCCAGTTGCTCGATCTCGCGCAGGCGGATGGACAACGCCCCCGCCGCGCGCGGCGCCCGCACGATCTGGGTGGAAAGCAGGCGGCGCATGATGCCCGCCTGAAGCGCCGCGCTGGCGCGGCAGGAAATGGCATCCTGAATTTTCAGGCGCACGAAGCGCAGCGCCAGATCAGCCCCGAGCGCGAGAAAAACGCCCAGCGAAATGGCCCAGAGCGTATCGAGCGCGGCATGAGGAATGACGCGATCGAACACGAGGCCGGAGTAGATGGGCAGTGCGAGCAGCAACAGGTTCGAGATTCCGGCCGCCACCATGAGGCGCACCAGCATCCAGCCCTGCCGCTCGCGCACAAAGCGGATGGCGGTTTGGACCGGGTCTTCATCGACATCGGCCTGCGCTGTGTGGGACTCACCCGCCGGGCGCAGGTGCAGCAGCAGCCCGCCCGCCTCTGCCTTGAGCTGCGCCAGCGTGATCCGATAGCTGCCCAGCGTGCCGATCCCTTCGAAGGAATCGCCCTCACGCCCCAGAAGCAGGCGGGCGTCGCCACCCTGAACGAGAACCAGCACCGGGAAATCCGCACTGGTCAGCGCGGAGGGCGCCTGAAACGCGCGCGTGGCCTCAAGCCCGCGTGCCGCCGCATAGGCGATCATCGCCTCTGGCCCCTCGAAGGATTCAGCGGCCTCCTTGCGATCCGGCACGGTGGAGATCAGATCAATCAGGCATGAGGCGGCTTCCGGTGCCGCGCCCCCTTGCGGCGCCTTGGTGCCCAGCTCGTCGGCCAGCAGGCCAAGCCGGGTGCGCGCATCCTTGAACCAGGCCTGCCCCTGGGGCGCAGCGGTTTCGGGAGGGGGAGGTGCTTGCGGCTCCAACGTTGAAACCCTCAGTTGCATTAGGAGACACAACTCTGGGTCGTGTTAACTGCATTTGATGGGATTACCCTTAACAGGTCGTAAACCCTTGCAGCCCAAAATAGCGAATATTCCTAGTCATTTCGGGGGTCTCGTGACTCTTCCTGCCCTTTCCCTCGCCCAACCCGAGCCCCACGCACCGGAATCCCCTTCCGCTACCCCCGTGGAGCAGGCCAAAGCTGACACCAATCTTGGGTTGCGTCATTCCGACCTCGACCGAATCGCCCATGAGGCCCACGGCCAGTTCGTGATGGTGCTGGGCGGCGTGCTCGGCCTGGCCCTGCTCTGGGCCGGTTTTACCGAAATCGACCGCGTGACGCGCGGGGCCGGCAAGATCATTCCGCAAAAGCTGAAGCAGGAAGTGCAGCACCTCGAGGGCGGCATCATCACCGACATCATGGTGCGCGAGGGCGAGCGGGTGCGCGCCGGGCAGCCGCTTGTGCGGGTGGAGAACACGTTCTTCCGCTCAGAGCTGGCGCAGGCTGCGATCGAGCGCGCCTCGCGCCGCCTGAAAATGGCGCGGCTCGACGCCGAAACCAGCGGAAAACCCGTGGTGTTTCCGGCCGATCTCATCCAATCAATGCCGCGCGCGGTGGAAAACGAGGAGGCGCTCTATCGTCGCCGCAAGGCCAACCTCGATGAGCAGATCTCGATTCTCACGCAGCAGGCGCGGCAAAAGGAGATCGAGCTGTCCGAATTGCGCTCACGCCAGCCGCTGGTGCTGCGCGAGCGCAAGATTTCGGAAGAGCGCCTTGCGATTCTCTCCAAACTCTCGAATGCCGGGGCAGCCTCCCTCAACGAGACGCTGGAGGCGGAGCGGCTCCTGCAACAGGCGCTGACACGCCTCTCCGATCTCGCCCATGACATTCCGCGCAATGAGGCCGCTTTGTCGGAAATTGCGCAGAAAAAAGCGCAGATCGTTTCGGCATTTCAGGCCGAGGCCGAGAAAGAGCGCACGCAGGCCGCGATTGACCTGCAAAAGCTGGACGAGAACATCCATGCGCTGCAGGAGCGCCTGCGCCGTTCCGAGGTTTCCGCCAGCATCGCGGGCACGGTCAACAAGCTCAACGTGCTGAGCGTGGGTGCGGTGGTGAAACCCGGCGAGGCCATTGCCGAGATTGTGCCCACGGATGAAGCCATCAGCGTGGAGATGCGCCTCGCTCCGGCAGACCGCGGCAATGTCTGGCCGGGCGAAAAAGCCATCGTGAAGGTGAGCGCCTATGACTATTCGGTGCATGGCGGGCTGAGCGCCCGGGTCGTCGATATTTCGCCCGATGCGTTGCAGGACGAGCGCGGAAACCCGTACTTCCGCGTGCGCCTTGAGGCGGATGCCAAGGGGTTCGGCGAGAACAAACCGGTTCTGCCCGGCATGCAGGCGGATGTGGATGTGATCGGCCAGCGCCAGAGCGTGCTCGCCTCGCTGATCAAGCCGATCCGCCGCATCACGGACAACGCCCTGCGCCAGTAAGCGGCCCAAACCGCCCCGACATAAAAAACCCGCAGCGAGCGCTGCGGGTTTTTCTTTGGAGCGATGCGGGGTGGTGGCCTCAGGCCACCACTGCCAGCTGGGCGATGACGTTGGTATGGGACGCATCGTCATAGATGGTGTAGGTCGTGGTGCTGCCCGCCACCACCATGTCATAGTTGGCCGGGTTGTCCGTGACATTGACCGTATCACCCGCATCCACCCGCAGGGTGAGGATCGCGCTCGGATTGCCGTCGATCTGCGAGATCTGCGCCCCCGAAAGGTTGAGCGTGGCAGTGACACCGGCGCCGGTGAAGTCGATGTCCTGCACATTCGTCAGGGCCGCCAGCAGTTGCGTGTCGGTGATGGTAGCCCCTGCCCCGTTGAACACCACGCTGTTGGCACCGGAGCCGCCGTTGGCGGTGAGACCGGCCCCGAGCGAGGCAGCATCGATGATGAAAACATCATCGCCATCGTTGCCGAACAGCGAGTCGGCACCGCCGCCGCTGGTAATGTTGTCATTGCCCGCACCGCCAATGAGCGTGTTGGCAGCGGAGGTGCCGGTGATGGTCATGCCGGTGGAAACCGCCGAGGCATTGATGTTCTCGAAGCCGGTGACATTGGCGAAATCACCGCTGGTCTGATCGGCATTGTTGAGGTTGACGCTCGCGCCGAAGGTCATCACCAGCGTATCCGATCCGCTGCCGCCATCCACCACCGCTTCGGTGCCATGGTAGGAGACGGTGTCGTTGCCGCCACCGGCCTGGAGAGTATCCGTGCCGCCCCCGCCATCCAGCGTGTCGTTGCCGGAGCCGGCGCGCAGCACATTGTTGTTGCTGGTGCCGGTGAGGCTGACAGAGGACGACAGGCCCGAGGCATCAATGTTGGTGAAGTTGCTGACAACGGTGAAATCGCCGCTGGTCTGGTCGCTGTCATTCAGATTGACGGTGGCCCCGGTGCTCATGATCAGCGTGTTGGTGCCGGTGCCGCCGTCAATGGAGGCCTCGGCGTTGGTATAGGTCACGGTGTCATTGCCGCCGCCGGCGCTGATGATATCCGCGCCGCCGTTGCCGGCGATGGTGTCATCGCCGGCCCCGGTGGAGATGGTATTGGCAGCCGAAGAGCCGGTGACAACCAGCGCCGCCGAGAGCGCGGAGGCATCAAAGGATTCGAAGTTGACCACCGAGACGGTGTCACCCGTGGTCTGATCCGACCCGGCGGAGACGGAGAGATTGACGCTGGTGACGCCCGAACCCGCCGCAATGACCACGAGGTCGTTGCCCGAGCCGCCATCAATGGCGGTTTCCGCGCCGCGCTCTGTCACGGTGTCGTTGCCGTTGCCGGCGTTGATGGTATCCGCGCCGCCAGCCCCGTCGATGGTATCGTTGCCGGAACCGCCGATCAGCGTATTGGTGTTTGAAGACCCCGTGAGGGTGAGCGAGGCCCCCAGCGCCGAACCATCCACATTCTGGAAGTTCGACACATTCACCGCATCGCCGTTGGTCTGATCGGAATTGCCCAGATTGACGAAGGTGACATTCGAAAGAACCAGCGTGTTGGTGCCGGTGCCGCCGTTGATGGTGGATTCGGTACCACGATAGGTCACCGTATCGTTTCCGCCCCCGGTGTTGATGACATCCGCGCCGCCAAAACCATCAATGGTATCGTCGCCGCCGCCGGTGGAGATGGTGTTGGCCGAGGAAGTTCCCGAGACGGTGATCCCGCCCGTGGCCGAACTGGCATCGATGTTCTCGAAACCCGTGACGCTCACGGAATCGCCCGTCGTCTGGTCGCCCCCGGCACCGATATCGAAGACAGCAATGGTGCCGCTCACCACAGTCAGGGTGTCGGTCCCGGTGCCGCCGTCGATCGAGGCTTCCGCACCGCGATAGGTCACGGTGTCGTTGCCTGCCCCGGCATTGATGGTATCCGCCCCGCCGTTGCCATCGAGGGTGTCATTGCCGCCCGAACCGGTAATCGCGTTGACCCCGGCGCTGCCGGTGATGTTGGCGCTGGCGGCCAGATGGGCATCCACATCGGTGAAGTTGCTGACAAGGGTGGAATCACCGCTGGTCTGGTCCGCATTGGCCAGATTCACAGTGGCAACCGTGGCAACCACCAATGTGTTGGTGCCGGTGCTTCCGTCGATCGAAGTCTCCGAACCGCGATAGGTGATCGTGTCGTTGCCCGCCCCGGCGTTGATGGTATCCGCGCCGCCGTTGCCGTCGATGATGTCATCGCCGGAGCCTGTGGTCAGCGTGTTGGCCCCGGAGGAGCCGGTGATGGTCATGGCAGAAGCGACTGCCGTGGCATCCACGTTCTGGAAATTCAGCACATTGACGAGATCGGACGAGGTTTGATCCGTGCTGGAGAGGTTGATGGTCGCCGCTGCCTGCATCACCAGAGTGTTGGTGCCCGTGGAGCCGTCAATGGCCTGCTCGCCACCGCGATACGTGACGGTATCATCGCCCCCACCCGCGTTGATCGAGTCCCAACCGCCGTTGCCGTCGATATTGTCGTTACCAGAACCGGTAGTGAGCCAGTTCTGGCCGCTGGAACCACGCACCGTCATCGCGCTGGTGATGCCGCCTGCGTTGAGGACATCAAAACCGGAGACATTGACGCTATCGCCGATCGTCTGGTCCGCCGCCGAAAAATCGATGGAGGTGATGGTGCTCAGGGTCGCCAGATTGAGGTAATCGAACCCCGAGCCCGCGTTGATCGAGACTTCCGTGCCGCGATAGGTGACGCTGTCGTTGCCCCCGCCTGTGTTGATGACATCGGCACCGCCGTTGCCGTCCACCACGTCGTTGCCGTTGCCCAACGTGATGGTGTTGGCGCCGGTGGAACCCGTCACCGAGAAGCTGCCCGCTACCAGTGTGGTATCGATGTTCTGGAAATTGCGGATCGATACGGTATCGCCCGTCGTCTGATCCGACCCTGCGGCCACGGACAGATTGATGCTGCTCAGACCGGTGAGCGAGCGCACGATGAGGGTGTTGGTACCCGCCCCGCCGTCGACCACACTCTCGCTGCCATAGGTGGAGATGGTGTCGTTGCCGGCGTTGCCGTTGATGGTGTCAAAACCGCCGCCACCGTTGATGATGTCATCGCCCGAGCCGCCATTGATGGTGGTGGCGCCCGATGTGGCCGTGATGGTGAGCGCCGTGGTGACGGCACTGGCGTTCACGGTTTCACAGTTGATGACGTTGGCCGCATCGCCGGTGGTCTGGTCTGTCCCGCCCGCCACAGTCAGGTTGACGGCGGTAACGGCCGTGCCCGCCAGCAGCACGAGCGTATCGGTGCCGCCCCCACCGTCGAGCGTGGCTTCCGCGCCGCGCGAGGTGATGGTGTCGTTGCCCGAGCCGCCGTTGATGATGTCGGCGCCGCCACCGCCATCGATGGTATCGTTGCCCTGCCCGCCCGTGATGGTGTTGACGGCGGCGGAACCGGTCATGTTGGCGGTCTGGGCCGAGGTGAGGAGCGAAGCGTCGATATTCTGGAAGTTGGTGGTGTTGGCGGTATCGCCGGAGGTCTGGTCGGCGTTGCCCAGATTGACCGTCGCCCCCGAAACACGAAGCTGAAGCGTATTGTTGCCGGTGCCGCCGTTGATGGTGGCCTCGGTGGCACGATACATCACGGTATCGTCCCCTGCCCCGGCGTCGATGATATCCGCGCCGCCGTTGGAGTCGATCAGGTCTGCGGCGGAAGAGCCGGTGATGGTGTTGGCCGCGCTGGAGCCGTAGAGCGTCACCGAGCTGTTCAGTGCCGAGGCATTGACGTTGGTGAAGCCCGTAACCGTCGTGAGATCGCCCGCGGTCTGGTCGGCCAGCGAGAGATCGATGTTCACCACAGCAGCCAAAATCAGCGAATTGGTGCCGGTGCCGCCCGCGATCGAGGTTTCACCACCGTTGTAGGTGACAGTGTCGTTGCCCGCGCCCGCATTGATGACATCAAGGCCGCCGAGGCCGTTGATGGTGTCGTTGCCCGAACCGGTGGTGATGGTGTTGTCGCCGCTCGACCCGGTCACCGTCACGGCGGCGGTGAGCACCGCGCCGTTCAGGTTCTCGAAGTTGGAGACGGCCACGGTGTCGCCCGTGGTCTGGTCCGCCCCGGCGGCCACCGAGAAGTTGATCGCCGTGACACCGGTTGCCACCGCAAGGGTGAGCGTATCAAGGCCCGCGCCGCCATCGATGGAAGTTTCCGAGCCGCGCCAGGTGACGATATCGGCGCCCGCGCCGCCGTTGATCACATCCGCGCCGCCGAAGCCGTCGATGGTGTCGTTGCCCGCACCGCCCGTGATGGTGTTGACGCCGGACGAGCCGGTGATCTGCACGCTCTGGAGCGCGGTGAGCGCGGAGGCGTCCACGTTCTGGATACCGGTGACATTGGTGATATCGCCGGAGGTCTGGTCGGCAGCCCCCAGATCCACTGTGGTTGCGGCGCGCATCACCAGCGTATTGGTGCCGGTGCCGCCCGCAATCGAGGTTTCCGCCGCCCAGTAATCGATGGAGTCGTTGCCTGCGCCGGCATTGATGACATCGGCGCCGCCCCCGCCCCGGATGGTATCGTTGCCGGAACCGGTGGAGATGGTGTTGGCATTGGCGGAGCCGGTCACCGTGAGCGCGGTGGAAAGCGCGGTGGCGTTGAGGTTTTCGAAGTTCGATACCGCCGCGCCATCGCCCGCCGTCTGGTCGGCGTTGGCCGCAACCGAGAAATCGACCGCCGTGATGCCACCGGCCGCCGCGAGCACCAGTGTATCGACGCCCGAGCCGCCATCAATGCTGGTTTCCGTGCCGCGATAGGTCACGCTGTCCGCGCCGCCGCTGGCGTTGATGGTGTCCGCGCCGCTGGCACCGTCGATGGTGTCATCGCCCGAGCCGCCGGTGATGACATTGGCCCCTGACGAGCCGGTGAGGTTGAGCGCGGTCGCCAACGCAGAGCCATCCACATTGGCAAACCCCGTCACGGTGACGACATCACCCGTGGTCTGGTCGCCCGCGCCGAGGTTCACCACGCTGGCCGCCTTGAGCACCAGCGTGTTGGTGCCGGTGCCGCCGTCAATCGAGGTTTCGGCGTTCCAATAGTCCACGGTGTCGTTGCCGCTGCCCGTGGTGATGACATCCGCACCACCCCCGCCATGGATGATGTCATCGCCCGAGCCGGTGTCGAACACATTGGCCGAGGCGCTGCCGGTGACGTTGAGCGCCGTGGTGACGGCGGTTGCGGTGAGATTTTCGAAGTTGGCGATGGTCGCGGCATCGCCAGTCGTCTGGTCGGAGCCGGAGGAAACCGCGAAATTCACCACGGTGACAGCCGTACCCGCCAGCAACACCAGCGCATCGGTGCCCGCACCGCCATCCATGGAGGTTTCGGTGCCGCGCGCGGTGACGGTGTCGTTGCCGCCCCCCGCATCAATGGTGTCGGCCCCGCCTGCACCATCGATGGTATCGCCCCCCGTGCCGCCCCGGATGATATTGGTGCCTGCCGAGCCGGTGAGCACAACGCCTGCCGAAAGCAGCGTGGCATCGATATTGGCGAAGTTCACCACATTGACGCTGTCCGCCGTGGTCTGATCCGTCGCGCCCAGATCCACGGTGGCTGCGGTGCGCAGCTGAAGCGTGTTGGTGCCGGCATCGCCATCCACGAGGGTTTCCGTGCCGCGATAGACGAGGATGTCATCGCCAAGCCCGCCGTGCAGCGTATCGGCCCCGCCGTTGCCGTCGATCGTGTCGGCGCCCGCACCACCGGTGATGATATTGGCTCCTGAAGAACCGGTGAGCGTCAACGCCGTGTTGATGGCGCCAGCATCGATGTTCTGGAAGGCGGTGACGGTGGCGAGATCGCCTGTCGTCTGGTCAGAGAGCGAGAGGTCCATGTTGACCGCGCTGGCCAGCTGGAGCGTGTTGGTGCCCGCGCCGCCCGCGATCGAGGTTTCGCCGCCATTGTAGGTGACCGTGTCGTTGCCCGCGCCCGCGTTGATGACATCCGCACCGCCGCGGCCGTCGATGATGTCATCGCCCGAGCCGGTGGTGAGGGTGTTGTCGCCCGTCGAGCCTGTGACAATGACCGCCGTGGTCAGGGCCGAGGCATTGAGATTCTCGAAATTCGAGACGGCAACGGTGTCGCCGGTCGTCTGATCGGCACCGGCCGCAACGGAGAAATCCACGGCGGTGATCCCGGTGGACACCGCCAGCACCAGCGTATCCGCACCGGCACCGCCATCCATCGAGGTTTCCACGCCGCGCCAGGTGATGGTGTCGTTACCCGCACCGCCGCTGATGATATCCGCGCCGCCATTGCCGTCGATGGTGTCGTTGCCCGCGCCGCCTGTCAGCGTGTTGGCCCCGGCAGAGCCGGTGATGACAACGCTCTGGAGCGCGGTGAGCGCCGCGCCGTCCACGTTCTGGATGCCGGTGACATTGGTGATGTCGCCCGTGGTCTGATCCGCCGCGCCGAGGTCCACGGTCGTGGTGGCGCGCAGAACGAGGGTGTTGGTGCCCGCTCCACCTGCGATGGAGGTTTCCGCCGCCCAGTAATCGATGGTGTCGTTGCCGCCCCCTGCATCAATCACGTCGGCACCGCCGCCACCGCGAATGATGTCGTTACCCGAACCGGTGAGGATGGTGTTTCCGCTGGCCGAGCCTGTGACGGTGATGGCGCCCGAGAGTGCCGTGGAATCGAGGCTTTCGAAGTTGGAGACCGCCGCGCCATCGCCCGTCGTCTGGTCTGCCCCCGCAGCCACCGAGAAATTGACCGCAGTGATCCCGCCGGAGGCCGCCAGCACCAGCATATCGGTGCCCGAGCCGCCATCGATACTGGTTTCGGTGCCGCGATAGGTGACAGTATCGGCGCCCGCGTTGGCGCTGATGACGTCGGCACCGCCCGCGCCGTCAATGATGTCATCGCCCGAGCCGCCCAGAATGGTGTTGGCCCCGGCAGAGCCTGTCAGCGTCAGGGCATTGGCGAGGATCGTGGCATCCACATTGGCAAAGCCAGTGACAGTGACCGTATCGCCGGTGGTCTGGTCACCGGCGCCAAGATCGATCACGCTCGCGGCCTTGAGCACCAGCGTATTGGTGCCGGTGCCGCCGTCGATGGTGGCTTCCGCGCCCCAGTAATCCACGGTGTCATTGCCGCCGCCCGCGCTGATCACATCCGCGCCGCCTCCGCCCCGGATCACATCATTGCCCGAACCGGTGGTGAAGACATTGGCCGAGGAGCTACCCGTCACGGTGAGCGCCGAGGTCACAGCCCCCGCATTGAGGTTTTCAAAGTTGGCGATGGTGGTGACATCGCCCGTGGTCTGGTCCGCCCCGGCGGAAACCGCGAAATTCACCGCCGTCACAGCAGTGCCGGCCAGCAGCACCAGCGTATCGGTGGTTGCGCCGCCATCGATGGAGGTTTCCGCGCCGCGCGCGGTGACGGTGTCGTTGCCCGCGCCCGCATCGATGGTGTCCGCGCCGCCCGCGCCGTCGATGGTGTCATCGCCCGAGCCGCCCCGCAGCACGTTCGCCGCCGCCGAACCGGTGATCGAAATACCGGTGGAGAGCGCCGTCGCATCAATGTTGATGAAGTTCGAGACGTTGACCGCATCCCCGGAGGTGGCATCGCCCGCGCCGAGGTTGACGGTAGTGGCCGCGCGCAGCTCCAGCGTATTGTTGCCCGTGCCGCCGTTGATCGAAGTTTCGGTGCCGCGATAGACGACGGCATCATCGCCCGCGCCCGCATCGATCACATCCGCGCCGCCGTTGCCGTCAATCGTATCCGCGCCGGAACCGGTGATGAGCGTATTGCCCGCCACGGAGCCGAACACGGTCAGGCCCGTATTGATGGCGGCAGCGTTGAGGTTTTCGAAGTTGGCGATGGTGGTGGCATCCCCCGAGGACTGATCCGCGCCCGAGGAGACGCGGAAGTCCACCGTGGTCATGCCGCCCGCCGCTGCGAGCTGAAGAGTGTCGTTGCCGTTGCCGCCATCGAGCAGGGTTTCGCCGCCCCGGAAGATGAGGGTGTCGTTGCCGCCGTTGCCGTAGAGCGTATCCGCGCCGCCGTTGCCGTCGAGGGTATCGTTGGCGGAGCCGCCGGTGAGTACGTTCGCACCCGCCGAGCCGGTGAGCGTGACCGCCACGGAAAGGCCGGAGGCATCCACGTTCTGGAAATTGCTGATGAGGGTGCTGTCCGCGGTGGACTGATCGGCCGCCGAGAGGTCGAGCGTTGCGGTGGTATCGAGCACCAGCGTGTTGGTGCCGGTGCCGCCGTTCAGCGCGGTTTCGGTGCCATGGTAATGCACCATGTCGTTGCCCGCGCCCGCGTTGATGGTGTCCGCGCCGCCGTTGCCATCAAGCGAGTCATTGCCCGAGCCACCGGTGAGGACATTGTCGCCCGTGGAGCCGAGCATGGTCAGGTTGGCGGAAAGGGTCGAGCCGTCCACGTTCTGGAAATTCGACACGGCCACACCGTCGCCGGTTGTCTGGTCGGAGGCGGTGAGATCGATGGTCACCGCCGTGCGCAGGATGAGGGTATCGGTATCCGCGCCGCCGTCGATGCTGGTTTCCGTGCCGCGATAGCTCACGGTATCGGCCCCTGCCCCGGCATTGATGACATCCGCGCCGCCGTTGCCGTCAATCGTATCCGCCCCGGCTGAGCCGGTGATGGTGTTGGCGGCGGAAGAGCCGGTGATGGTGAGCCCGCTCGCGAGTGCGGAAGCATCGAGGTTCTCGAAATTGCGCACCGTGACGGTATCGCCCGTGGTCTGGTCCGCCCCAGCCGCGACCGAGAGATCCACCGCCGAGGTGCCGCCCGTTGCCGCCAGCACCAGGGTATCGGCACCCGAGCCGCCATCCACGCTGGCTTCCGTGCCGCGATAGGTGACGCTGTCGTTGCCGGCACCGGCATCCAGCGTATCGGCTCCGCCGTTGCCATCGATCGTATCCGCGCCCGAACCACCCGTGAGGATGTTGGCCGCTGCCGAACCGGTGATCCAAACGCCGGTCACCAGCGTGGAGGCATCGACATTGGTGAAGTTGTTCACGGTCGCCGCATCGGACTGGGTCTGGTCGGCGGCGGAAAGGTTCACGGTAGTGGCGTTGCGCAGCAGCAGCGTGTTGGTACCAGTGCCGCCGTCGATCAGCGCTTCGGAGCCGTAGTAGGTGACGCTGTCGTTGCCAGCACCGGTGGTGATGGTGTCGTTGCCGCCGTTGCCGTCCACGGTGTCATTGCCCGCGCCGGTGAGCAGCGTGTTGGTGCCGGAGGTACCGGTAACGGTGAGCCCGCTCGTCACGGCGCTGGCATCGAGGTTCTCGAAGTTGCGCACGGCCACGGTGTCGCCCGTGGTCTGGTCCACCCCCGCCGCCACCGTGAAATCGACCGCCGCGGTGCCGCCGGACGCCAGCAGAACCAGCATATCGGTGCCGGTGCCGCCATCAAGACTCACCTCCGCGCCGCGATAGGACACGGTATCGGCCCCTGCCCCGGCGTTGATGACATCCGCGCCGCCGTTGCCGTCAATCGTGTCCGCGCCCGCACCTGACGTGAGCGTGTTGGCACCCGATGAGCCGGTGATGGAAATGCCCTGCGAAGACAGCAGGATCGAGGCATCGACATTGGTGAAGTTGGTGACGATCACCGCATCGCCCAGCGTCTGATCCGAGCCCGCCACGCCGGAAAGGTTGATGTCCGTGACGCCGCCCGAAGCGCGCAGCAGCAGGGTGTTGGCCCCAGTGCCGCCGTCAATGAGCGTTTCCGCGCCATAGAACGAAACCGTATCGTTGCCCGCCCCGGCGCTGATGGTGTCCGCGCCGCCGTTGCCGTCAATCGTATCCGCGCCCGCCCCCGAGGTGATGACGTTGGCCCCGCCCGAACCGGTGATGGTGAGCGCGGTGGAGAGCGCTGTTGCGTCGATATTCTCGAAATTGCGCACGGAAACGCTGTCGCCCACGCTCTGGTCGGAGCCGGCGGAAACGTTGAGGTTGAGCGTGGTGAGCGTGGCCGTGGCCGCCAGCAGCAGCGTGTCGGTACCGGTGCCACCATCGATCAGGGTTTCACCGCCGCGATAGGTGATGGTGTCGTTGCCGGAGCCGCCGTTGAGGGTATCGGCACCGCCGCGCCCGTCGAGCGTATCGTTACCCGCGCCGCCCGAGAGCACGTTGGCCGCCGCTGAGCCGAGGATCACCGCGTTCTGGACCGCGCTGAGCAGCGTGCCATCCACATTGGCAAATCCGGTGACAGTGGCCGCATCGCCGCTCGACTGATCCGCTGCGGCCAGATCGATCGAAGCGCCGTTGCGCAGCACCAGCGTATTGGTGCCGGTGCCAGCATCGACCGTGCTTTCATTGCCCCAGAAATCAATGGTGTCGTTGCCCGCGCCTGCGTTGATGATATCCGCACCGCCGCCACCGTGGATGATGTCATCGCCCGAGCCGGTGAGCAGGATATTGGCTGCGGTTGAGCCCGTCACCGTCACCGCCGTGGTCATGGTGGTGGCGTCGAGGTTCTCGAAGTCCGATACCGCCGTGGTGTCGCCGATGGTCTGGTCCGTGCCGGAGGCGACCGAGAAATCGACCGTTGTGAGGGTGGAGCCGTTGAGCAGCGTGAGGTAATCCGCGCCCGCACCGCCGCTGATGGCGATTTCCGCGCCGCGATAGATGACCGCGTCATCACCCGCCCCGGCGTCGATGACATCCGCACCGCCCGCGCCGTCGATGGTGTCGTTGCCGCCACCGCCCGTGATCAGGTTGGCCGCAGTGGACCCCGTGAGCGTGACGCCCTGCCCCGCGCCAAGGCGCGAAGCATCGATGTTGACGAAGCCGGTGACATTGGCGAGATCGCCCGTGGTCTGATCCGCCGCGCCGAGATTCACGGTGTTGACGCTGGCCAGCACCATGGTGTTGGTGCCGGAACCACCGCTGACGCTGGTTTCGGCGCCATAAACCGCCACGCTGTCATTGCCCGCGCCCGCGTTGATCACATCCGCGCCGCCGAGGCCGTCGATGGTGTCGTTGCCCGAGCCGGTGGAAATGGTGTTGGCGCTGGTGGAGCCTGTGACAATGATGGCCGTGGTGAAGCCCGAGGCGTCCACGTTCTCGAAATTGGTGACGGAAACGCCGTCGCCGACCGATTGATCCGCCCCCGACGGCACCGAAAGGTTGACCGAGGAAATGCCCCCGCTGCCGACGATGACCAGCGTATCGCTGCCCGCGCCGCCATCCACCACCTGCTCGGCCCCGCGCCAATAGACGGTGTCGTTGCCGGCGCCCGCCGCGATAATGTCCGAGCCGCCCGCGCCGTCGATGGTGTCATTCCCCAGACCGCCGGTGATGGTGTTGTCGCCCGCCGAGCCGGTGAGCGTGACCCCGGTGGCGAGCGTTGCGGCCGAAACGTTGTCAAAGCCGGAGACAACGGTGGAATCCCCGCTCGTCACATCCACTGCGCCGAGATCGACGTTGGCCACGGCGCGCAGCACGAGGGTGTTGATGCCGGTGCCGCCATCAATGCTGGCTTCGGTGCCGCGATAGCTCACGGTGTCATCGCCCGCGCCCGCGTTGAGCGTATCCGCGCCGCCGCCGCCATCGAGCGTATCCGCCCCCGCGCCACCCAGCAGCGTGTTGACGCCCGTGGAGCCGGTGATGGTGACGCCCTGGGTCGCGCCAAGGCCGGTGGCATCCACGTTCTGGATGCCGGTGACCATGGTGGCATCGCCCACGGATTGATCCGCCAGCGCGAGGTTGATCTCGGTGGCGCTGGCCAGCACCAGCGTGTTGGTACCCGCCTCGCCGTCAATCGTGGCCTCGGCCCCGCGATAGGTGATGGTGTCGTTGCCCGCGCCCGCGCGGATGACATCCGCGCCGCCGCTGCCGTCGATCACATCGTTGCCCGCGCCGGTCAGGATGGTGTTGGCACCGGTCGAGCCGGTGACGGTCAGGGCACCTGACAGAAGGCTGGCATCCAGATTTTCGAAATTGGTGGCCACACCGGCATCGCCGGTGGTCTGGTCCACGCCCGCCGCCACCGAGAAATTGACCGCCGTGATGCCCGCCGCGCTCAAAAGCTCCAGCGTATCGGAGCCCGAGCCGCCATCGACCAGCGTTTCCGCACCACGGAAGGTGACGGTGTCGTTGCCCGCGCCGGCGTTGATGGTATCCGCGCCGCCGTTGCCATCGAGCGTATCCGCGCCTGCGCCACCTGTGATGATGTTGGCCCC
>Ga0209794_1001274_pt1 | contig 21044 bp, 33 predicted proteins | sample EBPBio232013_DNA_FD_185869 | JGI IMG/M metagenome (GOLD analysis project Ga0209794, IMG submission 185869) | Wastewater treatment Type I Accumulibacter community from EBPR Bioreactor in Madison, WI, USA - Reactor 1_5/23/2013_ DNA (SPAdes)... | ecosystem: Engineered > Bioreactor > EBPR >... | reverse complement strand
TCTGCAGGGTGTGAAGATCAACGACAAGCACATTGAAGTGATCGTCCGCCAGATGCTGCGTCGTATCACCATCGTCGAAGCAGGCGACACCAAGTTCATCAAGTCCGAACAGGTCGAGCGTGCCGAGCTGCTGGCCGAGAATGATCGCGTCATCGCTGAAGGCAAGCTGCCGGCAACCTTCGAGCACATGCTGCTGGGTATCACCAAGGCTTCGTTGTCGACCGATTCGTTCATTTCGGCGGCGTCCTTCCAGGAAACCACCCGCGTTTTGACCGAAGCCGCCATCATGGGCAAGCGCGACGAACTGCGCGGTCTCAAGGAAAACGTCATCGTCGGCCGTCTCATCCCGGCCGGTACTGGTCTGGCCTACCACCGCAGCCGCAAGGCGCAGGCGGCTGGCGAAGACCAGGCAGCCAATCGTCCGATCGAGGAAGCTGCTGTCGAAAACGCAACGCAGGAAGCAGATCAGGGCCTGTAAAACGTTGGGCAACCCCCGGGTCACGTTGACACGGGGGTTGATCGGCCATAAAATTTATGGTCTTTGTCGGCAGAGGCTAATCATTGTCTCTGCTTTGGATAACAAAATTGCCGTCGTGCACCGCGTTTCGGTGCCCGGCCGTTGAAGGAAGTTTGATATGCCGACCATCAACCAGCTCGTGCGCAAGCCGCGCGTCGCGGAAAAGGCCAAGAGCAAGGTTCCTGCTCTGGAAAAGTGCCCGCAGAAGCGTGGCGTTTGCACCCGCGTTTATACCACCACCCCGAAGAAGCCGAACTCCGCTCTCCGTAAGGTTTGCAAGGTTCGTCTGACGAATGGCTTCGAAGTCATTTCGTACATCGGCGGTGAAGGCCACAACCTGCAGGAACACTCTGTTGTTCTGATCCGCGGTGGTCGTGTCAAGGACTTGCCGGGTGTGCGTTACCACACCGTGCGTGGTTCCCTGGATACGCAAGGCGTCAAAGATCGTAAGCAGTCCCGTTCCAAGTACGGGGCCAAGCGTCCGAAGGCTGCTTGATTCATTAAGTGGCTTGAGTAAGTGGTCGCTCTTTTGGGTGGCCGAGAGAGCCGGGTGGGTGAAAACCCCTTCCCGGCTTTTCAACTGAATCGTGTTTATTTGAGGTTAATATGCCCCGTCGTCGCGAAGTACCCAAGCGTGACATTCTGCCGGACCCGAAGTTCGGCAATGTCGAAGTCTCCAAGTTTGTGAATGCCATCATGCAAAGCGGCAAGAAGTCTGTCGCCGAGCGTATCGTCTATGGTGCGTTTGACATCATCACCTCCAAGGCCGGTAAGGATCCGCTGGAAGTGTTTAGTGCTGCCATGGGCAACGTTAAGCCGATGGTCGAAGTGAAGTCCCGCCGCGTCGGTGGTGCCAACTACCAGGTGCCGGTTGAAGTGCGTCCGGCTCGTCGCGCCGCGCTGGCTATGCGCTGGCTGCGTGAGTCTGCCCGCAAGCGTTCGGAAAAGTCCATGGGTCAGCGTCTCGCTGCCGAAATGCTGGAAGCCGCCGAAAACCGCGGTGGCGCAGTCAAGAAGCGTGACGAAGTTCACCGCATGGCTGAAGCCAACAAGGCCTTCGCTCACTTCCGCTTCTAATTTTCAAAGGGCTTAACGTGGCACGTAAAACTCCCATTGAGCGCTACCGCAACATCGGTATCAGCGCCCACATCGACGCCGGCAAGACGACCGTCACCGAGCGCATCCTCTACTACACCGGTGTTAACCACAAAATCGGTGAAGTGCATGACGGCGCGGCCACCATGGACTGGATGGAGCAGGAGCAGGAGCGCGGCATCACCATTACCTCGGCAGCGACGACCTGTTTCTGGAAGGGTATGGACAGTTCCTTCCCGGAGCACCGTTTCAACATTATCGACACCCCGGGACACGTTGACTTCACTATCGAAGTCGAGCGCTCGATGCGCGTTCTGGATGGTGCTTGCATGGTTTACTGTGCGGTCGGTGGCGTTCAGCCGCAGTCCGAAACCGTGTGGCGTCAGGCAACCAAATACAAGGTTCCGCGTCTGGCCTTCGTGAACAAGATGGACCGTTCCGGTGCCAACTTCTTCAAGGTTGTCGAGATGATGAAGACGCGCCTGAAGGCCAATCCGGTGCCTATCGTCATTCCTATTGGTGCTGAAGATACCTTCTCCGGCGTCGTTGATCTTCTGAAGATGAAGGCCATCATTTGGGACGAGGCTTCCCAGGGTATGAAGTTCGAGTACCAGGAAGTGCCGGCCGATCTGCTTGAAACCGCGCAAACGTGGCGTGAGCAGATGATCGAAGCGGCTGCTGAAGCCTCCGAAGATCTGATGAACGAATACCTCGAGAACGGCGAACTGTCCGAGGAAAAGGTCAGGGAAGGTCTGCGTCTGCGCACACTGGCTTGCGAAATTCAGCCGATGCTGTGCGGTACCGCCTTCAAGAACAAGGGCGTTCAGCGCATGTTGGATGCTGTTGTCGAGCTGCTGCCGTCGCCGGTCGATATCCCGCCGGTTACCGGTGTTGACGAGCGCGAGAACGAAATTTCCCGCAAGGCTGATGATGCCGAAAAGTTCTCGGCGCTGGCCTTCAAGCTGATGACCGACCCGTTCGTTGGTCAGCTGACCTTCATTCGCGTTTATTCGGGCGTGCTGGCCTCCGGCGCAACTGTTTACAACTCGGTCAAGGGCAAGAAAGAGCGCGTCGGTCGTATTCTGCAGATGCACGCCAACAACCGCGAAGAAATCAAGGAAGTTCTGGCTGGCGACATCGCCGCTTGCGTCGGCATGAAGGATGTGACCACCGGTGAAACGCTGTGCGACCCGGATGCCCCGATCATCCTTGAGCGCATGGTCTTCCCGGATCCGGTTATCCACGTTGCTGTTGAGCCGAAAACCAAGGCCGACCAGGAAAAGATGGGTATCGCGCTGGGTCGTCTGGCTGCCGAAGATCCGTCGTTCCGTGTGCGTACCGATGAAGAGTCTGGTCAGACCATCATCTCCGGTATGGGCGAACTGCACCTTGACATTATCGTCGATCGTATGCGTCGTGAATTCAACGTCGAAGCTGCCGTTGGTGCGCCGCAGGTTGCCTACCGCGAATGCATCAAGAAGGCCGTCGAACAGGAAGGCAAGTTCGTCAAGCAGTCCGGTGGTCGCGGTCAGTTCGGTCACGTCTGGCTCAAGATCGAGCCGAACGAAGCCGGCAAGGGCTACGAGTTCGTCGACGCCATCAAGGGCGGTGTCGTGCCCCGTGAATACATCCCGGCGGTCGACAAGGGCCTGCAGGATGCCATCGGTAGCGGTGTGCTCGCCGGCTTCCCGGTCGTCGATATCAAGTTCACGCTGTTCGACGGTTCCTACCACGACGTTGACTCGAACGAAAACGCGTTCCGCATGGCGGCTTCGATGGCTTTCAAGGAAGGCATGAAGAAGGCCAGCCCGACGCTGCTCGAGCCGATGATGTCGGTCGTCGTCGAGACCCCGGAAGACTACATGGGTAACGTCATGGGCGACCTGTCGTCGCGTCGCGGTATCGTTCAGGGTATGGACGATCTGCCGGGTGGTACCAAGGAAGTTCGTGCCGAAGTGCCGCTGTCCGAAATGTTCGGCTACGCCACCTCGCTGCGCTCGCTGTCCCAGGGTCGCGCTACCTACACCATGGAATTCAAGCACTACGTCGAAGCGCCGAAGAACGTCGCTGAAGCGGTCATCAACAAGAAGTAACCCTTTATTGGAGAACCGATAATGGCTAAGGAAAAATTCGAGCGTACCAAGCCCCACGTCAACGTTGGCACGATTGGTCACGTTGACCACGGCAAGACCACGCTGACGGCAGCGATCACGACGGTGCTGGCCGCCAAATTCGGCGGTGCCGCCAAGGCGTATGACCAGATCGATGCGGCGCCGGAAGAAAAGGCTCGCGGTATCACGATCAACACCGCCCACGTCGAATACGAAACCGCCAACCGTCACTACGCCCACGTTGATTGCCCGGGCCACGCCGACTACGTCAAGAACATGATCACCGGTGCAGCCCAGATGGACGGCGCGATCCTGGTTTGCTCGGCCGCTGACGGCCCGATGCCGCAGACCCGCGAGCACATCCTGCTGGCCCGTCAGGTTGGCGTGCCGTACGTTCTGGTGTACATGAACAAGTGCGACATGGTTGACGACGCCGAGCTGCTCGAGCTGGTCGAAATGGAACTGCGCGAGCTGCTGTCCAAGTACGACTTCCCGGGCGACGACACTCCGATCATCCACGGTTCGGCACTCAAGGCCCTCGAAGGCGACCAGTCCGAAATCGGCGAGCCGTCGATCTTCCGTCTGGCTGACGCCCTGGACTCCTACATCCCGACGCCGGAACGCGCGGTCGACATGCCGTTCCTGATGCCGGTCGAAGACGTGTTCTCGATCTCGGGTCGCGGTACGGTTGTTACGGGTCGCGTCGAGCGCGGTATCGTCAAGGTCGGCGAAGAAATCGAAATCGTCGGTATCCGTCCGACGGTCAAGACCACCTGTACCGGTGTTGAAATGTTCCGCAAGCTGCTCGACCAAGGTCAGGCTGGCGACAACATTGGCGCGCTGCTGCGTGGTACCAAGCGTGAAGACGTCGAACGTGGTCAAGTGCTGTGCAAGCCGGGTTCGATCACCCCGCACACCCACTTCACGGGCGAAGTGTACGTTCTGTCGAAGGACGAAGGTGGTCGTCACACCCCGTTCTTCAACAACTACCGTCCGCAGTTCTACTTCCGCACGACCGACGTGACCGGCGCGATCTCGCTGCCGGAAGGCACGGAAATGGTCATGCCGGGTGACAACATCCAGATGACGGTCAAGCTGATTGCCCCGATCGCCATGGAAGAAGGTCTGCGCTTCGCCATCCGCGAAGGCGGTCGTACCGTTGGCGCCGGCGTCGTCGCCAAGATCATCGAGTAATTGCTCTTTTGAAAACCCGGGGTGGCAAGCCTGTCACCCCATCGTTCTTTTGGAAGCCAAGAAAATGCAAAGCCAGAAAATCCGTATCCGCCTGAAGGCCTTCGACTATCGCCTGATCGATCAATCCGCCCAGGAAATCGTCGAGACCGCCAAGCGCACCGGCGCCGTTGTTCGTGGTCCCGTGCCGCTGCCGACCCGCAAACAGCGTTTCGACATCCTGCGTTCGCCGCACGTCAACAAGGCTTCCCGTGATCAGCTCGAGATCCGTACGCACCTGCGTCTGATGGATATCGTCGATCCGACCGACAAGACGGTTGATGCCCTGATGAAGCTGGACCTCCCGGCTGGCGTCGACGTCGAGATCAAGTTGCAGTAATTGTAGTTCCGCGGTTATAATCCGCGGTTTTCGGGGGTGGCCGGCAACGGTTGCCCATTTGTTGTTTTACATCGACCGGCCAATCGCAGCCGGCGATGAGGAGAATAACCATGAGTCTAGGCCTTGTTGGTCGCAAGGTTGGCATGACTCGCATTTTTGCTGAGGATGGCGCGTCCATCCCGGTGACTGTGCTTGACGTGTCCAATAACCGCGTGACCCAAGTCAAAACGCCGGAGAACGACGGCTACGCAGCCGTTCAGGTCTCTTTCGGCCAGCGCCGTGCCTCGCGTGTTTCCAAGCCCCTGGCTGGCCATCTGGCCAAGGCGGGTGTGGAAGCCGGGCATGTGCTCAAGGAATTCCGTGTCGATGCCGAGCAGCTCGCCTCTTTCAAGGCGGGTGACCAGGTTGCCGTCACCATCTTCGCCGAAGGGCAGAAGGTTGACGTCACCGGTACCTCGATCGGTAAGGGTTTCCAGGGTGGCATCAAGCGCCACAACTTCAGTTCCAACCGTGCCTCCCACGGCAACTCGGTGTCGCACAACGCGCCGGGTTCGATCGGTATGGCGCAGGATCCGGGTCGTGTTTTCCCGGGCAAGCGCATGGCGGGTCATCTGGGTGATGTGCAGTCCACGATGCAGGGTCTGACGATCGTTCGCGTTGACGCAGAACGTCAACTGATCCTGGTCAAGGGCGCTGTTCCGGGTGCCAAGGGTTCCGACGTCGTCGTGCGCCCGGCAGTCAAGGCTTAAGGGGGCGACATGGAACTGAAGGTTATCAACGAACAAGGTCAGGAAGCAGCGAAGCTGCAGGCTTCCGACGTGCTGTTCGGTCGCGAATTCAACGAAGCGCTGGTGCACCAGATCGTCGTGGCCTATCAGGCCAACGCGCGTTCCGGCGACAGCAAGCAGAAGGATCGCTCCGAAGTCCGTCACACCACCACCAAGCCGTGGCGCCAGAAGGGTACCGGTCGTGCCCGTTCCGGCTCCAACGGTTCGCCGCTGTGGCGCGGAGGCGGTCGGATTTTCCCGAACTCCCCGGATCAAAATTATTCCCAGAAGGTTAACAAGAAGATGTTTCGCGCCGGCATGGCTGCGATCCTCTCCGAGTTGGCCCGTCAGGATCGCCTGATCGTTGTTGACGATCTCGCGGTCGACGCACCGAAGACCAAGCTGTTCTCGGCCAAGCTGAAGAACATGGGTCTGGACGGCAACCTGCTGGTCATCACCGACGAACTGAACGAGAACCTCTATCTGTCGTCGCGCAACCTGCCCAACGTTCTGGTGCTCGAAGCCCATGAGACCGATCCGGTTTCGCTGGTCCGCTTCGCCAAGGTGCTGGTCACCAAGAACGCCGTGGCCAAGTTCGAGGAGATGTGGGGATGAACCAGGAACGTCTGATGCAGGTGCTGCTGGCACCGCAAATCTCCGAAAAGGCAACCTACGTTGCCGAGAAGAACGAGCAGGTGATCTTCCGTGTTGCCACCGATGCAACCAAGCCGGAGATCAAGGCTGCGGTCGAGCTTCTGTTCAAGGTTGAAGTTGAGTCTGTTCAGGTCGCCAACGTCAAGGGCAAGGTCAAGCGCTTCAAGGGCGCGACCGGTCGCCGCAAGGGTTGGAAGAAGGCCTATGTCTGCCTCAAGGCCGGCCAGGAAATCAACTTCGTCGAAGGGGGTAACGCCTGATGGCTCTCGTTAAAGTCAAGCCGACTTCCCCCGGCCGTCGTGCCGTGGTTCAGGTCGTCAACGCCAATCTGCACAAGGGCAAGCCGTTCGCCGGTCTGGTCGAAAGCCAGGCCAAGAATGCTGGTCGCAACAACAATGGTCGCATCACCGTGCGTCACCAGGGTGGCGGCCACAAGCAGGCTTACCGCGTCATCGATTTCAAGCGCAACAAGGACGGCATCCCGGCCAAGGTCGAGCGTCTGGAATACGATCCGAACCGCACCGCCAACATTGCTCTGGTTTGCTACGCCGATGGTGAGCGTCGTTACATCATCGCCAACAAGGGCATGGTGGTTGGTCAGCAGATCATGAGCGGCTCCGAAGCTCCGATCAAGTCCGGCAATGCCCTGCCGATCCGGAACATTCCGGTCGGTACGACCATTTGCTGCGTCGAGATGCTGCCGGGCAAGGGTGCGCAAATCGCCCGCTCGGCCGGTACCTCGGTCCAGTTGCTGGCCCGTGAAGGCACCTACGCCCAGATCCGCCTCCGCTCCGGTGAAGTGCGCCGCGTTCACGTCGAATGCCGCGCCACCATCGGTGAAGTCGGTAACGAAGAAAACAACCTGCGCAAGATCGGCAAGGCCGGTGCTCAGCGTTGGCGTGGCATTCGTCCGACCGTCCGTGGTACCGCGATGAACCCGATCGATCACCCGCATGGTGGTGGTGAAGGCAAGACCGGTGAAGGCCGCGTGCCGGTTAACCCGTGGGGTCAACCGACCAAGGGTTACCGTACCCGCAGCAACAAGCGCACGAACAGCATGATCGTTCAGCGCCGTCATAAGCGTTAAGGGGTAGGAAATGGGACGTTCTCTCAAAAAGGGCCCGTTTGTTGATGCGCACCTGATCGACAAGGTCGAAGCAGTCCGCGCCACCAACGACAAGCGCCCGATCAAGACCTGGTCGCGTCGTTCGACGATCCTCCCCGAGTTCATCGGCCTGACGATTGCGGTCCACAATGGCAAGCAGCATATCCCGGTGTTCGTCACCGAGAATATGGTCGGTCACAAGCTCGGCGAGTTCTCGCTGACCCGGACGTTCAAGGGTCACACCGCCGGCAAGAAGGCCAAGAAGTAAGGAGCTGACATGGAAACTCGTGCAAGTTTGCGGGGCGTACGCCTCTCTGCGCAAAAGGGCCGCCTGGTGGCGGATCTGGTGCGTGGCAAGCCGGTTGGTCAGGCTCTCAATATCCTGGCTTTCAGCCCGACCAAGGGCGCCGGTATCATCAAGAAGGTTCTGGAGTCGGCCATCGCCAACGCCGAACATAACGATGGCGCCGATATCGACGAACTGACGGTGAAGACCATCTACGTCGAAAAAGGCATGGTGCTCAAGCGCTTCACCGCGCGCGCCAAGGGTCGTGGCAACCGGATCAGCAAGCCGACCTGCCACATCTATCTGACCGTTGGTAACTAAGGAAGAGCCATGGGACAGAAAATTCATCCGACTGGCTTCCGTCTGGCCGTCACCAAAAACTGGAGTTCGCGTTGGTTCGCCAACAGCAAGGACTTCCCCGGTATGCTGCAGGAAGACGTCAAGGTTCGTGAGTACCTGAAGCGTAAGCTGGCGCATGCCTCCGTGGGTCGCGTCACCATCGAGCGTCCGGCGAAGAACGCCCGCGTCACCGTGTACTCCGCCCGTCCGGGCGTGGTCATCGGCAAGAAGGGCGAGGACATCGAAACCCTGCGTACGGATCTTCAGCGCATCATGGGCGTTCCCGTCCATGTGTCGATCGAAGAAATCCGCAAGCCGGAAATCGACGCCCAGCTGATCGCCGACTCGATCGCCCAGCAGCTCGAAAAGCGCATCATGTTCCGTCGCGCCATGAAGCGTGCGATGCAGAACGCCATGCGTCTCGGTGCCCAGGGTATCAAGGTGATGAGCGCCGGTCGTCTGAACGGTGCCGAAATCGCTCGTAGCGAATGGTATCGCGAAGGTCGTGTGCCCCTGCACACCCTGCGCGCCGACATCGACTACGCAACCTCGGAAGCGCTGACCACCTACGGCATCATCGGGATCAAGGTCTGGGTTTACAAGGGCGACATGCTCGATCGCAACGAGCAGCCGGTGGCTGAAGAGCCGAGCGCTGAAGAGCGTCGTCCGCGTCGTGCGCCGGGCAAGCCTGAGGGCGACAAGCCCCGCACCCGTACGGTCAAGAAGGCCGACGGTGCTGGCGAGCCGGCCAAGCGCGTCAGAAAGGCAGGTGCTTAATCATGTTGCAACCTAATCGTCGCAAGTTCCGCAAGGAGCACAAGGGACGCAATGAAGGTCTGGCCACCCGCGGCACCAAGGTGTCGTTCGGTGAGTGGGGCCTCAAGGCGACCGGTCGTGGTCGTCTGACCGCGCGACAAATCGAAGCCGCCCGTCGTGCGATGACCCGCCACATCAAGCGCGGTGGTCGCATCTGGATCCGTATCTTCCCGGACAAGCCGATTTCCAAGAAGCCGGCCGAAGTTCGTATGGGTAACGGTAAGGGTAACCCGGAGTACTGGGTTGCTGAAATCCAGCCGGGCAAGGTCCTGTACGAAATGGACGGTGTCAATGAAGCGCTGGCCCGCGAGGCATTTGCCCTCGCCGCTGCCAAGCTGCCGATCGCCACCACCTTCGTGACTCGTCATCTGGGGTAATCATGAAAGCTAGTGAACTGAGAACCAAGAGCGTGGACGAGCTCAAGACGGAATTGCTGGAACTGCTGAAGGCACAATTTGGTCTGCGCATGCAGATCGCCACCCAGCAGCTGTCCAACACCAGCCAAATGTCCAAGGTTCGTCGCGACATCGCTCGCGTGCGCACCCTCATCCGTGAAAAGGCGGTGCAGCAATGAGCGAAACCACCAGCATCAAGCGTACGCTGATCGGCCGTGTCGTCAGCGACAAGATGGAGAAGACGGTTACCGTCCTGGTCGAACGGAAGGTCAAGCACCCGATGTACGGCAAGGTCATCGTCCGTTCCAAGAAGTATGCGGCGCACGACGAAGGCAGCATTGCCAAGGCGGGCGACCTGGTCGAAATCGTCGAAACCCGTCCGGTTTCGAAGACCAAGGCCTGGGCCGTAACCAGCGTTCTGGAAAAAGCGATCATCGTTTGATGTAATTTTTTCCAGGTACTTGCGCATTCAGTAAAGAAGCCGGTATAATCCGGCTTCTTTTTTGCAGGCACGCCTTCGTGCTGGCAAATTTGTTCGACCCGTACGGGTTCCAAGACTGACCGCGCTGCGGATTAAGTTGGAGTTTAATTAAATGATTCAGATGCAGACGACGCTGGACGTCGCCGATAACACCGGCGCCCGTTCAGTTATGTGTATCAAGGTGCTTGGCGGCTCCAAGCGCCGCTACGCCGGCATTGGCGACATCATCAAGGTCAGCATCAAGGATGCTGCCCCGCGTGGTCGGGTCAAGAAGGGTGACGTTTACAACGCCGTGGTGGTTCGTACCGCCAAGGGTGTGCGTCGTCCGGACGGCTCCCTGGTGCGCTTTGATGGCAATGCCGCTGTTCTTCTCAACAACAAGCTCGAGCCCATCGGCACGCGCATCTTTGGCCCGGTGACCCGCGAACTGCGCACCGAGCGCTTCATGAAGATCGTGTCCCTGGCGCCTGAAGTGCTGTAAGGAGAGAGGGCAATGGAAAAAATTCGCAAGGGCGACGAAGTCGTCGTCATCACCGGCAAGGACAAGGGTAAGCGCGGTACCGTGCTGGCTCGCGTCGATGCCGATCACGTGCTGGTCGAAGGTGTCAATCGCGCCAAGAAGCACGTCAAGCCGAACCCGATCAAGGGTGTTCAGGGCGGCATCGTCGACAAGGACATGCCCATCCATATCTCCAATGTTGCGCTGTTCAATCCGGCGACCAAGAAGGCCGACCGCGTTGGCATCAAGGCGCTTGAAGATGGTCGCAAGGTTCGCGTGTTCAAGTCGAACGGCGAACTGGTGAACGCATAAGGGGTAGTCATGGCGCGTTTGCAACAGTTTTACAAGGAAACCGTCGTCGGTGAGCTGACCAAGCAATTTGGTTACAAGTCCGTGATGGAAGTGCCGCGTATCACCAAGATCACCCTGAACATGGGTGTCGGTGAGGCGGTTGCCGACAAGAAGGTTCTCGAGAACGCCGTCGGCGACATGCAGAAGATTGCTGGTCAGAAGCCGGTCACCACCAAGGCTCGCACCTCGATCGCCGGTTTCAAGATTCGTGACGGCTACCCGATTGGCTGCATGGTCACCCTGCGCGGTCCGCGCATGTTCGAATTCCTCGATCGTCTGGTCACGATCGCGCTGCCGCGCGTCCGTGACTTCCGTGGTATCGGTGGCAAGGGCTTTGATGGTCAGGGCAACTACAACATGGGTGTCAAGGAACAGATCATCTTCCCGGAAATCGAGTACGACAAGATCGATGCTCTCCGTGGCATGAACATCAGCATCACGACGACCGCGAAGACCGATGCAGAGGCCAAGGCCCTGCTCGTCGCGTTCAAGTTCCCGTTCAAGAATTGAGGCAATCATGGCAAAACTTGCTCTGATCAACCGTGAAGAGAAGCGTCGCAAGATGGTGGCACAGTACGCCAAGAAGCGCGCTGCCCTTGAGGCGATCATCAACAACGTGAGCCTGTCTGACGAGGAGCGTTATGAAGCTCGTCTGAAGCTGCAGGCTCTGCCGCGTAACTCCAGCCCGTCCCGTCTGCGCAATCGTTGCCAGCTGACCGGTCGTCCGCGTGGTGTTTTCCGTAAATTCGGTCTGTGTCGTCACAAGGTCCGCGAACTCGCTTTCAATGGCGAGATCCCGGGTGTTGTGAAGGCCAGTTGGTAATAGGAGATACAGAATGGCTATGAGCGATCCGATCGCGGACATGCTGACCCGCATCCGCAACGCCCAGCTCGCCGAAAAGGCGTCTGTGTCCATGCCTTCCTCCAAGCTCAAGGTGGCGATTGCTGCTGTGCTCAAGGATGAAGGGTACGTCGAGGACTTCGCCGTGCGTCAGGCTGACGACGGCAAGGCCAGCCTTGAAATCGCGCTCAAGTACTACGCTGGCCGCCCGGTCATCGAACGTATCGAGCGTGTGTCCAAGCCCGGTCTGCGCATCTACAAGGGTGCCGAAGACATTCCGCGCGTCATGAACGGTCTGGGTGTGGCCATCGTTTCCACCCCCAAGGGTGTGATGACCGACCGCAAGGCTCGCGCTTCCCGTGTCGGAGGCGAAGTCCTCTGCATCGTGGCATAAGGAGCGAAAGACATGTCTCGTGTAGGTAAGAATCCAATCATTCTGCCGGCCGGTGTGGAAATCACCATCGGTGAGCAGATCGTCGTCAAGGGCCCGTTGGGCACCTTGAAGGCGGCAGCGAACCCCGCTGTCAAGGTTAGCCAGGAAGGTCAGAGCGTCGTCGTCGCCAAAGTCGACGGTGCCGAGAACGGTGGCGCGATGTGGGGCACCATGCGTGCCAACATCAATAACATGGTGACCGGGGTTTCCAAGGGCTTCGAACGCAAGCTGCAGCTCGTTGGCGTGGGCTATCGTGCCCAGGCTCAGGGCGATGTGCTGAACCTGTCGCTGGGTTTCTCGCATCCGGTTGCGCACAAGATGCCTGCTGGTGTGAAAGTTGAGTGTCCGACGCAGACCGAAATCCTGATCAAGGGTTCGGACAAGCAGCAAGTCGGCCAGGTTGCCGCCGAAATTCGCGCATATCGCAAGCCGGAGCCCTACAAGGGCAAGGGCGTTCGTTACGCGGACGAAGTGGTGGTTATCAAGGAAACCAAGAAGAAGTAAGGGTGGCATATGTTTAACAAGAAAGAAGCACGTTTGCGTCGTGCCCGCAAAACCCGGGCCAAAATCGCCGAGCTCAAGGCCGTACGTTTGTGTATCAATCGCACGAACTGCCACATTTACGCCCAGATCATCTCGCCGTGTGGCGGCAAGGTCCTGGCTTCGGCTTCCACCCTGGACAAGAACGTTCGCGGCGATGTCGCCAACGGCGGCAACAAGGCTGCGGCCGCCGTCGTCGGCAAGCTGATCGCTGAACGCGCCAAGGCTGCCGGTGTTGAGCAGGTGGCTTTTGATCGCTCCGGCCTTCGTTACCACGGTCGCGTTCAGGTGCTGGCGGAAGCCGCACGTGAAGCCGGTCTGAAGTTCTGATCGCTGCGAAAGGAAAAGGTTAGAAAATGGCTAAGCCTGAAAGAAACAAGAAGCCGCAGCAAGCTGAAGAGCGTGATGACGGCATGCGCGAGAAGATGGTTGCGGTCAACCGCGTCACCAAGGTGGTGAAGGGCGGTCGCATCCTCGGTTTCGCAGCACTTACGGTCGTCGGTGACGGCGATGGCGGCATCGGCATGGGCAAGGGCAAGTCCCGCGAAGTCCCGGTCGCTGCTCAGAAGGCAATGGAAGAGGCGCGTCGCAAGATGGCCAAGGTCAGCCTGAAGAACGGTACCGTCCATCACACCGTGATGGGTCGCCATGGTGCCACCACCGTGATGATCCAGCCGGCGCCGGAAGGTACGGGCATCATCGCTGGCGGTGCCATGCGTGCCGTCTTCGAAGTCGTCGGTGTTACCAACGTCGTCGCCAAGGCTCACGGCTCCACCAATCCCTACAACATCGTGCGTGCCACCATCGACGGTCTGATGAAGGTGAATACGCCGGCCGAAATTGCTGCCAAGCGCGGCAAGTCGGTTGAACAGATCCTGGGGTAAGTCATGTCCGACAAGAAAATCAAAGTGACGCTCGTCAAGAGCATCATCGGCACCAAGCAGGACCACCGCGCCACCGTGCGCGGCCTGGGTCTGCGCAAGCTGAACAGCTCGGCTGAGCTGCTGGATACGCCGGCTGTGCGCGGCATGATCCAGAAGGTTCAGTATCTCGTCAAGGTTGAGGGTTAAGCCATGCGTCTGAATACCATCAAGCCCGCCGAAGGTTCCAAGAAGGCTGCCAAGCGCGTTGGTCGTGGCATCGGTTCCGGCCTCGGCAAGACCTGCGGTCGCGGTCACAAGGGTCAGAAGTCCCGTTCCGGCGGTTTCCACAAGGTCGGTTTTGAAGGCGGTCAGATGCCGCTGCAGCGCCGCCTGCCGAAGCGTGGTTTCAACTCGCTGACGCGTGCCCGCAATTACGAAGTTCGTCTCGGTGAACTGCAAGCCCTGCCGGTCGAGGAAATCGATCTGCTGGTCCTGCAGGTTGCTGGTGTCGTGCCGAACGACGCCCTGTCCGCCAAGGTGATCCTGTCGGGTGAGCTGTCCCGCAAGGTCGTCCTCAAGGGCATTGGCGCCACCAAGGGTGCCAAGGCAGCAATCGAAGCCGCTGGCGGCTCGATCGCCGAGTAAGTCAAGGAAAGGGCAGAACGTTGGCAGCAAATCCGAATACGGTAGGCAAGGGCGGGAAGTTCGGCGATCTCAAGCGTCGTCTGTGGTTCCTGCTCGGCGCCCTGTTGGTGTATCGCATCGGTGCGCATATTCCGGTTCCCGGAATCGACCCCAACGTTCTGGCCGATCTGTTCAATTCGCAGCAAGGCGGCATCCTGGGCATGTTCAACATGTTCTCGGGTGGCGCCCTGTCGCGCTTTACCATCTTCGCGCTGGGGATCATGCCGTACATTTCGGCGTCGATCATCATGCAGTTGATGAGTGTTGCCAGCCCGCAGCTCGAAGCCCTCAAGAAAGAGGGCGAGGCCGGCCGGCGCAAGATTACCCAATACACCCGCTACGGCACCGTCGTCCTGGCCCTGTTCCAAGGGATTGGCATTGCCGTCGCACTCGAAGCCCAGCCCGGTCTGGTCAACGATCCCGGATTCATGTTCCGTCTGACCACGGTGTCGACGCTGCTGACCGGCACCATGTTCCTGATGTGGCTCGGTGAGCAGATTACCGAACGGGGCATTGGCAACGGCATCTCGATGATCATCTTTGCCGGTATTGCCGCGGGTCTGCCCAGCGCCATCGGCGGTCTGCTCGAACTGGTTCGCACCGGTGCCATGCACCCGCTGACCGCGATCGTCATCTGCCTGCTGGTTGTCGTCGTCACCGCCTTCGTCGTCTTCGTCGAGCGTGGCCAACGCAAGATCCTGGTTAATTACGCCAAGCGTCAGGTGGGCAACAAGATTTACGGTGGCCAGAGCTCGCACCTGCCGCTCAAGCTGAACATGGCCGGCGTCATCCCGCCCATCTTCGCCTCGTCGATCATCCTTTTCCCCGCCACGCTGGCCGGCTGGTTTGGTTCCGGTGACAGCTGGCTGGCGCTGCGCCTGAAGGACATGGCCGCGGTGCTGGCACCGGGTCAGCCGATCTACGTGATGCTCTACGCAGCAGCGATCATTTTCTTCTGCTTCTTCTACACCGCGCTGGTTTTCAACTCGAAGGAAACCGCAGACAACCTGAAGAAGAGTGGCGCGTTCGTGCCCGGCATTCGCCCCGGTGAGCAGACTGCACGCTACATCGACAAGATCCTGATGCGTCTGACCCTGATCGGCGCGGCCTACATCACCCTGGTCTGTCTGCTGCCGGAATTCCTGATCCTCAAGTGGAACGTGCCGTTCTACTTCGGCGGAACCTCGCTGCTGATCATCGTTGTCGTGACCATGGATTTCATGTCTCAGGTTCAGGCCTACGTCATGTCCCAGCAATATGAAAGTCTCTTGAAGAAGGCAAACTTCAAGGGATCACCGATGATCAAGTAAGCGCGATGGCAAAAGAAGACTATATCGAGATGCAAGGTGAGGTCATTGAAAACCTCCCCAACGCAACTTTCAAGGTCAAGTTGGAAAACGGGCACGTTGTCCTTGGCTTCATCTCCGGCAAGATGCGTATGCACTACATCCGCATCCTGCCCGGCGACAAGGTCACGGTGCAGTTGACCCCGTACGATTTAAGCAAGGCCCGGATCGTTTTCCGGGCAAAGTAAAAAGTTCTCTACGCAATAAACCGCAGGGCAAGGAATCACGGCTGCTTCCAAGCTCTCGCAGACGAGGAGTAAAACATGAAAGTGCAACCTTCTGTGAAGCGCGTTTGCCGCAATTGCAAGGTTATCCGTCGCAAGGGCGTCGTTCGCGTCATTTGCAAGGATCCGCGTCACAAACAGCGCCAGGGTTAATTCCTGACGAAGTCGGCATTCGTTAATCTTAGAAATATTGGAGTGAATCAATGGCCCGTATTGCAGGGGTAAACATTCCGAACCATCAGCATGCCTGTATCGCCCTGACGGCGATCTACGGCATCGGCCGCACCCGCGCACAGCAAATCTGTGATGCGGCCGGCGTTGGTCGTACCACCAAAATGAAGGACATTTCCGATACGGATATGGACCGTCTGCGTGATGAAGTGGCGAAGTTCACCGTCGAAGGTGATCTGCGTCGCGAAGTCACGATGAACATCAAGCGCCTGATGGACCTCGGTTGCTACCGTGGTCTGCGCCACCGCAAGGGCTTGCCCTGCCGCGGTCAGCGTACGAAGACCAATGCCCGTACCCGCAAGGGTCCGCGCAAGGCCATCGCCGGTAAGAAGTAATAGGGACAGAACATGGCCAAGACCGTTACCAAAGTTCGCAAGAAGGTCAAGAAGAACGTTGCCGAGGGCATTGCCCACATCCACGCATCGTTCAACAACACCATCATCACCATTACCGATCGCCAGGGCAATGCGCTGTCGTGGGCAACTTCCGGCGGTGCCGGCTTCCGCGGTTCGCGCAAGTCCACCCCGTTTGCCGCCCAGGTCGCCGCGGAAGCTGCTGGCAAGGCTGCTCAGGAATGCGGTGTCAAGAATCTGGAAGTGCGCATCAAGGGCCCCGGCCCTGGCCGCGAATCTTCCGTCCGTGCGCTGAACGCGCTGGGCATGAAGATCACCGCGATTTCCGACGTGACGCCGGTGCCGCACAACGGCTGCCGTCCGCCCAAGAAGCGCCGCATCTAAGGAGAAAGACAAGTGGCTCGTAATCTCGATCCGAAATGCCGTCAGTGCCGCCGCGAAGGCGAAAAGCTGTTCCTGAAGGGCGAAAAGTGTTTTACCGACAAGTGCGCCATCGAGCGTCGCTCGTATGCTCCTGGTCAACATGGCCAGAAGTCGGGTGCCCGTCTCTCTGACTACGGCGTCCACCTGCGCGCCAAGCAGAAGATTCGTCGCGTCTATGGCGTGCTCGAAGGCCAGTTCCGTCGCACCTTTGCCGAAGCTGAGCGCCGCAAGGGCCAGACCGGTGAAAACCTGCTGCAGTTGCTGGAAGCCCGTCTGGATTCCGTCGCCTACCGTATGGGTTTTGGTGCCTCGCGTACCGAATCCCGTCAGATCGTTCGTCACAACGGCGTTCTGGTCAACGGCAAGCGCGTGAATATCCCGTCCTACCTCGTCAAGCCGGGCGATGTCGTCCAGCTGACCGAACGTTCGCGCGCTTCGCTGCGCTGCAAGGCTGCCCTCGAAGCCGCCGAATCCCGCGGTTTCCCGGAGTGGATTTCGGTCGACGTCAAGGAAGGCAAGGGCACGTTCAAGGCCATGCCGCAGCGCTCTGAGCTGCCGGCCACCCTGAACGAAGGTCTGGTCATCGAACTTTATTCGAAGTAACCCGCAAGCAGAGGAATCTAGCCCATGCAAAGCAGTGGACTTCTCAAGCCCCGCATCATCGACGTACAGAGTGTTTCGCCGGTTGAAGCCAAGGTGGTCATGGAGCCGTTCGAACGCGGTTTCGGTCACACCCTCGGTAACGCCCTGCGCCGCATCCTGTTGTCGTCGATGCCGGGCTATGCGCCCACGGAAGTGTCGATCGACGGCGTGTTGCACGAATACTCGACCATCGATGGTGTTCAGGAAGATGTCGTTGACATCCTTCTGAACCTCAAGGGCATCGTCTTCAAGCTGCACAACCGCGAGGTCGTCACCCTGAAGCTGTCCAAGGAAGGCGAGGGCGTGATTCGCGCTGGCGACATCGAGTTGCCGCACGACGTCGAAATCATCAATCCGGAGCATGTCATTGCCCACCTGTCCACCGCCGGTAAGCTGGCGATGGAAATCAAGGTTGAAAAGGGCCGTGGTTATGTCCCGGGTAACGTTCGCAATCTGGGCGATGCCAAGACCATCGGTCAATTGGTGCTGGACGCTTCGTTCAGCCCGGTCCGTCGCGTTGCCTACTCGGTCGAGAACGCTCGCGTCGAGCAGCGTACCGATCTGGACAAGCTGATTGTCGACATCGAAACCAACGGTGTGGTCGAGCCGGAAGAAGCGATTCGCTACGCTGCCCGCGTGCTGATCGAGCAGTTGTCGGTGTTTGCCGACCTGGAAGGCACCGCTCCGGTTGCCGAGGCTTCCAAGCCCGCCCAGGTCGACCCGGTGCTGCTGCGTCCGGTTGATGATCTCGAACTGACGGTTCGCTCGGCGAACTGCCTCAAGGCCGAGAACATCTACTACATCGGCGATCTCATCCAGCGCACCGAAAACGAGTTGCTCAAGACCCCGAACCTGGGTCGCAAGTCGCTCAATGAAATCAAGGAAGTTCTTGCCGCACGTGGGCTCACGCTCGGCATGAAACTGGAAAACTGGCCGCCCGCCGGTCTGGAGAAGGCGTAAGCCTTTTCCCGATCCGGGCAGTCAAGGGACGCCTGCAGAACATAGAAAGGATTAACCATGCGTCACCGCAATGGACTTCGCAAACTGAACCGCACCAGCAGCCATCGCCTGGCGATGCTGCGCAACATGACCGTTTCCCTGCTCCGTCACGAGGCCATCAAGACCACGTTGCCGAAGGCCAAGGAATTGCGTCGTGTCGTCGAACCGATGATCACCCTCGGCAAGAACCCGACGCTGGCCAACAAGCGTCTGGCCTTTGACCGCCTGCGCGATCGCGAGATCGTGGTCAAGCTGTTCGCCGAAATCGGTCCGCGCTACGCCACCCGTCCGGGCGGCTACCTGCGCATCCTGAAGTGCGGCTTCCGCGTTGGCGACAACGCACCGATGGCTTTTGTCGAACTGCTCGATCGTCCCGAGCCGACCGAAGCCGTTGAAGTCGACGAGTCGGCCGAGTAATCGGGCGTCTCCGCAAGCAAAAAGGCCGGGTTTCCGGCCTTTTTGCTTTTTCAGGAAAGATCGGTCAAGGGCAGTCGATCAGCATCAGTGAGACGTCGTCACCCGCCTGTGTGCTGCCGAGATGTTCGGCGAGAGCGGTTTCCAGTGCGACGAAACGCTCCTCTGGCGTGGTGTTCTGTAGTGCCTTGCCAATTCCTTCGACACCGAATTGCCGGCCCCCGGGATCGGCTGCTTCCAGCAACCCGTCCGAGTACATCAGCAGCTGACTCCCCTTCTCCCACTTGAAGCGACGTGGTTGGCTAGCCAGTTGGTGGCTGTCGACGATACCCAGGGCAAGGTTTTCCGAAGGGAAGCGCTCGCTTATCTGCCCTTCAGTGTCGATCAGCAGTGCCTCAGGGGTTCCGCCGACCCAGATTTCACCATTGCCGTTGGCTTCGTCGAGGCTGACGATGGTGACGGCGACAAAGCGACCAACCGGCATCGATTCCTTGAGTTGCTGGTTGATTTCCTGAACCAGTTCCTGGACGTTGCGGCTTTGTCGGGTCATCCGGTAAAACAGCGCCAGAACCGGCAACACGCTGATTGCTGCGGGCAGGCCATGGCCAGTCGCGTCGGCGAGCATGGCATAGAAACAGCCCTCCGGCGAATGCGAGGCCGCGACGATGTCACCACTGAAGTTCTCGGTGGCGATCACCTTGTAACGCAGGCGGGGGTCGCGCAGGCCGGGACGATGCAGGAGCTTCTCAGTCAGCTTAAGTGCTAGCTGCTGCTCACTCTGACTGTGGTCATAGTAGGTCTGTAACAGCGCCGCGTTCTGCTGGAGCTGTGACTCGGACAGTTTGCGCTGAGTAATGTCCCGGATGACGATGACGAAAAGCCGTTCCTGGTCGATGCTGACTTCAGACAGCCCGAACTCCAAAGGAAAGGTTTCGCCATTGGCGCGTTGACCGAGGCCTTCGTGATCGCGTATTTGCGTATTCATCGGCGAGCGGCTGACCGTCTGACAGTCCAGGCCGGGGATCAGGCACTGAATGGGCTGTCCGCTGATGGCCAGGGTGGTGTGTCCAAAAATGCCTTCGGTTGCCCGGTTGGCGTTGAGGATCACACCCGTTGCGTCGGTGGTGACGATGGCGTCGGGAACGCTGTCGGAAATTGCCAATAGGCGTTCAAGCGCGACATTCGCGCTGCGCTGCAGCGCCAGCGAACGCTGCATGGAGCGAAGCTTTGCTTCCAGTACGACGAAGTTGATCGGCTTGGTCAGATAGTCGTCGGCACCGGATTCTAGCCCCTCGACCAGATTTTCATCGCGGTTGAGCGCCGACAACAGGATGATCGGCACCCACTTGTCCTGACTGGCCGCCTTGATCCGGCGGGCTGCCTCGAAGCCGTCCATGATCGGCATCATGATGTCGAGCAGGATCAGGTCAGGGTGCTGTTCCTCGAAACGCTGCACAGCCTCCAGGCCGTTCTCCGCCAGAATGACGTCGTGCCCGAGTTTCTTCAGAAATACCTGCAATATATGAAGATTGGTACGGTTGTCGTCAACCGCAAGCACGCTCAACTTGTTGAATGCATGGTTCATCGTTGCAGGCCGGGAACAAAGGATTGCCGGGGGCCACTGGGTACTACCGGGCGGCGGGGCATCATGTTAACACGCCAGGCTGTTTGTGCTGCTGGATTTCCTGTTGCTGCAGATGCCACATCCCGGCATAGATGCCGCTGGCGGCAAGGAGCGAGGCATGAGTGCCGCGCTCGACGATGCGGCCGCCGTCCATGACCAGAATACAGTCGGCGTTCATGACTGTTGACAGCCGGTGAGCGATCACCAGCGTGGTCCGGCCTTCGGCGACAAGGTCAAGCTGCTGCTGGATCGCCCTTTCGGTCGCCGAATCCAGCGCTGATGTGGCCTCGTCGAAGATCAGTACCGGCGGGTCCTTGAGCAGTGCCCGGGCTATCGCGACCCGCTGCTTCTCGCCGCCGGAGAGCTTGAGACCGCGTTCGCCGACCCGGGTCTGGTACTTGTCCGGCAGGGCCTCGATGAATCCGTCCAGGCTGGCTGCGC
>Ga0209794_1001273_pt1 | contig 21047 bp, 19 predicted proteins | sample EBPBio232013_DNA_FD_185869 | JGI IMG/M metagenome (GOLD analysis project Ga0209794, IMG submission 185869) | Wastewater treatment Type I Accumulibacter community from EBPR Bioreactor in Madison, WI, USA - Reactor 1_5/23/2013_ DNA (SPAdes)... | ecosystem: Engineered > Bioreactor > EBPR >... | reverse complement strand
CCGCACGCCGCCTTCGGGCGGCCGGGCGGCGGCGTGGTCCATGCCCCCACGCTCCCCCGCTGACGCGTGGTCCGCTGCCCCCCGTGGGGGCCGCACGCCGCCTTCGGGCGGCCGGGCGGCGGCGTGGTCCACTCCCCCCACGCCCCCCCGCTGGGGCGTGGTCTGCTGCCCCCGAGGGGGCTCGCCGCCTTCGGGCGGCCGGGCGGCGGGGTGGTCGGGCTCGGTGGCCATGTCGCGTGGGGCCCCTCAACCCGGCGCCTGGGCCTGCTCGCAGCGCACCTGCACCAGCTCGCGCGACAAGCCATCGGCGCTCAGGCGCGCGGCGCTCAGGCAGCCGCCCCAGACGCAGCCGGTGTCCAGCGAGATCAGATCCGGGCGCTCCAGCCAGCCCAGCGTGGACCAATGGCCAAAGGCCACCACCTCGTGGGCCGTGCGCCGGCCAGGCACGTCGAACCAGGGCAGGTAGCCGGGCGGCGCGCCGTCGGCGGCGCGGTCCTTGGTGGCGAACTCCATCCGCCCGTCGGCCGAACAAAAGCGCAGCCGCGTCAACGCGTTGACGATCACGCGCAGGCGCGCCGCGCCCTGCAGGCCGTCGTGCCACTGGTCGGGCTGGTTGCCGTACATCTGGTGCATGAACACCGCCCAGTCGGCGCCGCGCAGCACGGTCTCCACTTCCGCGGCCAGCCGCAAGGTCTGCTCCGCCGTCCAGCCGGGCAGCACCCCGGCGTGCACCATCAGCACGCCGTGCTCACGCAGCGCCATCGGGCACTGCCGCAGCCAATCCAGCAAGGCGGCGCGATCCGGCGCCTGCAGAATATCGGCCACGGTGTCGTTGCGGTGCGGCTTGCGCACGCCTTGCGACACGGCCAGCAGGTGCAGATCGTGGTTGCCCAGCAGGCAGGCCGCGGCACCGCCGAGTGCGATCAGCCGCCGCAGCACGGCCAGCGAGGCCGGTCCCCGGTTGACCAGATCGCCCAGCAACACCAGCCGGTCGCGGCTGGGAGAAAACGCCAATTCGTCGAGCAGGCGGCCCAGGGCCGCGTCGCAGCCCTGCACATCGCCGATCAGGTAGAGTGCCATGGTCTTGATTTTCCACCGGGCGCGCGGCGTTCGGCGCGCATGGATTTCCTGCTGATCGCTTTTCTCACGCTGCTCAACGGCGTATTCGCCATGTCCGAGCTGGCCATCGCCTCGGCCCGCAAGGCACGCCTGGCGGCCATGGAGGAAAGCGGCGACGCCGGCGCCGGCGCGGCGATCCGGCTGATGCAGCGGCCGACCCAGTTTCTGTCCACCGTGCAGGTGGGCATCACCTCCATCGGCATGCTCAACGGCATCGTCGGCGAGGCGGCGTTCAGCGAGCCCGTGGGGCACTGGTTGCAGGCCCAGGGGCTGAGCCACGGGGCGGCGTCGGTGGCGGCCACGGCGCTGGTGGTGACGACCATCACCTTCACCACCATCATTTTTGGCGAGTTGGTGCCCAAGCGCATTGGCCAGATGTTCCCCGAACTGGTGGCGCGCTGGATTTCACGCCCCATGGCCTGGTTGGCCACGGCGGCCAAACCCTTTGTGTTTCTGCTGTCGCTGTGCACGCAGATGATTTTGAAACTGCTGCGCATCGACGAAGGACGTGGCCGTGCCGTGACCGAGGAGGAGATTTCCGCCAGCCTGGAAGAAGGCGTGGACGCCGGCCTGATTGAAGAGCACGAGCACCAGATGGTGCGCAACGTGTTCCACCTGGACGACCGCTCGCTCAGCTCGCTGATGGTGCCACGGGGGGATATTGAATGGCTGGATGCAAGCCAAAGCGTAGCCGAAGCGCTGGATTATGTGGTCGGGCGCGGTGAGCGCGGCGCGCATTCGTGGTATCCGGTCTGCCGCGACGGCCTGGACGATGTCGTGGGCATTATCTCGGTGGGTCGTATGCTGGAATTGCGAGACCGCCCGGATGATTTGCTGCAAACCCACGTCGTGGTCGCCACGTTCGTGCCGGAAACCCTGAGCGGCATGGAAATGCTGGAGCAGTTGCGCGACAAATCCGGCCGCCTGGTGTTCATCGTCGACGAATACGGCGTGGTGCAGGGCCTGATGACGCCACGCGACCTGCTGGAGGCCATCACCGGCGAACTCAAGCCTGGCGCGCACATCGACGCCTGGGCCACGCCGCTGGACGATGGCAGCTGGACACTGGACGGCCTGATGCCCATCAGCGAGCTGAAGGCGCGCCTGGACATCGACGAATTACCCCAGGAGGACAAGGGCCGCTACAACACCCTGGGCGGGCTGCTGCCCTCCGTGGCCGGCCATTTGCCGGCGGTGGGCGATGAAATCGAGTGCGCCGGCTGGATATTCAAGGTGATGGCCTTGGAAGGCCGGCGCGTCGACATTGTGCAAGCCCACCGGGTCCCCGATTCGGGGGATTCCGGTAATTCTTAATTTTTGTCTTGGCGGATTATTCCGCAGGCATGTGCTATATTCCGCGCACCGTAATATATGGGAGCGTAACTGCATGTCGACACTTAAGGAACTCCTGAAACAACAGGAAGAATTGGCCCAGAAAATCGAAGCTGCACGCAGCAGCGAGGTGGCCGAGGCCCTGGCCAAGGTACGCACATTGGTCGAAGAATTCGATTTGACAGCCGATCAGGTGTTTCCGCCCAGCCGTAAATCCAGCAAGAGCAAAAGCGGCGGTAAAGTGGCGCCCAAATACCGCGATCCGGCCACCGGCCAGACCTGGACCGGGCGCGGCAAGGCGCCGAAATGGATCGAAGGCAAGGACCGCACGCCGTTCACCATCAACTGATATTGGGTCGAGTTGTGAAAAAAGCGCCATTTGGCGCTTTTTTTCATGGCCCATCCATCCGCCCGATGGCCCGGCCCCCGACCGCAACCGGTTCGCCCACCGGCCGCCCTGCACGCTGGGCTCGTCCCCAGAGACGGCCCTGCGAACGATGCTGCCATGGCGAAGGTGGAATAATCCATCCATTGATTTGAAGGAACATTGCCATGGACGCGAACACCCAGCAACGCATCGATGATCTGGTCAAGAACCATGAGGTGGTGCTTTTCATGAAAGGCAACGCCGCCTTTCCCATGTGCGGCTTCTCGGGTCGCGCGGTGCAGATTCTGAAAGCCAGCGGCGTCGATTCGCGCGGCCTGACCACGGTGAACGTGCTGGAGGACGAGGCCATCCGCCAGGGCATCAAGGAATACAGCAACTGGATTCCGCAGCTCTACGTCAAGGGCGAGTTCATTGGCGGCTCGGACATCATGATGGAAATGTACGAATCCGGCGAGCTGCAAGAGCTGGTGACGGGCGGCACGGCCTGAGCCCTTGTCAGCCCCTTGAGTAAAAACGGACGCGCCAGGCGCGTCCGTTTTGCCGTGCGCGGCCGGCGGCCGGCTTACTTGCGCAGCACCACCTCGACACGCCGCGCGGCGGCATCGCTGCCGACCCCCGTGGCGTCGATGGGTTTTTCCAGCAGGGTGCGGCTCTCGGACACGCCCAGCGCCACCAGGGCGCCCTGCACGGCCTTGGCGCGGCTCTTGGACAGCTCGGCGTTGGCGCTGGCGTTGCCGCTCGGGTCGTTGTAGCCGGAGATCACGGCCTGGGTGTCGGGGTGCGCCTTCAGGTAGTCGACCAAATCCCTGGCGCGGTTGGCGAATTCCTCGTGTACCTCGGTCTTGGCGGAATCGAAGTAGACCTTGAGGGCCGGCATGTCCCGCACCATCAGCGTCAGCACCGCCGGGCCGGTCGGGGCGACGTCGGTGGTCACGGGCGTGGCCTCGGCGGATGCCGCCGAAGCCGGGGGCAGCGCCTGCGAGGCGTCCATGGCCGGCGCGGCGGGAATCGGCTCGCTGGCGGCCGGTGCCGGCGCCGGCTGCTCGATCGGGGCTGGCGGCGGTGCACCGGCGTCCCGGTTCTGGGTGAAATACCACCCGCCCAGCCCGGCCGCGGCGGCGACCACCACCCAGGGCAGCCATTTCAGCACGCCACCGCCGGCCGACTCGGCGGCCACCGGCGCGGCCAGCAGCGGGCGGCCGGCCTCGGCCAGGGCCAGCACCGGCGCCGGCAGTTGCGCGGGCATGCTGCCGCCAGGGGTCAGCTTGCCCACCACCGGCGGCAGCAGGTAGCCGATGGCCGAAGCCACGTTGTCGCGCGGCACCTCCAGCCTGGCCGTGGCCAGCGACAGCAGGCCGCCACTGGTGCCCAGCACGGTTTCCACCTGGCTGTTGGTGACGGGCTGGGCGGCCCCGCCGCCGCCCAGCCAGGACTGCACCTGCGGCCCCAGGCCGGCGGCGATGAGTTTTTCGAGGAAGCCCTGCAGGCCGCCGGCTTCCTTGTCGGACATCACGGCCAGCAACATCTGCAGCAGTTGCTGGGACTTGTCGCCCAGACCGAAGCGCGCTCCGGCTTCACGGATCAGTACATCGAACATGGATCAGGCCTTTTTGGCTTGGGTTGCCGCACGAGGTCGGCGCAACCCTTGAAGAGGTCAGGAAAAACGCCTCGGTGCCAGCCAGAGCACGGCACGCCACGGCGTCGCGAGGAGATGAAAATTATAGGAACTGCGCCAAACACGCCCTGAATCGGCCCGCGCACCCGCTGTGTACACTGCTTGATTGCCGACTTCGCGCGCCTGGCCCACGCCCGCGTGCATGGCCGGCACCCCGCTCACCCCCCTTGCATGAGCTTGCTGCAAAACCTTCTTCTCATCGTCCTGCTGATCCTGACCAGCGCCTTCTTCTCGCTGGCCGAAATCTCGCTGGCGGCGTCGCGGCGCCTGCGCCTGCGCCAGCTGGCCGACCAGGGCGACGTGCGCGCCCTGCAGGTGCTGCAGGTGCAGGAGCAACCGGGCTACTACTTCACCACCGTGCAGATCGGGCTGAACGCCGTCGCCATCCTGGGCGGGGTGGTGGGCGAGGAGATGCTGAGCCCCTGGTTTGAAACCCTGCTGCGCCCCTGGGTCAGCGCGTCCACGGCCGCCAGCCTGGCGGTGGCCGGCTCGGTGGCGGTGGTGACCTCGCTGTTCGTGGTGTTCGCCGATCTGATGCCCAAGCGCCTGGGCATGGCCGAGCCCGAGCGCGTGGCCATGCGGGTGGTGGGGCCGATGCGCACGCTGCTGCTGACCTTCAAGCCGCTGATCTGGCTGTACACCCGCTGCACCGACCTGGTGATGCGCCCGCTCGGCCTGCCCACGCAGCGCGACGAACGCGTGACGCCCGAGGACATCCTGGCGCTGACCGAGGCCGGCACCCAGGCCGGCGTGATCGACCGGCCCGAGCAGCAGGTGATCGAGAACCTGTTCGAGCTGGACACCCGCCCGGTGACCAGCGCCATGACGCCGCGCGACCGCATCGTCTGGCTGCGCCACGACGACAGCGACGAGGCGGTGCGCCTGCGCATCGCCGCCAAGCCCTTCTCCACCTACCCGGTGTGCGAGGGCGAGTTGGACCACGTGCTGGGCTACGTGGACGCCAAGGACTTGTTCCAGCGCGTGCTGAGCGGCACGCCCATCCATCCGACCGACGACGGCCTGCTGCACAAGCTGGTGGTGGTGCCCGATTCGCTCAGCCTGTCCGAGGTGTTGCTGCATTTCCGCGAGCAGCACGAGGACTTCGCGCTGATCGTCAACGAGTACAGCACGGTGGTCGGCATGGTCACGCTGAACGACTTGATGAGCACGGTGATGGGCGAATTGGTGACGCCCGAGGACGAGGAGATGATGGTGCGGCGCGACGACGGCTCCTGGCTGATCGACGGCCACACCCCGATGGCCGACGTGCAGCGCGCCCTGGGCGTGGACGACCTGCCCAGCCCGGGCGTCTACGACACCCTGGCCGGCTTTTTGATGGTGATGCTGCGCCGCGTGCCGCGCCGCACCGACTGCGTGGTCTGGGGCGGGCACCGCTTCGAGGTGATGGACGTCGACAATTTCCGCATCGACCAGGTGCTGGTGACCCGCCCAGACCCCGCCAAGCCCACCTGAATTGCTACGCTATCTATAGCCACTCAGGCTTGCCACGCGCCGGCCTAGCCCTGAAAAAGCCATTTTTTCTGAGCCCCGAACACGGCGTTCGGGTACGGCGGCTTGCCGCGCGAGCCGTTGTAGCGGCCCAGGGCCATGAACTCATTGCCGCCCTCGCGGTCCAGGTAGTGGCGCAGGATCACGCAGCCAAAGCGCAGATTCGTCTGCATGTGGAACAGCTTGGACGGGTCGCCGTCGCCGATCACCCGCGTCCAGAACGGCATCACCTGCATGTAGCCGCGCGCACCGACGCTAGAGACGGCGAACTTGCGGAACGCGCTCTCGACCTGGATCAGCCCCAGCACCAGCGAGGTTTCCAGCCCCGCGCGCTTGGACTCGTACCAGACGGTCTGCAGAAAATCGATGCGCTCGTTGAAGCCCTTCTTGCGGCTGTACAGGCGGTCGCTCATGCTGGACAGCCAGCGCAGGTAGGCCAGGCGCGTCTCGGTCGAGCCGAACACCGGCACCGGCGGCGCGCTGTTGGTGATGGCCGAGCTGAGGGCGGTGCGCACCGAATCGGCCAGCGGCTCCTCCAGCTGGCTACCGGCCCAGGATTGCTCTGAAATCAGTAGCGATCCAGGCAATACCGACGCCGACATCAGCCAGTTTCGGCGCGAAATCAGGGGTGCGGACGCGGCGCCCCGGCCCGGCGCCAGAAGTCCGCTCATGCGGCCAGACGGCCTTTTACGAAGGCTGCGATCTCGCTCACCGGCAGCTTGGTGGCGGCGCTGTCGCGGCGGTGCTGGTATTCGACCTGGCCGTCTTTCAGGCTCTTGTCGCCGATGGTGACGCGGTGCGGCACGCCGATCAGCTCCCAGTCGGCGAACATGGCGCCGGGGCGCTCGCCACGGTCGTCCAGGATCACGTCCACGCCGGCCGCCTGCAGCTCGGCGTACAGGGCGCCCGCGGCCTGCTTGACAGGCTCGCTGCGGTCCATGCCGACCGGGCAGATGACCACCGTGAAGGGCGCCAGGGCGTCGGGCCAGATGATGCCGTGCTCGTCGTGGTTCTGCTCGATGGCCGCCGCCGGCAGGCGCGTGATGCCGATGCCATAGCAGCCCATCTCGAACGGGCGCGGTTTGCCGTCCTCGGCCAGGAAGCTGGCGTTCATGGGCAGGCTGTACTTGGTGCCCAGGTAGAAGATGTGGCCGATCTCGATGCCGCGCTCGATGGCCAGTTGGCCCTTGCCGTCCGGCGCCGGGTCGCCCGCGACGACGTTGCGCACGTCGGCCACCGCGTCGGGCTCGGGCAGGTCGCGCCCCCAGTTGACGCCGGTGAGGTGAAAGCCCTCGTCGTTGGCGCCGCAGACCCAGTCGGCCATGTGCGCCACCTCGCGGTCGGCGACGATCTTGACGGGTTTTTGCAGGCCGATGGGGCCCAGGTAACCCGGCTTGGTGCCGAAGTGCTCGACGATCTCGGGCACGGTGGCAAAGCGGAAACCCACGTTCAGGCCCGGCACCTTGCTGGCCTTGATCTCGTTCAGATCGTGGTCGCCGCGCAGCAGCAGCAGCCAGACCTGGGTTTTGGCAACCTCGCCTTGTGCGTTCAGCTCGTCCGTGGCCAGCACCAGGGATTTGACGGTCTGCGTCAGCGGCAGGCTCAGCAGCTCGGCCACGTCGCGGCAGGTGCTTTTGCCGGGCGTCGGCGTCTTGGCCATCGGCTGGGCCGGCGCCGGGCGCGCGCCCGCGGGCGCCAGGGCCTCGGCTTTCTCCATGTTGGCGGCGTAATCGCTGCCGGTGGAATAGACGATGGCGTCCTCGCCGGTGGCGGCGATGACCTGGAACTCCTCGCTCAGGTCGCCGCCGATGGCGCCCGAATCGGCCGCCACGGCGCGGTAGGTCAGGCCAAAGCGGTCAAAGATGGCCCGGTAGGCCTGGGCCATGGCCTGGTAGCTGTGCTTGGCCGCGTCCACGTCGCGGTCGAAGCTGTAGGCGTCCTTCATGGTGAATTCGCGCCCACGCATCAGGCCAAAGCGCGGGCGACGCTCGTCGCGGAACTTGGTCTGAATCTGGTACAGGTTCTTGGGCAGTTGCTTGTAGCTGCGCAGCTCTTGCCGCGCGATGTCAGTGACCACTTCCTCGCTGGTCGGCTGCACCACGTAGTCGCGCTCGTGCCGGTCCTGGATGCGCAACAACTCGGGGCCCATGGCGTCGAAGCGGCCGGTTTCCTGCCACAGCTCGGCCGGTTGCACCACCGGCATGGCGCACTCCACCGCGCCAGCGCGGTTCATTTCCTCGCGCACGATGGCCTCGACCTTGCGGATCACCCGCAGGCCCATGGGCATGTAGGTGTAGATGCCGGCCGACAGGCGCTTGATCATGCCGGCGCGCATCATCAGGCGGTGGCTGACCACTTCGGCATCGGCCGGAGCTTCCTTCAGGGTGGAGATCAGGAACTGCGAGGCTTTCATTGAATTTGCGGCGCCAAGTCCACGCCGTGCATGGGGTTTGTGCCCGGTTGTCGCCCCTGGGGGGCGGTGCATAATGGCAACAACTTATTGATTTTGGGGTTTGATTATGCTCGACCGGGAAGGCTTTCGCCCGAACGTCGGCATCATCCTGCTCAACCAGAGAAACCAGGTATTTTGGGGCAAGCGCATCCGTACGCATTCCTGGCAGTTTCCACAAGGCGGCATTGATCGGGGCGAATCTCCCGAGCAGGCCATGTTCCGGGAGCTGCACGAGGAAGTGGGTCTTCACCCGCAACATGTACGCATCGTGGCCCGGACCCGCGACTGGTTGCGCTACGAGGTGCCAGACCGGTTCATCCGCCGCGATGCACGCGGCCACTACAAGGGCCAGAAGCAGATCTGGTATCTGCTGCAACTGGTCGCCCACGACTGGAACCTGAACCTGCGCGCCACCAGCCACCCCGAGTTCGACGCCTGGCGCTGGAACGACTACTGGGTGCCCCTGGACGTGGTGGTCGAGTTCAAGCGCGGCGTCTACGAAATGGCGTTGACCGAACTGGCGCGCTACCTGCCGCGCCAGGAGCACCGCAACCGCTACCTGCGCGGTGGCATGCGCCTGCGCGAGGGCGGCGAAATGCCGGCCATCGCCACGCAAGAGCGGCACGAGCCACGCCGGCTTGCCGGCTCGGTCTTCGAGCTGCCCCCAGGCGCCACCCTGGAAAGTCCACCCGGCGCGCCACACGCTCCGCGGAGAGACGCGTGAGCGCGCGCGCCCCCCAGGCAGCCGGATTCGGGCTGCGCCTGCTCACGGGCTTGCTGCTGGCCGCGGTCGCCTTGCCGGCCCTGGCCCAGTACCGCGAGTACGCCGACTACGCCAAGCAGGATCTGGCCGACTGGAAGGAGGACGCGGTGCCCCCGCCCCCCAGCTACAGCACCAGCCGGCTGATCGAGATCGAGATGCCGCGCACCTCCAGCGTGCGCATGGGCATCGACCCGAAGACCATCCGCATCAACCAGGACACCGGCATCGTGCGCTACGTGGTGGTGGCGCGCGGCCCCTCGGCCGTCAACGCCAGCTACGAGGGCATGCGCTGCGCCACCGCCGAATACCGCGTCTACGCGCGGCAGGTGCAGGGCAGCGCCTGGTTGCCGGCCGGCGATGGCGAGTGGAAAGACATGCGCGCGCAATCCGGCGCGCAGCTCAGCTACCCCTACAACCTGGCGCGTGGCGGCATGTGCCACGGCGTCAGCGTGCCGCTGTCGGTCGCGGACATGGTGAACGACCTCGAAGGGGAAAACCCCTCCATGTACGCCCGCTGAGTCGGGCTGGCGCCGGGCCCGCCCCGGCGCCCGGTCAGCGCGTCAGCACCAGGTTGTCGCGGTGCACCATCTCGGGCTCGGCGCTGTAGCCCAGCACGGCCCGGATCTCGCTGGACGGTTTGCGGCACAGCAAACGCGCCTCGACGCTGGAATAGTTGGCCAGCCCACGGCCCAGCTCGGCGCCCGCCGGGTCGCGGATGGCGATCACGTCGCCGCGCGAGAACACGCCATCGACCTGGGTCATGCCGATGGGCAGCAGGCTCTTGCCCTCGCCGCGCAGCTTGGCGGCGGCGCCGGCATCGACCACCAACGCGCCGCGCAACTGCAGGTGATCGACCATCCATTGCTTGCGCGCCTGGGTCTTCTGGGTCGGCGCGGCCAGCAGCGTGCCGATGCGCTCGCCCGTGGCCAGGCGCAGCAGCGCGTTCTCCTCGCGCCCCCAGGCGATGACCGTGGAGGCGCCGGAGCCGGCGGCGCGCCGCGCGGCCAGGATCTTGGTCAGCATGCCGCCCTTGCCGATGCTGGAGCCGGCGCCACCGGCCATGCGCTCCAGCGCCGGGTCGCCGGCCCGCCCCACCTCGACGAACTCGGCCGCCGGGTTGCCGCGCGGGTCGGCGGTGTACAGGCCTTTCTGGTCGGTCAGAATCACCAGCAAATCGGCCTCCACCAGGTTCGCCACCAGCGCGCCCAGGGTGTCGTTGTCGCCGACCTTGATCTCGTCGGTGACCACGGTGTCGTTCTCGTTGATGACCGGCAGCACCTTGTACTGCAGCAGGGTCAGCAGCGTCGAGCGCGCGTTCAGGTAGCGCTCCCGGTCGGCCAGGTCGGCATGGGTCAGCAGCACCTGGGCGCTGCGCAGGCCCTGCTCGCGCAGCTTGGTCTCGTACATCTGCGCCAGCCCCATCTGGCCCACGGCGGCGGCGGCCTGCAGTTCGTTGACTTCCTGCGGCCGCTTGGCCCAGCCCAGGCGCTTCATGCCCTCGGCGATGGCGCCGCTGGAGACCATGATCACCTCGCGCCGCCCCACCAGCCCCAGGGTGTCGTCGCCCTGCGCCAGCACGGCCATCTGGCGGCACCATTCGCCAATCGCCGCCTCGTCCAAGCCACGGCCTTCGTTGGTCACCAGGCTGGAACCCACCTTGACCACGATGCGCCGCGCATGGCGCAGCAGATCGGAAACAGATTTTTCAGTCATTTTGGCCACCTGCCGGCGCCCACACAGCCCGACAAGCTATATTTTATGTAGCAATCAAACCGCCGCCGAGGGGTCGGCGAAGCGCGGGTCGGGGGCGGCCTCGGGCAGGGCGGCCTGCTGCTGCGCGCGCAAATCGGTGAAGATCGCCTGCACCAGCGGCTCGCAGCCGAGGCGCGTGAGGGCGGAAATCTCGAACACGGGCCCCTTCCAGCGCATGCGCTTGACGAATTCCTTCACGCGCGCGGCGCGCTCGTCCTCGGGCACCATGTCCAGCTTGTTCAGCACCAACCAGCGCGGCTTCTCGTACAGCGCCTTGTCGTATTTCTTGAGCTCGGCCACGATGGCCTTGGCTTGCGCCACCGGGTCCACTCCCTCGTCGAAGGGCGCGATATCGACAACATGCAGCAACAGGCGCGTGCGCTGCAGGTGGCGCAGGAACTGGTGGCCCAGGCCGGCGCCCTCGCTGGCGCCTTCGATCAGGCCCGGAATATCGGCCACCACGAAGCTTTGCTCGGGCCCCACGCGCACCACGCCCAGATTGGGGTGCAGGGTGGTGAAGGGGTAGTCGGCGATCTTGGGCCGCGCGTTGCTGACGGCGGCGATGAAGGTCGATTTGCCGGCATTCGGCATGCCCAGCAAGCCGACGTCGGCCAGCACCTTCAGCTCCAGCTTCAAGCTCTTTTTCTCGCCCGGCCAGCCGGGTGTCTTCTGGCGCGGCGCGCGGTTGATGGCGCTCTTGAAGCGCATGTTGCCGAAACCGCCGTCGCCGCCCTTGGCGATCATGACCTTCTCGCCCGGCACCATCAGCTCGTACAGCACCTCGCCGGTCTCGGCGTCGCAGACCAGCGTGCCCACCGGCATTTTCAGCGTGATGTCGTCGGCCGCCGCGCCGAACATGTCCGAGCCCATGCCGTGCTGGCCGCGCTTGGCCTCGTGGCGGCGCGAGTAGCGAAAGTCGACCAGGGTGTTCAGGTTCGGATCGGCCACCGCGTACACGTGCCCGCCCCGACCGCCGTCGCCGCCGTTGGGGCCGCCGAATTCCTTGTACTTCTCGTGCCGGAACGAAACGCAGCCGTTGCCGCCATCGCCAGCGGCGATATCGATGAAGGCTTCGTCAACGAATTTCATGGTGTGTGCAGTGTAGTGCGCCCCCAGAAACGGCGAAGCCCCGCAGCGGCGGGGCTTTTCGTTCAGCCGGGGGCTGCGCGCGTGATCAGGCCGGGGTGACCAGCACCACGTGCTTGTTCAGCGCGCCCTTGGTGGCAAACGAGACCTGGCCGTCGACCAGGGCGAACAGCGTGTGGTCCTTGCCCACGCCGACATTGGTGCCGGCATGGAAACGGGTACCGCGCTGGCGCACGATGATGGAACCGGCGCTCACGACTTGGCCGCCGAACACCTTCACGCCCAGCATCTTGGGCTTGGAGTCGCGGCCGTTTCGCGTGGAGCCGCCGCCTTTTTTCTGTGCCATGGTGGTTTACTCCTTACTTGGCGCCGTTGATGGCGCCGATTTCGAGTTCGGTGTAGCCCTGGCGGTGGCCCTGGCGCTTCTGATAGTGCTTACGGCGACGCATCTTGAAAATGCGCACCTTGTCGTGCTTGCCGTGGGCGACGACTTTCGCCACCACCGTCGCGCCGGAGACCAGGGGCGCCCCGATCTGCAGTTCGCTGCCGTTGCCGACAGCCAGAACCTGATCAAGGGTGATTTCCTGGCCCACGTCCGCAGCAATCTGTTCTATTTTGATCTTCTCGCCAGCGGCAACGCGATACTGCTTGCCACCGGTTTTTATGACCGCGTACATGTGAAACCTCTTTTCTTGTGAAAAAGCTTCCCCTGAACGGATTTCCAGGGAACTCAGCATTCTACCAAAACACCGCCCAGTCCACAAACCGCCCCGCCGGGCGCCGCGGACAGGCCGCTCGCCTCCCTATAATCCCTCGGGCCGGTCCAGGCCCGTCCTGTCGCGCTCAGGCCCGGCTCCCCTTCTCTCGCAGCAGTTCACGCCTTGTCACCTTCAGCAGCCCCCATCAGCCGCGCGCTGGCGCTTGCCGCCGCGGACATGCGCGAAGTCGACGCCACCATCGGGCGCCGCCTGGATTCCGGGGTGCCCCTGGTGGGCGAAGTGGCGCGTTACATCATCTCGGCCGGCGGCAAGCGGCTGCGTCCGGTGCTGCTGCTGCTGACCTGCGGCGCCCTGAACTGCCCGCACCCACAGCGCTTCAACCTGGCGGCGGTGGTCGAGTTCATCCACACCGCCACCCTGCTGCACGACGACGTGGTGGACGAATCCACGCTGCGCCGCGGCCGATCCACCGCCAACGAAGTGTTCGGCAACCCCGCCAGCGTGCTGGTGGGCGATTTTCTCTACTCGCGCGCCTTCCAGATGATGGTGGAAACCGGCAGCATGCGCGTGATGGAAATCCTGGCCGAGGCCACCAACGTCATCGCCGAGGGCGAGGTGCTGCAGCTGATGAACATGCACGACGCCTCGCTGGACGAGGCGGCCTACCTGCGCGTGATTCGCTCCAAGACCGCCAAGCTGTTCGAGGCCAGCAGCCGCCTGGCCGCGGTGCTGGCCGAGGCATCGCCCGAGGTCGAGGCGGCCTGCGCCGAATACGGCCTGTCGCTGGGCACGGCCTTCCAGGTCATCGACGATGTGCTGGACTACGACGGCGACGCCGCCGAAATGGGCAAGAACCTGGGCGACGACCTGCGCGAAGGCAAGGCCACGCTGCCCCTGATCCTGGCCATGCAGCTGGGCACGGCGGACGAATCCGCCCTGGTGCGCCAGGCCATCGAGAGCGGCAGCACCGACGAGCTGCCCGCCATCGTCAACATCGTGCGGCGCACCGGCGCCTTGCAGGGCACCCGCGCCGCCGCCGCCGCGCAGGCGCAACGCGCCATCGACGCCCTGCGCGCGCTGCCGCGCAACCCGTACGCCGACAGTTTGCTAGAATTGGCGGCTCAGCTTTTGCAACGGCGCTCGTAGCCGCGGCAGGCTGCATCGGGGTGTAGCTTAGCCTGGTAGAGCGCTACGTTCGGGACGTAGAGGCCGGAGGTTCGAATCCTCTCACCCCGACCAGGACACCACAGAAAAAGCCCAAGCGCATCAAGTACTTGGGCTTTTTGCTTTGAATCGTCATTCATGGCGATAAAGAGTAAATTTGTCCCGTCGTTGTCCCAAATTTGTCCCAGAATTCCGCATCAGCGTGAATGCAGTTGCTTCACGCAGCACAACTGCGCCTTTGACAAGCAGCCAAGTGCACGTTAGTGTTATACACAGTCATGCATATCAACTCAGTCACCCTTACCTCTGTGGAGGCTCTCAAAGAATGCCGAAACGCAGGGATGGATACGGCTGTTCGTTGCGGTGTCGGCGCCGTGATCTTGACGGTGCTTATGTGGCTGATACCTTCGTTCTCGGGTGGCGTCATAGGTGCATTGCTCACTCATGCACTGGCAATAGGCGTGCTTGGGAGCATTGTCGGCATCTTTGCGGTGATGATCGCAATGTGGATTCCCGCGCATGACGAGCTAATGCGCAGACAAAAAGCGCCTTCTCCTGGATGCGTGCATCTCCGGCCAATCGTCCTGATTTCCAGGTTTTCCTCGGCCCATCTTCTTCGGGTAACCCCACCTCCCCGAGCCTTCCATCGCTGAACTTGTGCGCAGCGCAGTCTTGCGCTGCAAAGGCGACTCTGTCGCCCAACGCTTTTGCGATGGTGAAGAAGATGATCAAGCAATCAGCCGCTCCGAGCAGCGGCATCCCCCGGCGCATCCACATTGAAGAGACATCCGCACTGATCGGCAAGGCCGAGACCACAATCAGGACTTGCGCGACAAACAAGAAGTATCAGCATCTGATCCCTCCCCCTTTCAAGCTCCCTGGTAGCCGACGTTTGTGTTGGTGGGAACACGAGGTTCTGGCGTGGATGGAATCCAACCGACCGGTCGAGCCGCCACCGCCCAAACGGCCAAGAGGGCGCCCCACCAAGATTGAGCAACTTGCCCGCGCTCGCTGGCAGCAGCGCAATGTCCCCGCTCAGCATCGTGCCGGGGGCGAAAAATGACAGCAGTGAAGACGCTGGATAAATTGCTCTCTCGCGGCGAGCAAGTACGCGCTGCCTCGCCCTCCGGTGACGACCTGGCATTCAATCACTCACTCTTGTGCTCACTGGGTCTCCCGAGACGTCCAACTCTGGCCCGGGAATTTCTTCGGCAGGCAGGAGACGGGTGGTTGTACGTTCAAGCTGGAGCCATAGACATTGGGGATGGGCGTCCAATTTTTCAGCCCATCCCTCACGGGGTAGTGCCTCGCCTCGCATTGATCTGGATATCAACACTCGCCAAGCGCTCAAACAGCCCTGAAATTTTTATTGGCCGAAACGCATCTGAATTCCTCAGGATGCTGGGGTACGACACACAGGGGCACTGGTTTTCCACATTGCGAGACCAGTTGCATGCATTGGCTGTATGCCGGCTACAGATGGGCTTTCACGGGCGCACCGTCAATGAAACCGCCATCAAACGTATCGACGCATGGCTCCCTGCCAATCACAAGAGACGTTCAACTTGGCCTGGAACACTCATGCTGGATCCCGGCTTTTTTGATGAGCTGGTACACCATTCCGTTCCGCTTGACGTGCGGGCCTTGCATGCCCTTCGCGGATCAGCATTGGCGCTTGATATCTACGTCTGGCTGGCACATCGCCTGCACCGGCTCAACCACCGACCACTGTGGCTGCCCTGGCATACGCTCAAAGGCCAGTTCGGCCACGAATACCAAGGCAAGCACGGACATGGTGACTTCTGCTACAGCTTCAAACGCGCATTGACCAAGGTTCTTATCGTCTATCCAGCCGCCAGGCTCTATGTCAAACGCGGTGGCATCGAGCTGCACCAATCAGCGCCGCCTGTACCACCAAAAACCTGGCAGGTATGCCAGGAACCTCACGCTGTGGCACACCGCGCATCAAAGGATGGGGAGGCAGCATGAGCGATCTACATTTAAAGCTGCAAGAGTTGGCGATGCGTTGCCAGGCGATTCTGGATGCCATGCGTTCACCTAGCACCACCGCCCTGGATGCCTCAGCGAAAACTCAGGCTGAATACACACGGCAAGGCAAACAACTCCTTGAGCACGCCAAGCGCGTCGAAGGAGGCTTGTACTCTGCAGTCCAGTCCACCTCCAGCGTCTCCACATTTCGCAAGCGTTTGGCGGCATTGGGGTACTTTCTCAATGAGCAAAATACACAGCTGAAACGACAGCTGAGCCTGCCCTCCATACCTGCACCAGAAATTTTGCATCTGCGTCTAGTGCAGCATCTGCGGCGCCTACAAACGCTGCAGCGCCTACGGCAAGAAGGCATGACAGCCCAGCGAGCCAAACGCCGCAGCAAACGTCAGTCGTTGGCTGGACTACCAGCGAACTGGCGTACCGCCCTTTGCAAACGTGCTGCAGGTGGGCGGTATTTGTTTGCCTTGATCGTCCTGACCCTCACTGGATGCCGTCCCAGCGAACTGGCCAATGGCATACAGATCTGGCGAGGCAAGGATGAAGGAACGGGAAAACACGTGATCCACTTCCAAATATGCGGGGCAAAGGTCAAGGCGGCACAAGGCCAACCGCTGCGGACGATCAGCTACAACGCAGACGACCCTCATCCCCTGGTTGGCGTCGTCAACAAGTTGCTCAGCTCCCAAGAAGAACCCCACGTGTTTGCACAAGTCCGCAGTGCCATCAACCTCACGGTGGAGATACGCCGCCTGGCACACAGCCTGTGGCCTAAACACAAGCACACTGTCACGGCATACAGCTTCCGTCACCAGTTTGCCGCCGACCTCAAAGCCAACGTCGATGACGATGCCACAAGCCGTGGATTGGGGCATCTGAGCGCTGCAACCCGGCGCGTCTATGGCACGGCTGGTCAGGCCAGCAAGGGCCAACGCCTTCGTCCGCTGCGAATTGAGGCTGAACGCCCCGTAAAGCCACGCAGCCGAGGGCCATGTAGAAAAAGGCATGGCGAGCCTTCGCCATAAACCTTACCAAGTGGGACTGCCATGCGTTCTAAGCCATGGCAGTCCGAAAAAATCACCTCCCGGCACAACCGACACGACCACGACCAAAACAATCGTCCCTGATCGTCAAGTACACCCTTTCAGGGCGACATACCGCGACCCCGTTCCTTCTGCTCGCACAACCAAATGCGCGCTGCTCGACACCAGATAGGACAAAGGTTGCGTCAGGTCGAACGGAAACAGCACCGGCAACGCATGCAGGCTGGAGACCGCCAGTGGCTTGTCTGCATAGTGCAAAGCCGCTTCGATCAACCACAGCACAAGGTCGTCATGGCCCACCGTCGTGGATGACAGGCGAATCACGCGCTTTCCCTTTTCTGCTCGCTCCACCGCGCCCCAGGCCGCCTGGCTTTGAATGACCATGTTGGTCATCCGATAAGTGCCTTCGCGCTCGCCATAGATTTCACTCATCCGGCGATGGATTTCCGCAGACGCGCAATCGCCCTGCAGTGCGGACAAGCGCCCAATCAACTCGGCTACCTTGCCAAAAAAAGGATAGGTCGCAGCCGCCATACCCCAATGCAAGGCGGTAACCGGCGCATCGGGGTGCGCCTTGAAAAGCGCCGCGCCGCGATCCGCATAGCCCACCAGATCTGCGCGCGGGGACAGCCACAAGCGGTTGAGCACCGTGCGTGTTTTCGTACGCGCGGCAGCGCCCAGGCCGGCGGCGTCGAGTGATGCCTCCATGGCTTCGAGTGGCAGCACGCCTGCGCGCACCCTCAGCGCAGCCGTCGCCCAGTCCAGAGCAATGAACCGGTCAAAACCGATTCTGGGAGCCGAAACATTCATTTCACATCATTCACGCGAGAAACCTTCACAAAAGGAACAATTAATTCCTCCACCGATACACCGCCGTGAACCACCACCTGTTCACCCATGGGCACAAACGCACTGCGTCCGCCTGCGAATAGAGGCATGAAGTTCGCGGGCAGTCCAGCGATCTCCAGACTGACCGTGTCGGGATATGCCGCCGCAGAATCCGCACGCAGGGATTCGCTGCGGTACACCCGCACGCGCTCGCCGCGCGTTTCCGCGATCACGCCCTGATTCGGCTTGCCGACGCCGACGGCATCCACATTGCCGTGATCCGCCGTGACGTAAATGCTGAACCCTTCACCCAGCAGGAAGGCGAACAGGCGCTCGACAAAGCCCGCGTCAAGCCAGCGTCCAATCCACAACGCCACGTCGTCTTTGCTTCGTTCCTTGTGCAGCCGCTCATCCACTTCGTCGATCACCAAGCCCAGCACCTTGGGCTTGCGGTCGGTGATCTCGGTTTGCAGCGCATCCAGCTGCTCGACTTGACGCAGCGCCCGCCGGTACATCACATCAGTGGGTACAACGCCGCCTTCGTTCTGCCAGAACGCTTTCCACAAGGTTTCCTCCTTGCTGGTGTGGTCTATCGAGTCCTCGAACTCGCGTGGCCGCAAGCCGGAAAACAGCGCCTGACGCGACACCGACGTTACCGTGGGCAGCCACGCGAAAGCCGTGTTCTCATCGAAGGCAAACGGCTGTTTGCGAGCGATCAAGTGTTCCCTGATCCGCACCCACTGGTCGAAGGCCAAACCGTCGAACACCAGCAATGCCACCTTGGTTTCGCCCGCGTTGCGGCGCTGGCGCAGGAAGCGCGGAACGTGATGCACCATCACCGGGCCTTTGGTCGCCGGTTGCAGGATCAGGTCGGCGTAGTGGCGGGCTGCCACCCACGCCTGCAATCGTACATCCGACAGCGTCTGGACGGCTTTTATGCGCTCCCGAATATTCGTCAGTCGTTCACCACCATCCTTGCCCGGCAAATCGTGAACGCGGCTCAACATCTCGCCGTAGCGTTTGGCGAAGTCGCCCCATGCCTTGTGCGGGGCATCCGAGTCCGGCACCGCCGCAGCCAAGGCCGCAATGCTCTTTTCCACCAGCGCGAACTGCGACCACACATCCTCAACGATGCCTGCCTTGATCCAACCCGGTACGGACACCGGAACGCCGGACACGGCCAGCGGATGCAGGCTGCCGTCGAGAAACATCGAGTCGATGATGGCGCGCACGTCGGTGTGATCGAAGGGAATTTCGATCTCCGTGCTGGTCTTGCCCACGCCGAAAGACGGTGGATCAGGCTCGGCGACACGCCTGCCTTCCAGCTTCAATTTCTCCAGATAACGATACCAAGCGTCCTGCACCACGCGCAGCAACGAACTCTTGGACGACAGCCATTCCTTTAGCGGCTGCCCGACAAGCAAGCCACGGCTATGCAGAATGCCCGCTACGTGCTCGGCGAACGGCTCCGGCAAGGCACGGTTGGCGAAGTGCAGGCGCAACACTTCACGCCAGAAATCCACCGGCGTGCGGATGGAGCGTGGCGTCAGTTGATAGACGTGTTCGAGGATGAAATCCTTCGATTCGTTTTCGCCGCGTGCCGACTGCAACTCGGTCTGGTGGGCATCGAACAGCACGGCCAACAGTTCCGGCTCCACCTGCCGCACCGCGCCGTAGGCCAACTTGGGGAACAGTTCGGCCAAGCTCAACCGCACCGCAGGGCGGGCGTTATGCAGGATGTCCCACGGCAGATCGTCCGCGTTGTCGCGTCGCAGATGCACGATCAAAGCCGGTGATGGTGCAGGCTCATTCGCATCCCACGCGGCACGATACCGCTCCTCGAACTCGGCCCGGAACGCGAACGGGTCGTCGTACCCCATCACCTCGAAGCCACGGGTGCGCAGTTCGGACAGCAGTTTTTCGTCCAGCAACACGCCATCCGGATCGCAGGCCACCCACAAGCGGGACAGGTCAGCCGTGAAAGGCTGAAGGATGCGCTGGTGCCACGGGCTGGACAAATGGTTCATGCCGCAGCCTCGCTGTTCTTGATGGCCTTGGCGTCAATCCGCACCATCGTCACGGCATTCAACTCGGGCACGGTGGCTTCCATGTCATCCAGCGCGGCCAAGCGCGCCTCGTGCTCGGCTTGCAGGCGACGGCGGCGGAACTCGCGCACAGCAGGCAGGCCAATGCGCCCGATGGCCTGATAACGCGCCTCGAAAGCGTAGGTGGCGCGATCCCGTTCTTCCTTGATGCGCGTGCGGTGCTCTTCGGCCAGCGCCGCGAACAAGGGTTCGCCTTGCGTGCTGGCCACGGCGAACGATGCATCGAACCAACGCGCAGAATCCTCCGCGTCCGCCACGGACTGCACGGCCACGGCCTCGGTCAGCAGCAAGTCCCACACGCGCTTGGCGGTAGGCACGAACGGGCGGCCTTCGTCATTGATGAAAACCGGCAGGAATCGCTTGCGGCTCGCACCTTGCGCGGCAAGACCGATCTCCCACAACGACCAGATGCCGTTCACCGACTCCGGCAAGCCCGTTACGCGGACAACCGACAACGGCTGCCCAGACACGAAACGCGGCACATCGCCAATGATGGCCCGCGCGCGCGGGTCTTCCATCGTCACCCACTCCGCTGCCGGGTGGTCGTCCGCCGCGCGCGCGTCGAAGCACGCCTGCGGCGTCTCGCTGCCGTCGGCCCAGCGAACGCGCCAGACATCACCGTTCTTGGTGGCCGATCCGCCGCGCGCCGCCAGTCCATTGACAATGGCGCGTTCCAGCCAGAACTGCGCCGGGTGGTCGCGCCACTTGCGCGCTTGGTCGGCATCCAGATCGTGCGGCACGGCCAGCAAATCGCTGTGTCGGTTCGATTCGGCCAGCGTCGCACGCAACTGCGACACCACGCTGTCGGCCTTCTGTTCGATGGCTTCCGGGTGTTGCAGGCTCTGCACGAACAACTCGTCGAACACCGGCTCCACTTCCGCCGAATCCATTACGTCCGCCGCCTTGTCCACGCCGAACTCCTCGGCAATGACTGCGAGCTTTTCCTCCAGCACCTGCCGCACGCGGTGTTCCACCGTGTCTTCCAGCACGAAGTTCAGCGCACGCACGACGTGCTTCTGCCCGATGCGGTCCACGCGCCCGATGCGCTGCTCGATGCGCATGGGGTTCCACGGCATGTCGAAATTGACGATGACGTGGCAGAACT
>Ga0209794_1001272_pt1 | contig 21049 bp, 15 predicted proteins | sample EBPBio232013_DNA_FD_185869 | JGI IMG/M metagenome (GOLD analysis project Ga0209794, IMG submission 185869) | Wastewater treatment Type I Accumulibacter community from EBPR Bioreactor in Madison, WI, USA - Reactor 1_5/23/2013_ DNA (SPAdes)... | ecosystem: Engineered > Bioreactor > EBPR >... | reverse complement strand
CAGAACAGTGATTTTTTAACCCTATTTTCAAACCAACAACATGACCAGTCTAACTCCATTTACCCAACATCAAAACAGGGGGTCAGTTTACACCGAATAAACGGGGTCAATTTGACCGAAAAATACAACAAAGAATTGGCTTTAATATTTAGATTTTTAAAATCGTCCTTAAGAAGATATGAATAGCCGCCATCTTCTCTAATAACAAATCCTATACTAATTTCATCAGTAAACTGAATTCCAAAAACTTCATTGTCGTCTGACCAATAAGACGGAAAGAATTGTGGCGGATATGTCATATTTATAAATGGGCTATTTTGTTAGCCAACGAAGGCTTTGGGTGTCTAATATAATTGTGCACAACGGACAGGGCTTGCCGAAGTACGGGTGTTAGTATTCCGTCTGCCCACAACCGCTGCTGATTAAAAAACTGATGATGAAGATAACAAACAAAAGCTACATAGTAAATGTCCAGCCCGATATGAAGCACAATAGAATTACAAAAAGCCGAAGATAACTTCCGTCTGCCCGTATTTTGGCAAACCCCCTGTTGTACGTTCGCCCTATCTCCGCTGTCATCTATAATGTGGGTCTGTGTCCAACCGCAGAGTGTTGCCAGTGCTTTGGCACAAGGCAGGCTCTTTTGCAAGGTTGGCTTTTGTGTGTCGGCTTTGTGTGCCTTGCAAATGTGCCTGACTTGGTGCGTTGGCATCAATTGGTCTTTGCCAAACTATTTTCAATTGTTAACCGCTCTTGTTTTGATAAATCAAACAATTTATAAAATAGTTCATCAAGTTCTGCCTCGATAGTTTCCGTTTCGTCACCTTTCTTCTTTGCAGTTAAAATCTTGTCCACCAATAATATAAAAGGCTGCTGTTGCTTTTTATTAAGTTCCTTGATGTACATTTTTGATACATTGGGGGCACTATAAAGTAAATATCCACCTTGCATTTTTAAACCTTCAAAAAAGCAGTCGAAAGTAAATTGAAAAAGTTTACTGTTAAGCCATGCAAGAATATACTTAGCATCAAAATCTGGACTAAAGGAATGAAAGCAGTTTGTATTAATAGAAGCATACTCACCAATTGAATCAAAAAAAGCTTCCGTTCTTATTGCAATTTTCGCAAGTATTATTTTAGGTGAACTGTAAAGGTTATTTCTGTTTTCACTTATCTCACCAGTGTTTTTCGTAAGGTAAGGTTTCAGATACTTTGCTCCCTTGTCCGTTAATTCAGTTTTCCCCCAAAGACTTTCATATCTGTCAATTGTGCCAGTATTGATAAGTTTGTAACCAGCCTTTTCATTTATAAGTTTATGATAATCGTCTGCCTCGGATGCGGTTGATGTAGCATTTATTTTAGCACACTCTGTTATTGAAACTGATTGATTGATTATTTTTTCTGTAATAGCTATTTTTTCATTTAGTAGGTAACCCCAAATATAGCCCTCAAGAAAATTTAATTTTTCTGATGTTACCGATTTAAAATCTAAGGTATCGGTTGAGTCATTGTATTTTCCTATTGATATTTTGTAAATGTTTTCGGAAGTTTCTGTCTTATTAAGTGTCGTAACGATTGGATAAGTGCTGGCTTCTTTAAAAACTCTAACGTGAGAATAGTCAACAATTTCAATTATCTGCGATTGCTTAAATAAAAATTCTCTTAACGCTTCACCATAGCTGGCTGATAAGTATCTATTTGGTGTTATGTAAGAGAGCGGTGAACCCTTTTTAATAAGGTTAAGCCCTCTTTCAAAAAAGTATATAAATAAATCAACCGTTCCTTTTGCAGTTTGATAATCGGATTTCATTTGCCTGTAAGTAAGTTCAGGCAAAGATTTCTTTAAGTCCATAGCACTTATGTATGGTGGATTTCCAATTAACAAGTCGAAGCCTTCAAAGTCTCCTGTATTATTCAAAACTTCTGGGAATTCAAACCTCCATTCAAATGCCGATTTATAAATTGCATTTGTTTTTATTTCATCAATTTCTTTTGAAAGTTTTGTGATGTCTGCTTCCAGTTTTTGCTGTTTTTCCTTTTGAGTTTTTTTCTGTTTGCTGTCTAACTCAAATAGCTTGCCCTGATTAAGAAGATTATAAAGGTCGCCGCTTAGGTTCTTTAATTTTACTTGCTTAGGGTCATTCTTACTTATTTCAGTTCTGAAATCGCTTTTGATACTGTCAATGATTTTTTGCAACCCTTTTTTTACATCTCTATTTTTTTCATTTTTATAGTCTGCAACAAAACCACGGTAAGATTCGATGTTGTATTTAATACTCTTTAAAGCTTTACTTAAATCTGAATCTAAGGCAAAGCGACTCAATAAACTATTACCACATTTAATATTGATGTCAATATTAGGCAGCGTTTCAAGTTCAGTATAATTGCTATCTTCTTTGTAGTAAGCATTTTTTAAAAGTTCAATCCACAACCGAAGCCTGCAAATTTTTACTGAATTGGGATTAATGTCAACACCGAATAAGCAGTTCTCAATAATTGTTTGCTTTTCTAAAAACAATGTTTCTTGAATACGCTGGCTTTCTTTGTTTTGGGGTTTGTAATCAAATATTTCACCCTCTTCATCGGTTACATAGAGTTCGTCATTTTCTACTTCTACTGTATATTCTTTTAGTCTTTTTCCTTTTGTATCCAATAGCATTTTCAGTTCGCTTTTGATGGCTATGATTTCATTAAGAGCCGAAACTAAAAAATGCCCAGAACCTACGGCAGGGTCGCAAATCTTAATATCGTTGACAATTTTGTTAGCCTCTTTAATGTCATCGATTTTATTATAGAGTTCTTCAAAACTTTTGATGTTCCAATTTTTTGCTTCGTTAAACTTCTGTATAACTGCCAAACGGATAGATTGACGACACATGTACATTGTAATAAAGCCAGGCGTATAAATTGAGCCATCCTTGTAGCCATTAATTTTTTCAAAAACCTTTCCTAATACTGAGGCATTAATTAATGGCTTATTATCTTCTTGTATGTTTTCTGAACCTTCGCTGGCAAAGTCGTATGAATCTAAAAACAGAAATAAATAGTCAAGCGTTTTTAGTTTATCACTTTTCCTTTTTTGTTCCTTCAGAATACTTGTGCTGTTGAAATCGAGAGTTTCTGAATTGTCTAAAGAATCTATGCAAATAGTTAAGTCTTCTAATTCACTGATTTCAAAAAGCGAACTATTTAAGTATGGAACAAGCTTGTATTTTGTTTTTATTTCGTCCTCTCTGCTGCTGATGTTAACAGCCAAAACATTATGAAATAGTTTAAATAACTCGTCGAAGTCATGAATGAGTATTGAATTTAAAAACTTGTACGACCTGTCACCTTTATGATAGCTGATTAATTGTCCTTCCAGCAACTTTAAAAATAATATTCTATTTATCCATGTAATGCAAAGTTCAAGTGCAATATTGAAGTATTGGTCATCTGATGTTTCGCCAAATGCCTTTATATCTGCGATTTTGTGTACTCCTTTTGTTCGTAGCTTTTTAATAGCCATTTCCAAAAGAGAAGCTGGGTTTTTATTTTCGATTTTTCGGCGAATTATATTCTTCCCATTTTCTTTTGCTTCTTCAAGTCCAATGATGTGTAGTAATTCTTTGTAAAATTTATCGTCCAGTTCGTTACTGTCGTTTCCGAATGGAACTTTTAATAAATGTTGAGGTGAAAGTATTTTAAGAAGTGCAATAAGATTTTTATCGTCATCCTTGTCCTCATTTTTAAGAACTTTTACATAATTCTGAATATTGAAATAAGTACAGGGGATTTCTTCATCAAGTTGGTCAATGAATGGCTTGGCAATTTCATTGTAAAATAAACCTGTGTCTTTAGTTACTTTTTTCCCGTCTCTCCATTCTTCGTAATGTTTTACAAGTGCTTTGTTCTTGTAAAAAAGGTTTTCAAAATACTTTGCTTCAATAATGTACCATTCGTTGATATTTGTTGCAACTAAAAATTTAATGTCAATGTTATTGCATTCAATGCGTTCCCGTAAGTAATACAAAACAAGTTCATGTATTGCTTTGCCGTTTGGTTTGTCCGCCGTGAACCAGTCGCTTTTATTGCTTGGTCGTTTAGCTTCAATGATTACGCCAACTTGGGTTTTGTTGTCTTTGCCGTTATGTATTACAAGGTCTTGTCTGCCTTTGGTATTTATGAAGTTATTGTCTTGATAAATCGCTTTTTTGAGAAAGTCGCTTACAAGGTTTTTATGAAACTCCTCTGTTTCATTAGAGTCTATTCGCCCTAAAAGCGTAATGAGTTCTGTTTTGAATAAATCCATTTGACTTCTTAAAGGTCTTTGCTTTAAGAAGGCTTTATTGAGTGTCCTTTTTGGTGCTTGCGTTATTAATCTCATCTATTGTTTACAGTCAATTTTGATAATCGGCAATTTAAGCATTTATTGTCGTGTGAAGTGTTGCTTTGTCTGCCAGTTGGGTGGTGGGTGGGCATGGTGTTGAGCATTGTTATTTGCTGATGTATTTTGTTGAAGCCGAAAAGAATTCCGTCCGCTGGGGTGAGTGGGCTGTGCGTTGGCACAAGGCAGGCTCTTTTGCAAGGTTGGCTTTTGTGTGTCGGCTTTGTGTGCCTTGCAAATGTGCGTGACTTGGTGCGTTGGGTAGTGTCGGCAAAGTCATGAATGCTTAAATGTTTGCAGGATGTCGTTTAGGGTGACGTACAACGATTGTATTGGCGCGTACAACCAGTATTTTGACCCTTTCCCGCGCAATACGAATTGCGCGTACTTATCAAGGAGTGGTCGTCGCATTTCTAATGTTAGTGAAAATTCTTAAACTGAACAAGTTGGGTGCATCATTTGGGTGCAGCCTATGTTGATTAATGGCCGGTTTTATCGGAGATTGGGCGTAGTTGATGGGCAGGTGAGGTTGGTTGGGGAAAATGAGGTGTGGGCCGAGGAGGGCAAGGGAGGAAAGACCATCTGTGGTGAGGGAGAATTAATTATGCGAAATCATCCTTAACCGGATACCGCCGCCTTCTTTGTTGCCGTTGGGGTAGGGGTTGCTGGGGTTGCCGGCATTGTCGACGGAGCGCTTTTGGAAGGTCCAGTACACGAGGTTTTTGTAGACGAGGCCAATGTGTTTGGCATATACCTCGATGCTGTAGGTGCGATAGCCATCAAGGTCAACACTCACCGGGTTGCGGTCGTCGGCATAACCTGAACCCTCGTCGGTTTGCAGAACAGTGATGCAGCTATCGATGGGGGTATCGAAGGGCGCGAAGCTGTTGTTGATATCGGTGATGCTGTATTGCCAGGCTTGCAGGTACTCGAGCTCGCTGCCGGGCGTGGCGGCAATGTAGCGATTGCCCATCCAGGTTTCGCCGGTCGATAAAGGGGCTGCCAGCTTCAGGTAACGCAGGTTGTTTTCCACCACTTCGAGGTTGGCACTGGTGGGTGTAACTAAGTAGGTATCACTGGCGGTCCAGTCCGCCTCATTGGTACTGTTCAACGCACGCAGGTAGCGGTACACACGCCAACTGGGTCGATTCGTGCCGTCGAGAACAATCGTATCCATCACATCTTTCGCCTGGTAGCTATGGGTTTCAAATGCCGTGTCGTTGGTGGCTGATTTCACCAGGCTATCGAGCTGGTAAATGATGTATTTGCCCGAAACAAGGTTTAGGTAGTCGGCCGGTCGATCGGTGGTTACGCTGGCGGTTTCTTTTCCGCATCCGCTCATGAATATAGCTGTCAGGATCAAACCCAGGGCCGCCTTGAAAGTATGCATGTGGTTGTAACGATTAGAGGATTGGATTATTGCGTTGAATTATGCCGCCGCCGATCAGGTCATTGCCTTCGTAAAACACCGCGCTTTGTCCCGGCGCAATGCCTTTCACGTCTTCAAAAAAACGAACGCGCACACCGCCGTTCGCTGTATAAAGATTCGACAGTGCTCCTTTGTCTTTGTACCGGATCTTGGTCGTCGCTTCCATGCCATCGGTAATGCCATCGTATTTCATCCAGTTGATCTTCGCCACCTGCATGTCTGCCTGGTTCAAATCTTCTTCATCCCCCAACACCACGGTATTGGTTTCAGGAACGATCTGGGTAACAAATACGGGTCGACCAAGCGCGATGTCCAAGCCCTTGCGCTGGCCAATGGTATAGAAGGGATAGCCTTTGTGCCGGCCCAATATCCGCCCCGTTTTGTCTACGAAGGCGCCTCCGGCTACACGCTCTTCCAAACCTTCCACTTTCTTTTTCAGAAATCCCCGGTAGTCATTGTCCGGCACAAAACAGATCTCATAGCTCTCGGCTTTTTTGGCCAGTTCGGGATACCCAAACTCGAGCGCCATCTGGCGGATGTCCGTTTTGCGATAGCCGCCCAGGGGCAGCAGGGTGCGGCTCAACAGGTCTTGTTGCAATCCCCAAAGCACATAACTCTGGTCTTTGGTTTCATCCACGCCCTTCGACACATAGTATCGGCCATTGGTATGCTGGTTGATGATACCGTAGTGACCCGTGGCGATATAATCACATTCGAGGGCATCGGCGCGTTTCAACAGGGCCCGCCACTTGATATGGGTATTGCACATCACACAGGGATTGGGCGTGCGACCAGCCAGGTATTCGTCCACAAAATTCTCGATCACAAATCCGCCGAACTCATCGCGGATGTCGAGCACAAAATGTGGAAACCCATGTTGCACCGCCGCCATCCGGGCATCGTTGAAAGAATCGAGGTTACAGCAACCGGTTTCCTTTTTGCTGGTACCCGAACTGGCATAATCCCAGGTCTTCATCGTGATCCCTACCACCTCATAGCCTTGCGCATGCAGCATCAGCGCGGTGACCGTGCTATCGATCCCGCCGCTCATGGCCACCAGTACCTTGCCCTTTGTTGACATAACTGCAAAAATAAGATCGGTTGTTTAAAGTTTAAGGTTTAAGGTTTAAGGTTGGGTCGCTGAGTGTGTAGAAGATTCACAACTGGCTAGTTATCAATAAATTACGTAATCGGGGATCCAACCTTACACCTTAAACTTTACACCTTAAACCCTTACTTGTTCACAGGGTGAAAAAACGGTTGTTTGGCGTTGGCGGCGCGCGTAATTTGCTGGATGAACGACGTAAAATTTTATAACATGATAAAACTGCAAGTGATCGGGAATCTGGGCAAGGATTGCACGACAAACAATGTGAACGGGCGGACAGTGATGAATTTTAACGTAGCGCATACCGAGCGTTTCAAAGACGCGCAGGGCATCCAGCAGGAGCGTACCACCTGGGTGGAATGTGCTTATTGGAGCGACCGTACGGCGGTGGCGCCCTACCTGAAAAAAGGCACGCAGGTGTATGTAGAGGGTACGCCTGAAGTGCGCACCTATGCCAAAAATGATGGTACCACGGCAGCTTCATTGACCCTTCGGGTGATGAATGTGCAGTTGCTCGGCAGCCGTCCCGAAAATGCCAGCGGTGGATACCAATCGGGTGGGTACAATAACAGCGGATCGCAACCGATGAGCCAGGGTGCTGGTGTAGGTGCTGATGCTACCGACGATCTGCCGTTCTAAGACGGCATTATTAGTGCAAGCGGTATCATCTGCTGAAGAAAAGAATGTTGAAGGCTCCTTTTTATTCATTTTACAGGTAAACGGTAATTGATGTGAAAGGCGCCTTTTTCATGCCCCTTGCGCAGCTTTCTCCTTTAAACTGACATTTACTCATGGCCTAAACCAGCCACATTCCTTCAACACTTCCTGGTAATATTTGGTGTCGGTGTATTGGCGTAAATTTTTGAAGCCATCCCAGTTGATAGAATCGCGGGTGTCGTTTTCACTTTTTGCCATAAACCACTGGTTGCGCTGACACTTGGCCAGTAGGTATTGCATCTGCGCGCGTTGTTCGTTGTTGGTCGCGGCACCGAAAGCGATTTGATAGTACTTGATGGCTGGTATCATATTCGTCAGCATCGGCCGGAAAACAGAATCGATGTATTCCGGTTGCGAAAAACCTTCGCCCATAACAGCGCTTTCGTAAAAAGCACGGGCATTGCCAAAATGGGTGAGGTTATAATAGGCATTGCCCAAGAGTCGCGCATTGTTGTACACATCTTTGTTCTGTGCGATGGCCATTTGCATGTCCTGCAATTTCTTCAACAACTGCAGGTTGCTGTATTTGACTTTCTGTGCGGCGGCATGGTCGCAATCGTGGCAGTCGTTGATCCGTGCATTAAACGGATTACCCGGTAATTCAAATGCCTGTGCTTTGCCCGCTTTCTCCATAAAACCGATGGCTTGCGGCAGGTTGGTTTTCAACGCGCTCACTATGGCTTTGTATTCATACAGGTCTTCGGCGCTAAACCGGTTGATGCTGACGCAGAAATGTTCATATGGTGTTTTGCTGGGCTTTTGTAGGAATTGCAGAAACTGATCGGTGCGTAGGCTATCACCGAAATAGTCGCTGCTGTGAAAAAAGCATTCTGCCTTGATCAACTCGCCTTGCTTTCTATAGCGCGCGCTGATCTCCTGCCTGATCTTGCCACGCAGATCACTGTATCGGAAATCGGCGCCGGTGGGCTCGTTTTGTTCGGGGTTGTCGATATTCATTAACCATTGCAGGTCAGGCAAACATTCCTGTTCCAGGGCCTTTGTCATGGTGGTGGATGCAAATAGTTTGCGCGATAATGTCAACAAGCGCAACTGCGCGGTAAACAACGGGTTGGTAGATCCGATTTTTGCTGCTTTGCTGAATCGATGGTCGGCATCTTGGTAATTGCCGGTGAGCATCGACAAATAGCCCGCTCCCATCTGCCACAACGGGGCATTTTTCGGTTGACTATTATCCGCGATCTGGCGGATCACCGCAATTTGTTGCCGCCCCGCCGTATCGTATGCGCGTTGGCGATAGCTGTTGGGGTCGCTAAAAAAATCGTCGCTTTGTTCGAACTTGTTGATCCATCGCAACAATAACACATCCATTTTTTCACTGCCGGCTTCCAGTTGGTTGATGGCTTTGATCGATCGCATTTCGTCGCCATAACTGATGCCCAACATCTGCCAGAGGGTGGCTTTCTCCGCGTTGTTTTTACAAAGGGCCAGCGCACTGTTCCAATCGGCTTCGTCTTGCGGATGGAAACTAAAATGCGCCGATGGTCTTTGTTCTGGCGAGCCGGCAAATACCAGGCTGTAATAGTAATTGGCTTTGGCGTATTGCTTTTGTTTGTACAAGGCTCCCGCCGCATAAGCCAGGCTGCGAAAATACATTCTGTCGCTCGGCATCTGCGCTTTGTTGGCTTCAAAAACTTGCAGGGCCGCTGCGTAATTGCCGGCAAAATAGTTGGCACGCACCAACTGGAAAATGATCCGCTGCCGCAGGAAAATATCTTTTTGCGTTTGCAGCGCGGCCTTCCAGGCGGTGATCATCTGGCTGGCGGTTTGGGTGTCGATGGTTCTTTTCTTCTCGCTGTAGTCCCACCAATTGTCGATGCTGTAAGAGGCATACCGCTCGCTGAGCTTGGCCTTGCGCAGGTAACTGATAAAGTTTTTGAAACGCGAATTATTGCGCGTACCGGCGTTGAGGGGCAGGGCCTTCAAAACACTGTCGATATTTTTAGAACTGGTTTGGTACAACAATTTTGATACCACTGAATCAGCTGCAGCGCCCTTCAGCCAGGCGGACCATTCCTGCAGGTTTGCGTCTTTGAAGCGATCGTCGGCCGGTACATCATAACCGATTTTATAATAAGCCTGGTCCGACAGAAAGAAAGGGGAATAACTGCTGTCGGCAAAGGCTTCGGGCGTGAAACCGGAACTGCCATACTCCGGCCAGTCGCCCCCAGCGCAAGCCAGGCCAATAACCACAGCCGCCAGCGAACTAATGGAGAGCAGCGGCAATATCTTTGAAAATCGTTTTTTCATAGCGATTGTAGTTGCGTGCATCGAAGTCATAAAAGATTAGTTGCTGAAAGGGATATTGTTTATTGGCGCGAATACCTGCCGCAATTTCTTTCAAATTGCTGGAAGAAACCTGTTCAATTTTCACCAGGTCATTTTCCTGAAAATAATAACCCGATTTAAAGCCCGCTTGTTTTGCTTTGTACCGGTTGGTGGCCGTTTTTTCAAACATACTGTCCTGCGCAAAATCGGCTTCGTTCATTTTGTTGAGCAGGTGCAGCACCTTGCCGTTCCTGATTTGTATGCCCCAACTGAAAATGGGCAGGGCCAGGTCCATCGGCAGGGGATAGTCGGGTATGGCCGCAGCGTATTTCGCGGCATTCTTTTCCTCATAAATAGAGTTCTCCGGCACATCGGCGATATACCCCATATTATAGTACATCAACAAGCCACGGCTAACCGGTGGAATGCCCGACTGAACCGGATATTTCACCTGGTGCAAGCGAATGGTAGCGCTGAGCGGAACAGCAGCTTTTGTTTTCAAACTTGTTAAGAACTTGAAATAGTTGTCGCGCGTACGGCGGGTCCAGTCGCAGTCAACCTGTATCTCACGGTAATGTATACCCGCTGTTTCGCTGATAGACTGGATACCCGCTGCCACATGTTCAGCCAAAACAACAAGCAACGAATCTGGTGTTTGCAGAAATACCCGGTTCTTGATAAAGACAACCGGAATGATATGCAGGTTGCTATCGGGTGTTTGCCCAAATTTTACCGGGGCCAGCATACTCACTTCTTTGGCGCCGGGTGGCCAGTCTAGGTCAAAATAACGCAGGTAAAGATTCAGCACCTGGTTTGCAGCAAGCACCTGCTGATCAGCGGCGCTTACCTGGTAAGTCGTTTTCCAGTAATAGAAACTGATGGCAGGCGTGGGCCGCTGGCAGGCCAGGAAAGGCACAAACAACAAGAATAGCCAGGCGCGTAAAAACATAGCAGCAACTTACAACTATTGTCGCTGCCGGGAAGGAAGATGCCGGCAACTTATAAAAATGCAGTTCCTTTGCAGCATGGAGAAAACGGAAAAAAAATTTTCGCTCGACGCACTGGCTTTGTTTACCAAAAATATTTTTCTGGCGATGGGTTGCAGCGAAGCCGATGCATCCACCGCCACTGATGTGCTGCTGCAAGCCGATCTCCGCGGCGTTGATTCGCATGGCATCGCGCGATTAAGTGGTTATGTGCGTTTGTGGGAAGCAAAACGGGTGAACGCGCAACCACAGGTAAAGATCATTCACGAAACACCGTCGACCGCCGTGGTAGATGGGGATAGCGGACTGGGATTGGTGGTAGCACCGCAGGCCATGCAGGTGGCCATCGACAAAGCAAAAAATGTAGGCACTGGTTGGGTAAGTGTGCAGAACAGCAATCATTATGGCATCGCGGCCGCGCACGCCATGATGGCATTGCCGAACGATATGATCGGTATCAGCATGACCAATGCCAGTGCCCTGGTGGCACCCACGTTTTCGGTGGAAAGATTACTCGGTACCAATCCGATTTGCGTGGCGATTCCCGCAGGCGAAGAGCCGGCTTTCGTGGCGGATATGGCCACCACCACAGCCGCCAATGGCAAGTTGGAAATACTGCAACGCAAACAAGCAGCGGCACCCGTCGGGTGGATACAAGACAAAGAAGGTAACAGCACCACCGATGCGCATGCGCTGAAAAATGGGGGCGCTTTGTTGCCCTTGGGCGGCGATAAAGAACATGGTTCACACAAGGGCTATGCACTCGGTGCCATTGTTGATATTTTTTCGGCGGTATTGAGCGGTGCGAATTACGGTCCCTGGGTGCCACCTTTCCCCGCCTATGTGCCCATGCCCACGGGCATGCCGGGCAAGGGCATCGGCCATTTTTTCGGCGCCATGCGAATTGATGCATTTCGGTCGGCGGCTGATTTTAAAAAAGACATGGACCAATGGATCAGGCGCTTCCGCCAGTCGAAGACCGTGCCCGGTGCGGCTGCGGTGCTGATTCCGGGCGATCCCGAAAGACAGTTTGAAGCCATCCGCCGCGAGGCGGGTATCCCTTTGTTGCCACCGGTGGTAGAAGACCTGCAAATGCTGGGGGAAAGATTCAGTATTCCGTTCATAATGCCGTAAATTAGCCCCCGCTAAAAAAGGATATCGATGAAAGTGATGAAATTCGGGGGCACCTCTGTGGGAAAGCCCGAGCGCATGCACCAGGTGGCGCAGTTGATTACCAAAGAAAATGAACCGAAAATTGTGGTGCTCAGTGCCCTGAGCGGCACCACCAATACCCTTGTTTCGATCGGCGATGCACTCGCAAAATCTGACAAGGAAAAAGCGAAGGAGATCATCGATACACTCGAGAAACACTATCGTTCTTTTGTACTCGAGTTGTTGCAAACAGCACCTGCCCGCGACAAAGCAAACAAGATTCTCGACGAGCATTTTGAATTCCTGAATATCATCACGCGCATTTCTTTCAATGAGGCCTTGAACAAAGACATATTGGCACAGGGTGAACTGATGAGCACCAAACTGTTTTCTGTTTACCTCGAAGAAAAGGGCATCAAACACGCCTTGATTCCGGCCCTGGAGTTCATGAGCATTGATGCGAATGATGAGCCGCAGGTACCGGCCATCAGACAAAAACTGATTCCGGTATTGGCATCACACCCGGGCATTACCCTATTCATTACCCAGGGTTATATCTGCCGCAATATTCGGGGTGAGGTCGATAACCTCAAACGCGGTGGTAGCGACTATACGGCCTCGTTAGTAGCGGCAGCAGCGCACTGCAGCGTATGTGAGATCTGGACTGATATTGATGGCATGCACAACAACGATCCGCGGGTGGTGGGTAAAACCCTGCCGGTGGAGCAACTGAGTTTTGAAGAAGCGGCCGAGCTGGCTTATTTCGGCGCGAAGATTCTGCACCCTACTTGTATCTGGCCTGCGCAATCGGAGAAAGTGCCCGTGAAATTGCTCAATACCATGCAGCCCGAAGCGGCGGGCACGGTGATTACGCAAGAAGCGGGTTCGGTTGGCGTGAAAGCAGTGGCGGCCAAAGATGGCATCATCGCGATCAATATCAAGAGCAGTCGCATGTTGCTGGCCTATGGATTTCTGCGCAAGATTTTCGAAGTGTTTGAGAAATACCGCACGCCCATTGATATGGTAACAACTTCTGAAGTGGCGGTATCGCTGACGATTGACACCGATGCTTTTCTGCCTTCCATTGTCAAAGAGCTGGAACCCTTCGGGCATGTAGAGGTGGACAAAGACCAAACCATTGTGTCGATTGTGGGCAACGATATTGCACAAACACAGGATATACTCAGCAAATTGTTTGATACATTGAAACCGGTACCGGTGCGTATGGTGAGTTATGGAGGCAGCAAACACAATGTGTCGATGCTGATTCCGTCTGCCGAAAAACTGAAGACCTTGAAACTGTTAAACAAAGGCTTGTTCGGATTAAACTAGCAAGAGTTTAAGGTTTAAGGTTTAAGGTTTAAGGGTTACTTTCTTTTTTGGAGTATCAGGTCCATATTGAATAGCCACTCGCGCACATATTTCATCCATTTTACGTCGCTGGTCGGATTGTTCATGCCAAAACCATGGCCGCCTTTTTCGTAGTAGTAGGCATCGTGTTTTACTTTGTTCTTATCGAGGGCTTCGGCAAATACCAGGCTGTTCTGCACTTTCACCGCGTTGTCGTCTTTGGCATGCACCAGAAAAACGGGTGGGGTCTTTTTGGTTACCTGCAATTCCAATGAATGGTATTTGATCTGTGCCGGCGTCGGCTCCTTGCCGAGCAGGTTCTCACGGCTACCCTTATGCGCTAATTCATCGCTGAAACTGACCACCGGATAAACAAGAATGGAAAAATCAGGTCGCAAGGAAATTTTGAGGGGGTTGGCGATTTTTGGATCGTCGAAATGCACGGTGGCCGAGCCTGCCAGATGTCCGCCGGCACTAAAGCCCATAATGCCGATCTGGCGCGGATCGAGTTGCCAGAGTTTGGCTTTTTCGCGTACCAGTTGAATGGCGCGCTGCGCATCTTGCAGCGGACCAATGGTTTTATCTACCATGGTTTGATCGGAAGGCAATCGATACTTCAATACAAAAGCTGTAACACCCCATTCGTTGAAAACCTTCGCCACTTCACTGCCTTCGTGTTCGGCAGCGAGTACCCAGTAGCCACCCCCGGGACAAATAATCACCGCCGTGCCATTGCTCTTGCCCGCTGGCGGTAAATACACGGTCAGCGATGGAACGGTGACCCCATAGGTCAACGCGCGGCCATTGCCTGTATTTTCCACTCGTTCTGTTACCGACGACGGTTTGCTATTGGGAATGGAATCGGTCGGATAGAGGGGAATCACTTCCTGGCTGTAGGCAGAAATAGACAAGCTCATGGCTAGTAGTAGGAATAGACGGTTCATTTTGGTAAAATCTCCGCTGAAAATAAGCCATAACTTCAAAACATGCGAAAACCAATACTACTGCTTTGCAGCCTTATCATCGTATTAACGGTCGATGCGCAAATAAAAGCAATGGTCGGCGGCACGCTGATCGATGGCTATGGTGGCGAACCGATCCTAAATAGTGTGATCATCATTGACGGCGAAAAAATAAAATCTGTCGGGAAAATTGGCGAGTTGCCCATACCCGCCGGCGCTGAAATTATTTCCACCGAAGGCATGACCGTCATGCCGGGCTTGTGGGATATGCATGTGCACCTGATGATCAATGGCCATGCAGATTATGCTTATTGGGACAAAAAATATCCGCCGCTTTTGCAGAAAGTAATCATGCCTGCTTCGGCGGAACAATTGTTGATGGCTGGCGTTACGAGTGCGCGGGATCTCGGTGGACCATTAAACGAAAGCATAGCGGTGCGCGACGCGATCAACCGCGGTGAAATTCCGGGCGCTACCATGTATGTAAGTGGTCCATTTCTACAACACCGTCCTTATCCCGGTACGGAAGCTTTTCGCTGGGGCATTTACGGCGAAAAAGATGCGCGCGAAAAAGTGCAGAAACTGGCAAAGGCCGGCGTTGATTGCATCAAATTGATCGACCAGGATGAGATGACCAAAGAAGAGGTATTCGCCATCGTCGACGAAGCACATAAGAACAAACTGAAGGTAGTGGCGCATGCCCATCGCCCGAACGAAATCCGCATCGCGCTGGCCGCCGGCGCGGATAATTTTGAACACACAGGTTTGTCATCCGCCCCAGAATACCCGGCCGATATTATACAAGCACTACAAGAAAGAACGGCCCAAATGAACAAGGGGCCTTTGTTCTGGACGCCCACGGTGCAGGGATTGTACAACTATGAAGAAATGCGCGATAACCCCGAGATGCTCGATGATCCTTCCTGGCATCGCGGCCTGCCCGATTCGGTGGTGAACGATATTCGTCAATCACTGGCCAAGCCTGGCGAGCTGCCTTATTTCCAATTGACACCCATTCGCAAACCAACCCTGGTTACCAAATTCAAACAATTGCAAAAAACCGGCGTGGTGCTGTTGATTGGTACTGATAGTGGCATTCCTATGGCCTTTCATTCGCAAACCACCTGGAATGAACTCGACATTTGGACACGCGTCATGGGCATGGATGCCGTGCAAGTGATTAAGGCTGCCAGTTATTGGCCTTCGGTGATGATGGGTGTTGATGGTAAAGTAGGTACAGTATCGCCCGGCAAACAGGCCGATATAATAGCCGTAAAGGGCAATGTGCTGAAACACATCGCCCTTTTACAAAATGTTGATATTGTTGTCAAGAAAGGTAAACGCTACAAGTGATTAGATCACGAGCATGGCGTCACCATAACTGAAGAAACGGTATTTGTCTTTGATGGCTTTTTTGTACGCTTCCATGGCGAGATCGTAACCGGCAAAAGCACAGGTCATGATCAGCAAACTTGTTTTCGGCAGGTGGAAGTTGGTAACCAGCGCATCGGCAATCGAAAAATTATAGGGCGGATGAATGAAGTGATTGGTCCAACCTTCAGAGGGCTTCAATAATTTTTCGGCGGTGAACGAAGATTCGATGGCACGCATGGTGGTAGTGCCTACCGAGCAAATGCGGTGATTGGCTGTTTTTGCTTTGTTTACAATCTGGCAAGCCATTTCATCGATCTGGTAATACTCTGCATCCATTTTGTGTTTGCTAAGGTCTTCCACTTCGATGGGGCGGAAGGTACCGAGACCGGTGTGCAGGGTTACTTCGGCGAAACGAATGCCTTTGATCTCCAAACGCTTGATGAGTTCGCGGCTGAAGTGCAAACCCGCAGTAGGCGCTGCTACGGCACCTTCATGCTTTGCATATACTGTTTGGTAACGCTCTTTGTCTTCATCATCGGGCTTGCGCTTGATGTATTTGGGCAACGGTGTTTCGCCCAAAAATTCGAGCATAGCGCGAAACTCAGCATCGGTGCCATCCCATAAGAAACGGATGGTACGTCCGCGGCTGGTGGTATTATCAATCACTTCGGCAACGAGTTCATCGTTGTCGCCGAAATACAATTTATTGCCTACGCGAATTTTTCTTGCGGGATCAACAATCACATCCCACAAACGATTGGGCTTGTTGAGTTCACGCAGCAGGAATACTTCGATTTTAGCGCCTGTTTTTTCCTTACGGCCATACATACGCGCTGGAAATACCTTGGTATTGTTCACGACAAATACATCTTTGTCGTCGAAATAATCGAGAATGTCGCGGAAGTTTTTATTTTCCATCTGACCGGTCTTGCGGTGCACGACCATCATCCGGCTGTCTTCTCTTTTTTTGGTAGGATTCTGGGCAATGAGGTTTAGGGGCAGGTCGAACTTAAACTGTGATAGCTTCATGTAATGGTTGATTCATGTTACGGCATGATGTGGAAAGCACGCGAAGGTACAGAATTTCCCGGTATTGAGTCGAGTAATTTGGCGGTATAGGGGTGCTGGGGGTGCCGGAACAGGTTTTCGGCTTCGCCGGATTCGACGATCTGGCCTTTTTCCATCACCAGGATGCGGTCGGCGATATAGCGCACCACGCCCAGGTCGTGCGAAATGAAAATAGCCGTAAATCCGAGTTCGGCTTTCAGCCGGTTGATCAGGTTGAGTACCTGCGCTTGTACGCTGACATCCAATGCACTAACGCTTTCGTCGAAGAGGATAAATCCCGGCCGCAGGGCCAGGGCGCGGGCGATGCCGATGCGCTGTCTTTGTCCGCCGCTGAAAGCATGCGGGTAGCGGTTTCTAAGCGAGGGGGACAAGTTTACCGACGACAGCAATTCACCTACGCGGTCTTTGCGCGACTGCCGGTCGGCTTCGGTTTTATGGTAGTTCATGGGTTCCAGGATGGCTTCGCCCACGCGCTGCCGGGGGTTCAGCGATGAATAAGGGTCCTGGAAAACCAATTGCATTTCGGTGCGGAGTTCGGCGAGGCGCTTGCCAGACAGGGCCAGGAGGTCTTCGCCCTGGTACAAAATGCGGCCGCTATTGGTGGGCGACAGGCGCAGCAGGGCGCGGCCCAGGGTCGATTTTCCGCAGCCGGATTCGCCCACAATACCCAGGGTTTCGCCTTCCAATACATTGAAACTCACGGCATCAACCGCCTTGGTATAGTCGGTTGGTTTCCCGAACCAGTTTTTTCGTTTGGGGTACCAAACCGAGAGGTCTTCTACCTGCAACAGGGGCTTGGGTTCGGCTTCGAAATTAACCACCGAGGGCAGTACGGGGCGGGTAATGGAAGAGAGTCGCGGAAAAACCAGGCGGCTGCTGACCTCAGCGTCGCCATCCCAAAAATCACTCACCACGGGCAGGGGTGCTCCTTTGGGCTGCAGGGCGGGTCGGCAGGCAAGCAAGGCCTTGGTATAGGGATGGCTGGGGTTGTTGAAAATGGTTTCGACGCTGCCGGATTCCATCATTTTTCCGCCATACATCACCACTACTTTGTCGGCGATTTCTTGTACCACGCCGAGGTCGTGCGTGATGAAGAGCATGCCCATTTTTTTATCGCGACAGATTTTTCCCAGCAGGTCGAGAATGGTCTTTTGCACGGTTACATCCAGGGCCGTGGTGGGCTCGTCGGCAATGAGCAAGGCCGGGTTGGCGGCGATGGCCATGGCAATCATGACCCGCTGTTTTTGTCCACCGCTGAGTTGGTGCGGATACCGTTTCAGCATTGCTTTCGGCTCGGGCAGTTGCACTTGTTCAAAGAGGCTGATGACCCGTTCGCGCGCCTCTTTGCGGGAGATTTTTTCGTGTTGCAGGATCATTTCCATCACCTGGTTGCCGCAGGTGTACACCGGGTTGAGGGCGGTCATCGGTTCCTGGAATACCATGCCGATGCCTGCGCCCCGCAATTGCCTGAGTTTGTCTTCAGGCATGCGCAACAGGTTTGTTTTTTTGCTGCCATCGGGTGAAAACAGGATGCGGCCCGAGGGGTAAACGGCATGTGGCGGCAGGAGGCCGAGTACCGACATGGCGGTAATGGATTTGCCTGAGCCAGATTCACCTACCAGCGCCACAATTTCGCCGGGGGCAATGGAAAAGGAAATGCCGGTGGTGGCCCATTGCACCTGTTTGTCCTGGCGAAAAGCGATGCCCAGTTCTTCTATGGATAGCAGGTTTTCCAATCAGGACAGAGGTTGGTTGGTGGCTGATTTTCGGAAAATAATTGAAGGCTGGAAAGTTGCCGATGCTAAAATGCCACCTGCCTGCTGATTACCAGCGAGGTGCAACTGGCTGTAGCCGGCGGGGGTAGTGGCCTGGCATGACCAGGAGCACCTGGTCAGCAGTACGATCAAACTGTTTTTCATTTTCGTTTTAATGCCTGGCGGGTTTTCGATCTACCAGCAATTTTGGGTCCAATCAAAGGGTATTTTGATCCGCTCCATTGGTCTTTCTAGTTCAGTCCATCAGGCTTTTTGATCCAATCCATCGGGCTTCTTGCCAGGGAAAACTAATTCAAAGTGACCACTTGTTTTTAAAGCAATAACCTGATTCAAAAGCGCAGGTGCCGCACGGTCAATCCATCGTTGATCAGTTGCTGCAGCGAGCCAATGCCGATGCGGATATGTCGTTCAACAAACTCGCCCGTCACTTTCTTATCGCTTTCTTCTGTTTTCACGCCTTCAGGGATCATGGGCGAATCGCTGACAAGCAGCAAGGCACCCGTGGGTATTTTGTTATAGAAACCGACAGAAAAAATAGTGGCGGTTTCCATATCGATGGCATAGGCCCGAACTTTTTGCAGGTATTCTTTGAACACATCATCGTGTTCCCAAACGCGGCGGTTGGTGGTGTACACAGTTCCCGTCCAGTAATCTACTCCGTTATCGCGAATGGTGGTGGAGACCGCTTTCTGCAAAGCGAAGGCGGGTAGGGCCGGCACTTCGGGCGGAAAATAATCATTGGAAGTACCTTCACCCCTGATGGCCGCGATGGGCAGGATGAGGTCTCCGACTTTATTTCTTTTTTTGAGTCCGCCGCACTTTCCCAGAAACAACACCGCTTTCGGTTCAATCGCCGTCAGCAAATCCATCACCGTCGCCGCCGTTGGACTCCCCATGCCGAAATTGATAATCGAGATATCGCCGGCGGTGGCACATTGCATCGGTTTTTCACGGCCAATCACTTCCACCTCATTCCATTTGGCGAACAGGTCTACATAGTTGCTGAAATTGGTCAGCAGGATGTATTTCCCAAAATCTTCCAAAGCCTGGCCGGTGTACCTGGGCAGCCAGTTGGTTACGATCTCTTCTTTGGTTTTCATCCTCACAAGGTAAAACATTATAGCTTTACGGCTATTAGCCGGATTTAACATCCTGATCAGGAATCAACATCCTGATCCAGATTCAACTTCCTATTAAGGTATGGTCCAACTGAAATATCCCGATTACAGGTTCCGCTTGCGCCGGTCGCAGGGACGGGAGCAAATTTTTGATATCATCCGCAAAAAATGGGTGGCCCTGACCCCCGAAGAATGGGTGCGGCAGCATTTTGTACAATACCTGCTGCAAACGAAAAAATACCCGGCTGCACTGATCGCCATTGAGAAACAAATCAAACTGGGGGAACTGAACAAGCGCTTTGATATCCTGGTGTACGACCACCAGCACCAACCCTGGCTCCTGGTAGAATGCAAGGCCCCCAGCATTACCCTGAATGACGACACCCTGCACCAACTACTTCGCTACAACCTGGCCCTACCCGTGCCCCACCTCGTCATCACCAACGGCGCCTCCAGCTATGTCTTCGCCCGCTCTGCCACGGGATTGACGGCGATGGAAGAAATACCATGATCAGTTGTTTAAGGTTTAATGTTTAAAGTTTAAGGTTGCTCCGCGGGCGGGAAGGTGGAGTTTTTGGTAAATTTCAATAGGTGTGAGATTGCTCCTTGCGACAAGAATCAACCTGCATTTAATCATCGCGTCTCCGTGGTCTATTTCTCGTAGCGAGAACTGACCTGGCCAAAAAAAATACCCGTCGGGTGCAACCCGACGGGTAATAAATGTCTATCTCTTTCAGCCTTTAAGGCATCTCTGTCATAAAACCTTTGTGTTCATTGCTCCCCCGTGGTCTCTGCGGGAAAAAACTCAGTGCAAAAAAACTTTGCGCGAAAAAAAACGCTGCACGTAAAAAACGCTGCGCGAAAAAAACGCAGTAAGAAAAACACACTGCGGGAAACAAACACACCCAATCTCCTACGGAAATATTCCCAGCTCCGCATAGCTCGTCGCCACTTTGTTAATGGCTACCACATACGCCGCGGTCCGCATATCCGGAATTTGGCTGTTGTTGTTCCAGCACTCAATGATTTCGCGGGTGGCGGTGATCATGGTCTCTTCCAGGCCCGAATACACCAGGTCCACTTCGTCGGCTCCATGTTCGATAATGCTCTTGGTGGCCGCATCTACTTTCCTGCCGGTCAACTCTTCAATCTGGTTCAGGATATTCTTATTCTGGTTTTCGGTAAATCTCTTTTCCAATCGACCGTAGCGCACATGGCTTAAGTTTTTCAGCCACTCGAAATAAGACACGGTTACACCACCTGCGTTGAGGTACATGTCGGGTACCACCAACACGCCTTTGGCGGCAAATACTTCATCGGCTTCGGGGGTCAGCGGACCGTTGGCCGCTTCGCCAATAA
>Ga0209794_1001269_pt1 | contig 21096 bp, 22 predicted proteins | sample EBPBio232013_DNA_FD_185869 | JGI IMG/M metagenome (GOLD analysis project Ga0209794, IMG submission 185869) | Wastewater treatment Type I Accumulibacter community from EBPR Bioreactor in Madison, WI, USA - Reactor 1_5/23/2013_ DNA (SPAdes)... | ecosystem: Engineered > Bioreactor > EBPR >... | reverse complement strand
AATGGCCTCGGCAATCTGCTGCCCCACCGTGAAAATGGGGTTGAGCGAGGTCATCGGCTCCTGAAAGATCATGGAAAGCTCGCCGCCGCGCACATGGCGCATGGCGTCTTCATCAAGCGTCGCCAGGTTCTGTCCTGCAAAGAGGATTTCGCCCTCAGTTCGGCTGCGTCCCTCCGGCAAGAGCCGCATGATGGACAGCGCCGTCACGCTCTTGCCCGATCCGCTTTCGCCGACAAGCGCCACCGTTTCACCGGCCGCAATATCGAAACTCAGATTGCGCACGGCATCGCGCCAGCCGTTCGAATGGCGAAACGAGGTTGTCAGTCCACGCACGGAAAGAAGCGGTGTTGTCGGTGCCTCTGCCTGCTTGATCATGAAAACTCCGCCACCCGCTTCACTCCGGTGCCCGAAGTTCAAGCGCCTCACAGCACCAATGTCAACAAAGCCCCGGCCATCAGGCCGCAGCGTCCAGCGGAAAGGTAAGTTCGTAACGGATGGCCTGCTCGTCCATGCGGAAATCGGCCTGCCCGTTAACCGCCGAGGGCACCACACGCTTCAGGACCGTGCTGCCAAAATGCGCCTCGCGCGCAGGAAGGCCGCCCGTTCCCTGTAGCGCGAGAGGCTCTTCCCAGACAAGACGCAAATGCGCCGCCCCCGCCTCTTCGAAACGTTCGCAGCGCACCGTCACCACCATGCCGCCGACCAGAAGCCCGCCATGCGCGATGGCGTTGATGATAAGCTCGTGCAGGGCAAGCCCGAGATGAACCGCCGCATTGGGCGAGAGGACAACATCCTCACCCACAATACGCACAAGATCGCTGTTCTCCGGCAGGTATTTTTCGGTCTGCTGACGAACAAGGCCAAACAGATCGGCACCGCGCCAGTTGGAATCCGTGATCATGTCCTGCGATTGCGAGAGAGAATAAAGCCGTCCCCGGAATTTCTGCAGGAAGACATCAAGCGAGCGGGAATGACGCGCCGTCTGGAACGCCAGGCTCTGGATGATCGCCATGAGGTTCTTCGTGCGGTGGCTCACTTCGCGAAGAAGAGCCTTCAACAGGCGCTCACGGCGTCGCTCTTCGGTGCGGTCGGAAATGGTGGTGAGAAAGTGGACCGCCTCACCATCCCGGGCAACGATCTGAACGCGAAACTCGAAAATCTGCTCATCACCCGTCATGGTCTCGATGACGGCGCGGTCGCCAGAGCGCTGAAGCCCCATTTTGGCAGACTGCAGACGCTCGGCCAGTTCAACGCCAAAAAGCGCGGGTAGTGTCAGCCGCTCATGCGGCGCGAAGTTCCACGGCTTGGGCAGATTGGCGAGATAGATGATTTCGTGCCTGTCATTCTCCAGCATGAAGCAGAGTTTGAGATCGACAAGACCGGGCATCAGCAAATCGCGCAGACCACTTTGATCCGCCCGAGGCTCCACCCAAATCATGCAATCGGACACGATAACACTCCATAAAAAACGGGTTAGCGGCGAACCGGAAGCCGCAAGGCCTCCGGTTCGCCGCGCCCGGCTATTTCAAACGTCAGGCCTTGCGCACAAGACCCGTGACAACGGAAATGGCCAGAAGGATGAGGAAGACGAAGAACAGAATCTTCGCAATCCCCGCGGCCGCACCGGCGATGCCGCCAAAGCCGAGGACACCGGCGATAATGGCGACGACCAGAAAGATGAGCGCGTAATGAAGCATGGTGATTTCCCCTTTGCTTGTCTGTGATGAGAGGAAAACGCACCGGCTTGCATTTCGTTCCCCGGAAAATCAGGCCGCCGTCTTCACCGCCTCATTGAAGAACAGGGCCTGGCTGATCAGCGCCTTGACCATATCCGGATTGAACGGCTTGGTGACGAGGAAGGCCGGTTCCGGTCGCTCGCCCGTCAAGAGCCGTTCCGGGAAGGCCGTGATAAAGATCACCGGCACCGAGGACTGGCCAAGGATTTCGTTGACCGCATCAATGCCCGAGGAGCCGTCGGCGAGCTGAATATCGGCCAGCACCATCTTCGGCTTCGTTTTGGCAAAGAGATCGACCGCCTGCGTGTGCGTGCGGGCAATGCCCGTGACCCGATGGCCCAGATCCTCGACCATCTGCTCGATATCGAGCGCGATCAGCGGTTCATCCTCGATAATGAGAATATCGGTGGCGACCTGCCGCGAGATTTGTTCGGAGGCCTCGTTCAGAAGGGCCGCGACACTATTCTGGTCAAGGCCGAGGATTTCGGCCGTTTCGGGAATGGAAAATCCTTCGACCGAAACCAGAAGAAACGCATGGCGCTCGCGCTGGGGAAGGCAGGCGAGATTATCGACCGCCCGGCGCTCCCAGGCAAACGGACTGTCTTCAACCGAAGGAATCTCGATTTTCAGGGAACCCGTCAGCGATACGAAGAGTTTATAGAGGGAAACCCGGTCGCTTGAGGCTTTGGGGAAAATGGTCAGATCAGCAATGAGCGCTTCCAGCGCCGCCGCGACATAGGCATCGCCTGACGCTTGCGAGCCGGTTACAGCCCGTGCGTAACGGCGCAGATACGGCAGGTGGGACGCTATACGAGTGGTCAATGACATGCGTTTTCCTTTCGACCGGCAGTCAATTTCGTAAAGATAACGGTACCGCGCGAAAAAAGTTCCCGCGAGAGGGAACTTTTCTGCTTAAGAACCGTTCCACAGGTGAGGCGAAATACGGACGTGATTATGAAAGACGCACACAGGCCGTTGGATGAAGATCAGGGCAGCGACGCGCAAGCGCGTTCGGTGGGCCTTGAACCCAACGCATCGATTTCACGAAAGCTCAGGGACTATTACGGTTCCCTTCAGGAAGAACGCATCCCCGACCGTTTCCTTGACCTTCTGGAACGGCTGGATGAGGCCGAGCGCAAGGCCGGCTCAGCGGGCAAGACATGAGCGATACGACAAGTTCGGATGAGCGCAGCTTCAAGCGAGACATGCTCGCCACCCTGCCGAGCCTCAGGGCGTTTGCCGTATCGTTGAGCGGTCGCGCCGACCGCGCGGACGACCTGGTGCAGGATGCCATTCTCAAAGCCTGGGCCAATCAGGCGAGCTTCAAACCCGGCACCAACATCAAGGCGTGGCTCTTCACGATCCTGCGCAACGAGTTCTACAGCCAGATGCGCAAGGCGGGCCGCGAAGTGCAGGATACGGATGGCACCTATTCCAGCCGCTTTGCCAGCAGCCCGGAACAGCACGGGCATCTCGATCTTCAGGATTTCAAGAAGGCGCTCGACACGCTGCCGGAAGACCAGCGCGAAGCCATCGTGCTCGTCGGCGCGGAAGGCTTTGCCTATGAGGAAGCCGCCGAGATTTGCGGTTGTGCGGTCGGCACCATCAAAAGCCGCGTAAGCCGGGCGCGCACGCGTCTCGCAGAATTGCTCGGCATTTCGGGGGAAGAGGATTTCGGGCCGGATGGCGAAATCGCCTCGGTCACGTCCCGGGCTTTCGGAAGCTGACCAACACAGAGACCGCCGCTCAAAAAGCGGCGGTTATTCTTTTCGGGTCGGTTCAAGCGTCATCAATCCGACGGCAAAGGCAGCAAGCGCGGCAATCCCCAGCGAAGGCAGCGGACGCGACCGCAACAGGATGGGCAAGGCGCTCAAGCCCACATTCACAAGCGCCGACGAACGGGCCGCCTGCGTACGACGCCGCTGGATTTCCCGCTCCCGGCGATTGCTGACCAGAATGGCCGCCAGCAGCACCAGCGCAAAAGCGAGCGCACCAAGCGCGATCACGAGAAGCGCCACTGCGGGGCCTGCGACGGTCGAGAGATAGAAGGCCAGCGCGCCAACCCCGCCCACATAGGCGGTCAGAAGCAAAAGCCCCACCATCGCCCCGAGTATGAGGTTTCGTTGCGCCTGCCGCGCCACGCGACCGTAATCGGTCGTCAGCGCGGCAGTCACCAGTCCGGAAAGGCCTGCCATCAGACGCGCCGCGTCAGAAGAGCGGCAAGGAAGCCGATACCGGCGGCAATGCCCAGCGCCTGCAGCGGCTTTTCGCGGACCCGGTCGCCCAGATCGCTGCCCGCCGCATTGAGACGGTCACGAACAACCTCGAGCGCCTCGTTCGAAGCCCCGAGCGCATCATTGCCAGCCTTCAGGGCTTCACCCTTGAATTCGCTCGCTTTCTTCGCGGTCAGCCCGGCAATCGCGGTCGCGATATCGCCGATTTCCTTGCGAAGCTGCTCGATCTGCTTTTCAACGTCGATGGACTTTTCAGTGGCCATGGTTTTCTCCTTTGTTATGGGAGTAAAACGCATGAAGCCGCAGAAGGGTTCCCGCATTTTATTGGTGATCGGGTTGCGCTCGCCTATCCATCCCTGTGGCGCGGGTCGATCAGGTCACGCAATCCGTCTCCCAGCATGTTGAGACCGAAGACGGCAAACGCGATGGCCAAGCCGGGCAGAATGGCAAGCCAGGGCGCCTGGCTCAGATAGGTCTGGGATTCGGCGAGCATCCGCCCCCAGGTGGGTGCAGGCGGTGCCATGCCAAGCCCGAGGAAGGACAGCCCCGCCTCCGTCAAAATGGCCAGACCCAGCTGAATGGTGGCCTGCACGATGATCTGCCCCGCCACATTGGGCAGCACATGCACCATGGTAATGCCGAAAGGCCGTTTGCCGATGCTTCTGGCCGCCATGATGAAATCGCGCGCCCAGATTTGTAAGGCCGAGGCCAGCACGACGCGGGCAAAGACCGGCACCATAAAGGTGGCGATGGCGATGATGGCCGTGAACCGCCCGGCTCCCAAAACCGCGCCGAGCATCATGGCGGAAAGAATGGGCGGCACGGCAAAGACCACGTCGCAAAACCGCATCAACGCCGCCTCGACAAGCCCGCGCCGCTGCGCCGCGCAAAGGCCGATAGCCGTGCCGATCAACCCGCCAAGCGCCACCGCCATGACCGCCGTCGACAGCGAATTCCACGCCCCAACCATCAGCATGGAAGCGACATCGCGCCCGTAAGGATCGTTGCCAAGAAGGCCCACATCAAACGGCGGCTTCAGACGGTGCATGATCTGCATTTTCGAGGGGGGCAGCGGTGTCCAGACCAGCGAAAGCAGCGCCAGCGCGAAGAGCAGTGCGGTCACGAAAGCGCCGATCCACAATTGCGGACGGCGGGCAAAGCGCTGGAAAACCGTCATGGCCCCGCCTCCCGCCTCAGCCGCGGATCGATCAGCAGATAGGCGATATCGACCATGAAATTCATGACGATGACCAGCGCGCAGAAAAACAGCACCACATCCTGCATCACGATAATGTCGCGCTGCGTCAACGCTTGCAGCGCAAGCCGCCCAAGCCCCGGCAGGTTGAAGACATTTTCCACCAGCACCGCACCGGCAATCAGAAAGGTGAATTGCAGCCCGATCATGGTGACGACCGGGATCAGCGCATTGGGCATGGCATGCCGCCAAAGCGCTTCCCGCGCTGTCAATCCCTTGGCGCGCGCCGTGCGGATGTAATCCTCCCCCAACACATCAAGAACCGCCGTGCGTGTCACGCGCGACAGCACACCGGCCTGCGGCAGCGCCAGCGCAAAGGCTGGCATGATCAGGGCGGTGAGTGCCGGAAAGACGCCCGCCTCCCAGCCGGGAAATCCGCCAGCCGGCATGACGCGCAGTGTCGTCGCAAAGAAAAGGATGAGCAAAAGCCCGACCCAGAAGCCCGGCACGGCGATGGAGACATGCGAAAACAGGCCAATGATGAAATCCATCGGGCCATTTCGCCGCGCTGCAGCCGTCACACCGAGCGGCACGGCCATCAGCACGGAAAGGCCGACAGCCAGAAGCGCGAGCGGCACGGTAATCTTCAGCCGCTCGGCAATCAGTCCGGCCACGGGAACGCCGTAGGTATAGGATGTGCCAAGATCGCCGGTCAGCGCTCCACCGAGCCAGCCGAGATAGCGAACGGGAAAAGGCCGGTCGAGGCCCATATCGTGGCGAAGGGCCGCCAGCGTATCGGGACTGGCCGATGTGCCGAGCATCACCGCCGCCGGATCGCCCGGCAGCATGTCCATGACGGCAAAGATCAGGAAGGAGACGGCCAGAAGGGTGACGAGAAGCCCGCCCACCCGGCGCGCCATGACTGCGATCATGCCGTCTTCCCTCTTGCTGTGCTCACGGACGGGCCATTAAAAGCGCCCCCCGGCACGGGCAAACCCCGCGCTGAAGACCTTTCAAAAACGAATGCAGGGCCGGGTCAAGCCCAGCCCTGCCAAAACGCTTCATCCGAAACGCTTATTCGCTCCACTCGACTTCGTTCAGCACGTTGGAGGGGATCGGCTCGTTCTCCCAGAGACCCTTCACCTTGGCGTTCCACACACCCAGCTTCGGCATGACGAAGAGGTAGAGCGCCGGAACGTCGTTGGCGAGAATCGTCTGCGCCTCGCCGTAAAGCTTGACCTGCTCGCTGGCGTCAGACGTTGCCTCCACCTTCTTCAGAACATCGTTGAAGGCCGGGTTCTTGTAATGGAAGTAATAGGGGTCGCGCGCATAGATATCGATGTCCATCGGCTCGGCATGGGCCACGATGGTCATGTCATAGTCGCCGCCCTTGAACACATCCGCCACCCACTTGGCCGGGAACTCGGTCGTCTCGATGGTCATCTTGACGCCGATTTCGGCAAACATGGCCTGCAGCATCTGCGAGGTGCGCTGCGCATAGGCCATCTGCGGTGCCTTGATGGTGAAGGCGAAGCCATCCGGATAACCGGCCTCGGCCAGAAGCGCCTTGGCCTTGGCCACGTCATAGGCGTGAACGCCGGTCAGATCGAGATAACCACGGTCATTCGGCGTGTAATGGCTGCCAATCGGCGTGCCGAAGCCCGACCACGCACCCTCCACGACCGAGGCGCGGTCAACCGCCATCATCAGGGCCTGACGAACGCGCTTGTCATCGAAAGGCTTGCGGGTGTTGTTCATGCCCGCCACGACCTTCAACTCGGTGTTTCCGATCACGACCGAAAGCTTTTCGTCCTTCTTGAGGTCACCGATCAGTTCCGGCGCTGCAAATTCCGGGAACGCATCCACATCGCCCGCCTTGAGCGCTGCGGCCTGTGCCTGCGCATCGGCGATGAAGCGGAAGGTAGCGGCCTCAAGCTTGGCCGCCTTGTCCTTGTTCCAGTAGTCGGCGTTGCGCACAAGCTCCACCTTGTCACCCTTGGCCCAGGCCTTGAACTTGAACGGACCCGTGCCGACCGGCGTCGTCTTGTTGTCGGCGGCAGACTTCGTGCCAACGATGGAGGACGACGGCCAGCCCAGCCAGTAAAGCAGGCTGCCCGCCGGCTGCTTCAGCTTCAGCACCAGCGTTTCGGCGTCGGGCGTTTCAATCGTATCGATGGAAGCGAAATAGCGCTTCTGCGGGTTGACGGAATCCGCACCGCGCGCCCGTTCGATGGAAGCCTTGGCGACGGCGGAATCAAACGCCTCGCCATCGTGGAATGTCACGCCCGACTGAAGCTTGAACGTGTAGGTCAGGCCATCCGGCGAAATCGTCCAGCTCTTGGCAAGCTGCGGCTGAATCTTGCCATCACGATCAATCGTCACCAGACCTTCGAAAATGTTCTGCCACGTCACCTGACCGATGGCGACCGGGGCGGCAATGGTCGGATCAAGACCGGCGGGCTCAATGGCCATGCCGAGAACCAGATTGGTCTTCGCAGCCTCCGCCTGACCGGCGAAGGAAAACGCCAGACCAAGCCCGAAAACAGCGCCTGCCAGCACCTTCAAAGACGTTTGGGTAATCGAGATAACAGCCATTCCTGCCCTGCCCTTTTCTCTGCCGTGAGCGGGCGTTCCTCACCCGTCACGGACCACAACCAACCATGCTGCATGTTGCAAAAAGACTAAGTCATTTTTGTGTGCGCAGCGTTGCGGAAATCGCAACACCAAAAACAGAGGCTTTGACAGAGGCCAAAAGTCGAATCTGCGTGATCGATGATTTACGTGGTTTCGCTGTGCATGAAGCGCTCGATGAAATCCACGAGCTTGCCCGCCGCAAAGGAAAGGGGTCGGTCAGGCGCCGTGCACAGCTCCATGGGGGTTCGCACCGCCTCTTTCTCGATCAAGGGCACCGCCACCATGGCACCGCTATCCAGTTCGCGCTTCACCGAAAGGGCAGGCAAAAGCGTCACCGCCGCATCACGCAACACCAGTTCCTTCAAAAGTTCCAGCGCACCCGTCACGAACACCGGATCAAGCGGAAGCTTCGCCGCGGCAAACAACTGGTCAAACGCCTGACGCACGGCGAAACTCTTGTCCGGCAGCGCCAGCGGAAAGGCAGCAAGCTCCTTGAGCGTCAAGCTCTTGGCAGACGCCGCCGGATGGCGCGCCGACAGGATCACATCATAGACGATTTCCCGGCGCATCCGCACGTTGACGCCCGCAAATTCCGGCGCAAACAGCGTCACCGCAATATCGGCTTCCGCACTGAAAAGCGCCTCAATCGCCCCGCGCGCGGTGGTAATCACCACCGAAAACCGCAACATCGGATATTGCAGGCTGAATTCCGCCAGCACGGGCGCAATCAGAGTCGCCACCGCCGCGCCATTGGCATAGATCGTCACCTGCCCACGCTGCAGGCCTTTCAGATCATCGACAAGCTGCTGCACATGCTCCAGTTCACGCAGCGTCCGCCCGGCCCGCGCCGCCACAAGTTCGCCCGCCGCCGTCAGCTTCACACCCCGGTTGGATCGCTCCACCAGTTGCGCGCCGAAATGCTCCTCGAGGTTTTCGATCTGTCGGCTGATGGCCGTGGGGGCCACATTGAGGTTTTCCGCCGCGGCCCGCATCGAGTTGGTGCGAACCAGTTCATCGAAATAGATCAGCGCCTTAAGCTGCATGCGCCCTCCGCCGGGAACGTTCAATCCCGCCTGAAGCCCTCGCTGGCCACAAGCAATTGGCGGGTATAATCGGCTGAAAAGTCGCGCGTCACAAGGCTGTCGGGCAGAATAGTCTCCACCACCTCGCCGCCGCGCATCACGGCCAGCCGGTCGCACATGTGGCTGACCACGCCCAGATCATGGCTGACCATGAGGAAGGTCAGGTCGCGGTCGCGGCGGGCCTGTTCCAGAAGGTTGAGAATTTCCGCCTGGATCGAGGCATCGAGCGCCGAGGTCGGCTCGTCGAGCAGCAGGATTTTCGGCTCGACAATCAAGGCCCGCGCAATCGCGATGCGCTGGCGCTGGCCACCGGAAAGCTGGTGCGAATAACGGAAGCGGAAACCCGTGCCGAGGCCCACTTCATCGAGCGCCCTTGCAATACGCGCCTCCGTATTGTCGAAACCATGGATCGCCAGCGGTTCCAGCAACAGCCGGTCCACCGTCTGGCGCGGATGCAGCGACCCGTAAGGGTCCTGAAACACCATCTGCACCGTGCGGTAAAACGCCTTGTCGCGGCCACGCGCCGGATAGGTCTTGCCGTTGATTTCAAGCGTGCCCGCCTCAAAAGCGTTCAACCCGGCAATGGCCCGCAGCAGCGTTGACTTGCCCGAGCCGCTTTCGCCGACGATGCCGAAGGACTCCTTCGGTTGCACGGCAATGCTGACATCCTTCAGCGCCATATAGTCATCAAAAACCACCCGCATGTCGCGGATGAGGACAGCAGGTTCGCTCATAGACGCCACGCCTCCTGACGCTCAAGGGTCGGCAGCGGGTGCCGGTCGGAACCCACCGTCGGCAAACAGTTCAACAGCCCCTGCGTGTAGGGATGCTTGGCACTTTTGAGATCGGCAGAGGGCAGTTCCTCGACGATCCGGCCCGCATACATGACAATCACACGGTCGCAGAAGGACGAGACGAGGCGCAGATCGTGCGAAATGAAGATCAACCCCATGCCGCGGTCCGCCACCAGCTTGTCAAGAATGTTCAACACATCAAGCTGCACCGTCACATCGAGCGCTGAGGTCGGCTCGTCGGCAATCAAAAGCTCCGGCCCGCAGACCAGCATCATGGCGATCATGGCGCGCTGCCCCATACCGCCAGAAACTTCGTGCGGATAAAGATCGAACACGCGGCCCGGATCGCGGATTTGCACCGCCTCCAGCATCACAAGCGCCCGTTCGCGCGCCTCTCTGTTGGAAATCCTCTCATGCGTCTGAAGCGTCTCGATGATCTGCCGCCCGATGGTCATCACCGGGTTCAGCGAATATTTCGGGTCCTGCAGGATCATGCCGACGCGACGCCCGCGCAGTGCCCGGCGTTCCTTGTCGCTCGCCTTCAACAGGTCGATGCCGGAAAATTCCAGCCGGTCGGCGGAAATCTCGGCCTGCTTCGGCGTCAGGCCCATGATCGCGCGCCCGGTCTGCGACTTGCCGGAGCCGCTTTCGCCCACGATACCCAGCCGCTCCTTGCCGAGCGTGAAGGAAACGCCGCGAACGGCCTCCACCCGGCCCGTTCGGGTCGGGAAGGTGACGCGCAGATTGTCAACGGAAAGCAAAGTCATTGCCCTGCCTCCTTCGGGTCCAGCGCATCACGCAGACCATCGCCCAGAAGATTGAACCCCAGGCTGACGATCAGAATGGCAAAGCCCGGCATGCCTGCCACCCACCATTGGTCGAGGATGAAGCGGCGGCCAGAGGCAATCATCGCGCCCCATTCCGGCAGCGGCGGCTGCGCCCCGAGGCCCAGGAAGCCAAGCCCTGCCGCTGTCAGGATAATGCCCGCCATATCAAGTGTCACACGCACGATCAGCGACGAGGTGCACAGCGGCATGACATGGACAAGCACGATGCGAAAAGGCGACGCCCCCATGAGCTTCACCGCATGGATGAAGTCGGAGTTACGAAACGTCATCGTTTCGGCGCGGGCAATACGCGCATAGGGCGGCCAGGATGTGACGGCGATGGCCAAAATGGCATTCTCGATGCCCGGCCCGAGTGCCGCCACCAGCGCCAGCGCCAGAACAAGCTTCGGAAAGGCGAGGAAGATGTCGGTGATGCGCATCAAAATGGCATCGACATAGCCGCCCGCATAACCGGCCACCGTGCCGACGATCAGGCCAATCGGCGCTGCAATGACGGCCACAAGGCCGATCACCATCAGCGTCAGCCGTGAACCGTGAATGAGGCGCGAGAGAATATCGCGACCCTGATCATCCGTGCCGAGCAGATAGCCCGCCGTTCCCGGCGGCAGGAGGCGCGCATTGCGCAAATCACCCTGCACCGGGTTATGCGGTGCCAGCTGATCGGCAAAAATAGCAACGAAAATCAGCCCCAGAATAATCATCAGGCCAAGCAGTGCCAGCTTGTTATCGGAAAAGCGCTGCCAGATGATGTAGGCGCGGCCAAGCCGGGCCTGACGGCGCGAGGCCGGCCGGTCCGACAAAAGCCACTGGCGCAGCGTTTCCTGGTTATGTGTCGTGTCGCTCATCGGCTGCGTGTCCTTGGATCGAGCAGTCGGTATAAAACGTCGGAGAAGATGTTGATGCTGATAAACACGGCACCGATGACGATGGTGCCGCCAAGAACCGCATTCATGTCCGCGTTCTGCAACGAATTGGTGATGTAAAGCCCAAGCCCCGGCCACGAGAAGATGGATTCGGTCAATACCGACCCTTCGAGAAGCCCCGCATAGGACAGCGCGATCACGGTGATCAACGGCACGGCAGCGTTGCGCAGCGCATGGAACCAGATGATGCGCGTTTCAGACAGCCCCTTGGCGCGCGCCGCAACCACATATTCCTGCGACAATTCATTGAGCATGAAAGAGCGCGTCATGCGGCTGATATAGGCGAGCGAGAAATAGCCAAGCAGCGAGGCGGGTAGAATGATGTGGCGGAACAGATCCCACAGCACATCCCATTGCCGCTGCCAGATCGCATCGACGATGTAAAATCCCGTAACGGGTGTGAAGGTAAATTCAAAAACGAGGTCCATGCGGCCCGGAAACGCCACCCAGCCAAGCTTGGCGTAGAACAGAAGAAGCGCCAGAAGCCCCAGCCAGAAAATCGGCACGGAATAGCCGATGAGGCCGATCAGGCGCACGATCTGGTCAATGAGAGAGCCGCGCTTGACCGCCGCCAGCACTCCAAGCGGTACGCCGAAAATAGCACCGATGATTGTACCAATCGTCGCCAGTTCCATCGTCGCCGGGAAGACACGCTTGATGTCTTCCATGACCGGATTGGTGGTCAGAACCGAAGTGCCGAACTCGCCGGAAAGCGCCTGACGGACATAGATGAAAAACTGCTGCCAGAGCGGCAGGTTAAGCCCAAGCTCCTCGCGCACACGCTCCACCACATGGGCAGGCGCGCGGTCGCCGACAATCGCCAGCGCCGGATCGATGGGCACCACGCGACCGATAAAGAAGGTCACGGCCAGAAGGCCGAGAAACGTAGTCAGAACCGTCGCCAGAAATCCGGCGACAGCAAGCGTTCGCTGTGAAGCGCGGCTTTTGCCGCGCTTCACCTGTTGGGTTGGGATCGACGCGTTCACGCGCGTTTCTTTCCCGTTAGTCCTTGGAGACCGGCGCCACGAAGTTGGTGTCGAAGCTCGGGCCGAGCTTGTAGTCCTTCAGCTTCTTCGAGTAACCAGCCACTTCCACCTGCTGGAAGATGATGATGAACGGACCCTCGGCCAGAACCTTGCGCTGGATGTCTTCATAGATCTTGGCGCGCTTGGCGGCGTCGGTCTCAAGAAGGGCATCCGCCGTTTCCTTGGAAAGTTCCGGCACATCCCAGGCATTGCGCCAGGCAAGCGTCTTCACCTTGCCGTCATCGGCATTGTTCGGGTTGGCGGAGAAGGTTTCAGCATTGGAATTCGGGTCGAAATAGTCCGAACCCCACTGGCCGATGTAGAGATCGTGCTGGCGGGCGCGGTACTTGGTCAGGGTCTGCTTGCCGTCACCCGGAATGATTTCCACCTTGACGCCAGCCTGCGCCGCCGTCTGCTGGAAGCTTTCGGCAATGCCCGTCACCGGCTGCGTGTTGCGCACGTCGAAGGTCACGGTCAGGCCATCCTTGAGGCCTGCCTTTTCAAGCAGTTCCTTGGCCTTGGCCACGTCCAGCTTGTAGGGCTTGTCGTCGATGGCACCCAGCTGGCCCTTCGGCAGGAAGGTCTGGTGGATTTCGCCGATGCCCTTGATCAGCGTTGCGCCGATGGCATCGTAATCCACGAGATACTTCAGTGCTTCGCGCACTTCCGGCTTGGCCAGGTTGGCGTTCTTCTGGTTGAGGCTGATGTAATAGACCGTGCCCTTCGGCGCGGAAACTGTTGCAAGACCGTCCTTCTTGGCAATGGCGTCGAGGTCGCCCGGCTCAAGGTTACGGGCAACGTCGATGTCGCCAGCCTCAAGGGCCAGACGCTGACCGGCGCTTTCCTTCATGTGGCGATAGATCACGCGCTTCAGCTTCGGCTTTTCGCCGAAATAGTTCGGGTTGGCTTCCATGATGACGGCTTCGTTGGCCTTCCAGGCCAGAACCTTGTAGGCGCCGGAACCGGCATAGCCCGTCTTCAGGAACTCGTTGCCGAAGTCCGTGTCATACTTGTATTCGGCCGTCGGCGTCACCGGCTTGGCCTTTTCCATGACCAGCTTCTTGTCCACGACAGAAGCCACCGTCGAGGTCAAAACGTTGAGCACGAAGCTCGGCGCATAGGGCTTGTCGACGGTCAGCGTAAACGTCAGGTCGTCGGTGGCCTTCGCCTTTTCTGCCACGTTGTCGCCGGTCAGGCCGAACTGCGTCAGCAGGAAGGCGGGCGACTTGTCGAGCTTGACGGCACGTTCGAAGGAATAGGCCACATCAGCCGCCGTCAGGGGATTGCCCGAAGCAAACTTCACGCCCGGCTTGAGCTTGAACGTGTAGGTCAGCTTGTCATCGGAAACGGTCCAGCTTTCGGCCAGCTCCGGCTGGACTTCCGAAGTCTTGGCCGGGTCAAGGCGCACGAGAAGGCTGTAGGCATTGGCCGTGACTTCAGCGGTCGAAAGCTCGAAGGCTTCGGCCGGGTCAACGGAGATGATGTCGTCAATGGCAAAGCCCTCGACCAGCGTATCAGCAGGCGAAGCCGCGAACGCCTGCGGTGCCATTGCCGTCACCATGGTTACGGCAGCACCGGCCATCAGCATGCGCATCATATTTCCGGAAAGCATCTGCATATCAGTTCCCCTTGTCTTTTGAGTGGTTTTAAAAGGTGGATTCTTGTTATTCGTGCCACGCCTGGCCCAACACACGGAGCCAGTTTTCGCGGCAGATTTTGGCAAGCTCGTCAGCAGCGTATCCCGCCTCCTTCAGAGCTTCAACAAGCTTCTGGTTGCCCGCCGCATCGGCAATGTCAGCGGGGATGGTCGCACCGTCGAAATCCGAGCCAAGCGCCACGCAATCAATGCCGGCACGTTCCACCAGATAGTCGATATGCCGCACCATATCGGACAGCGGCGTGGCGGCATTTTCCTGCCCGTCGGGCCGCAGCATAGTGGTTGCATAGTTGAGGCCGATGATGCCGTTGCTTTCCTTGACCGCATCGATCTGCTTGTCGGTCAGGTTACGGGCAACCGTCGTCAGCGCATGTGCATTGGAATGGCTGGCAATCAAGGGCTGGTCGGTGGTCTTGGCCACATCCCAGAAGCCCTGCTCGGTGATATGCGCAAGGTCGATGGCAATGCCCAGACGGTTGCAGGCCTTGACCAGCTCAAACCCGGCGGGCGTCAACCCCGGCCCCGTATCGGGCGACTTCGGAAAGGCAAACGGCACACCATGGCCGAAAATATTGTGGCGGCTCCACACCGGCCCGAGCGAGCGCAAACCGGCGGCGTAAAACACGTCGAGCGCGGCGAGATCCTCGCCAATCGCCTCACAGCCTTCCATGTGCAGAACCGAAGCGAAAACGCCATCGGCAAAGGCCTTGCGGATGTCCGCGGTCGAGCGGCACAGACGCCATGCCCCGGCGCGTTCCAGCTTCAGCGCGATAGAGGCAAATTCAAGCGCGATATCGAGCGACGGCGCGCGCTCCAACGGCGCGGTCAGCGGCATTTCATAATGGCCGTTTTCATCCGGGGCCTTGATCTCGAAGTCGCCGGACGGGATGTAGATCGCCGAGATGCCACCGGCCAGACCGCCCTTTTTCGCACGCGGTCCGTCGATATGGCCAGCGGTCGTGCCGTTGACGAATTCCGCCACCGGATCACCGCCCTTGTGCATCGTGTGCCACAAGCGCAGCAAAACATCATTATGACCGTCGAAAACCAGTTCCATAGTACGTATTCCCGGCATGAAGGGGCGAAAAATCCATCGTGAAAGTCACGAGAGGTCCGAACCTTTCACGGCAAGGGCGGCCTTGGCAAGAAAATTATTTCACCGATATATCGCTTTTATTCTCTGCCACGAAGCGCGCCACCTGATCGAGCAACCAGTCGCGAAAGCGCAGAACCGGCTCGAAATTGGCCTTCTTCTGCGGCACGGCCAGATAATAGGCGCTGGTGCTTTTGACCGGCAGATCACAGGCCGTCACAAGCTGCCCGCTCTTCAATTCGCTGTCGATCAGGAAAAGCGGCATCAACGCCACGCCAAGCCCCGCCATACAGGCCTGCGCCACGTTGGAAAATTGCTCGAAACGCATACCCTGCGCCGGTGGCGGGGTCAGCCCCGCATGCTCGAACCAGTGCCGCCACGCCCCCGGTCGTGACGCCATGTGAAGGAGCGGTAGACGGGCCAGATCGCCCGGCGTCGAGATCGGATGCTCGGCCAGAAAGGCCGGGCTTGCCACCGGCGCCACGGTCTCGCCCATGAGATAAATGCACTCGGCCCCCGGCCAGTCCGGCTGGCCGATATGGATTGCCGCATCAAGCCCTTCGCGGTCGAAATCGAAGACGCCGATACGGGTTGCGAAATTGAAGGTGATCTGCGGATGCGCCGCCACGAAGCCCGGAACGCGCGGCAAAAGCCAGCGCGTGCCAAACGTCGGCAGGATCGCCAGATTGAGCGTATTGCTATGCATTCCCGTCATGACGTTGAGGGACGCGGCACGAATTTCGGAAAGCGCGGCGCTGATCGCCCGCTGATAGGTGCCGCCGGCCTGCGTCAAACCCACGCCACGGCTGGTGCGTTCAAAAAGCCGCACGCCGAGTTGCTGTTCCAATGTCTGGATTTGACGGCTGATCGCCCCTTGGGTCAGCGACAATTCCTCGGCGGCCGCCGAAAAACTGCCAAGCCGCGCCACGGAATCGAAGGCAGCCAGCGCACTGGTGGAGGGCAATAACTTTCGGCTCAAAATGCTCATGTATTATGAATATATGTAATAGCGGAATGAGTAAAGATCGCTTGTCGGCGCGCGACCTTTCTCCGATATTCGCCTCAGATTTCAATTCCGGAGGATGATGAGAGTGACGAGCCTGGCACCATTCAAGTGGGAAGACCCTTTTCTGCTGGACGAACAGCTGACCGAAGACGAGCGGATGATCCGCGATACGGCGGCAGCCTTTGCTGAAGCCGAACTCGCCCCGCGTGTTCAGGACGCCTACCTCAACGAGGAAACCGATGCCGGTCTCTTCCGTCTGATGGGCCAGACCGGCCTTCTCGGCGTCACGCTTCCGGAAAAATACGGTGCCGCCGGTGCCAGCTACGTGGCTTACGGCCTCGTGGCCCGCGAAGTGGAGCGCATCGATTCCGGTTATCGTTCGATGATGAGCGTCCAGTCTTCGCTGGTCATCTACCCGATCTACGCCTACGGCTCGGAAGAACAGCGCGACAAGTACCTGCCCGGCCTCGTGTCCGGCGAACTGATCGGCTGCTTCGGCCTGACCGAGCCGGATGCCGGTTCCGATCCGGCGGGCATGAAGACGCGCGCTGAAAAGATCGAAGGCGGCTATCGCCTGCGCGGTTCCAAGATGTGGATTTCCAACGCCCCGATCGCCGACGTGTTCGTTGTCTGGGCCAAGTCGGAAGCCCATGGCGGCGCCATCCGCGGCTTTATCCTCGAAAAGGGCATGAAGGGTCTTTCGGCTCCCAAGATCGGCGGCAAGCTGTCGCTGCGCGCCTCGATCACCGGCGAAATCGTCATGGATGGCGTTGAAGTCGGCGAAGACGCGCTCCTGCCGAACGTTTCGGGCCTCAAGGGTCCGTTCGGCTGCCTCAACCGCGCCCGCTACGGCATTTCCTGGGGCGTTCTCGGTGCAGCAGAAGATTGCTGGTTCCGCGCGCGCCAGTACGGCCTCGACCGCAAGCAGTTCAACAAGCCGATTGCCGGTACGCAGCTCTATCAGAAGAAGCTCGCTGACATGCAGACGGAAATCACGCTTGGCCTGCAGGGTTCGCTGCGCGTTGGCCGCCTGATGGACGAAGGCAAGATGGCCCCGGAAATGATTTCGCTGATGAAGCGCAACAATTGCGGCAAGGCGCTCGATATTGCCCGTCAGGCCCGCGACATGCACGGCGGCAACGGCATCCAGATCGAATACCATGTCATGCGCCACTCGCAGAACCTGGAAACGGTCAACACCTATGAAGGCACGCATGATGTGCATGCCCTCATTCTGGGCCGCGCCCAGACCGACATTCAGGCCTTCTTCTGATCAAAACAGAAGGGCGGAGCGGAAACGCTCCGCCCTTGTCTTGTCCGCTTGCAAGCCTATATGAGGCTTGCAATATATCGCCAACGCCCGAAGCTGGTCGCCAGTTCCCAAGGGCCTCCAACCATCACAGAGATAAAAAGCCCGCGCTTCGGCCCGCCCCGAACGTCGGGCATAAGACATTAAAGGGGTTCTCTCATGTCCACGTATCCTGACGTTCAGCTTTACATCGACGGCACCTGGCAGAATGCCGTCAACGGTCGCACCATCCCGGTCATCGACCCGGCGACCGAAGAGCAGATCGGCACCGTGGCCCATGCCGAAAAGGTCGATCTCGACCGCGCGCTCGATGCTGTCGCCAAGGGCTTCACCATCTGGAGCGCCACCTCCCCGTTTGAGCGCTCCAAGCTGATGCGCCGTGCCGCTGACCTGCTGCGCGAACGCCGCGACGAGATCGCCGTTTTGATGACGCTGGAACAGGGCAAGCCGCTCGACCAGTCCAAGGCCGAACTGGGTGCCGCCGCTGATGTGATCGACTGGTTTGCCGAAGAAGGTCGCCGCACCTACGGCCAGATCATTCCGGCCCGCTTCGAAGGCGTCACGCAGATGGCGATCAAGGGCCCGGTTGGCCCGGTGGCTGCGTTCACCCCGTGGAACTTCCCGGTGAACCAGATCGTGCGCAAGCTGTCGGCGGCGCTGTGCACCGGCTGCTCGATCATCGTCAAGGCTCCGGAAGAAACCCCGGCCTCGCCGGCGGCTCTCATCAAGGTCTTCGCCGATGCCGGTATTCCGGCGGGCGTCGTCAACCTCGTCTACGGCATTCCGGCGGAAATTTCCGAATACCTCATTCCGCATCCGGTCATCCGCAAGATTTCCTTCACCGGCTCCACGCCGATTGGCAAGCAGCTGGCCGCACTCGCTGGCCTGCACATGAAGCGCGCCACGATGGAACTCGGCGGCCATGCCCCGGTTATGATCTTTGATGACGCCGATGTCGAAAAGGCCATTGCCGTCATGGGCGCGACCAAGCTGCGCAATGCCGGTCAGGTCTGCGTCTCCCCCACCCGCTTCCTCGTGCAGGAAGGTGTCGCCGACCGCTTTACCGAAGGCTTCACGAAGATCATGGCAAGCGCCAAGGTCGGTCATGGCCTTGATCCGGCAACGGTCATGGGGCCGCTCGCCAACGAACGCCGCATTCCGGCCATCGAAGCCCTCGTCAACGATGCCGTCGCCCATGGCGCGGAATTGAAGACGGGCGGTCGCCGCATCGGCAACAAGGGTTACTTCTTCGAGCCGACCGTTCTGGCCAATGTACCGAAGACGGCGCGCATCATGAATGAAGAGCCGTTTGGCCCGGTTGCCATCGTCAACCGCTTCGCAACGGTGGAAGATGCCATTGAAGAAGCAAACCGCCTGCCCTTCGGTCTGGCGTCCTATGCCTTCACCCGCAACACGGCAACGGCCCATGCGCTCAGCCAGCGCGTCGAGGCCGGCATGCTGACGATCAACCACAACGGCCTCGCCCTGCCGGAAGTGCCGTTTGGCGGCATCAAAGATTCGGGCTACGGCACGGAAGGCGGCTCGGAAGCCGTGGATGCCTATCTCGAAACCCGCTTCGTCACCATGGCGAGCTGAGGACACTTCATCCGGGCTTTTCGATCTTGCGGAAAGCCCGGCTCCAACGAAAAAGGCCGCCCGAAAGGCGGCCTTTTCTATGTCCGGCAGAAACCGGAAATTACTTCGGTGCGAGCACCATCATCATCTGACGGCCTTCGAGCTTCGGCTCGGCTTCCACCTTGGCGATGGCAAGGCAATCTTCCTTGACCTGAATGAGAAGCTTCATACCGAGTTCCTGGTGGGCCATTTCACGGCCACGGAACTTCAGCGTCACCTTCACCTTGTCGCCTTCTTCGAAGAAGCGCTTCATGGCCTTCATCTTCACCTCATAGTCATGGGTGTCGATGTTGGGGCGCATCTTGATTTCCTTGATCTCGACGATCTTCTGCTTCTTGCGCGCTTCAGCAGCTTTTTTCTGCGTGGAGTACTTCAGCTTGCCGAGGTCGAGGATCTTGCATACCGGCGGCTCGGTGTTGGGAGAGATCTCAACCAGATCGAGGCCAGCCTCTTCCGCCATCTTCAATGCCTGATCGGTGGCAACGACGCCCAGATTCTGTCCTTCGGCATCGATGAGCTGAACGCGGGGGATGCGGATTTCCCGGTTGGCGCGCGGTCCTTCTCTCGTGGGAGCGTCGGCTTTGAACGGTCTGCGAATGGTCGTATTCTCCTAAATAGATAACAGTGCCGCCTGGGGCTGCTCATCATTTGGGGCAGACTCTCGCGGGCTGACGGCAATGTCGTGATTGCGGCTGGCGAGTCAATAGCACATCGCCGCAAAAAAATCACCTGATCCCTTTGTTTGCGCGGCTTTTCGTCGTATCGCGGGTAGAAAGGCCTAAATGAGGCTGATTTGCCTGAAGAACATGATCGGTTCCCACGCCAAGAACCGGCCCGCGGGCATGGATAAAGGAAGACGACATGAGCGACGCAAAGAGTGTTTCCGCCGGTTCCATCACGGTTGGTCAGGGGGCAGACACCCGTGAGATCGCTTATCTCCACCGCTCCGGCAAGAAGGCGGCGCCCGCGCTCGTCTGGCTCGGCGGCTACCGCTCCGACATGATCGGCACCAAGGCCGTCGCACTCGATGAACTGGCAGCCGAAACCGGCATGGAGGCCATCCGCTTCGATTATTCCGGGCATGGGGTGTCGGGCGGTGAATTCCGCGATGGAACGATCTCGCGCTGGCTGGAAGAGTCGCTTGCCGTCATCGCCCATTTTGCCCCGAAGGAGGCTGTCCTTGTCGGCTCGTCCATGGGCGGCTGGATCACGCTGCGTATCGTTGAGGAAATCGCCCGCCGCAAGCTGCCGGTCACCTTGAAGGGCATTGCCCTCATCGCACCGGCACCCGACTTTACCTATGAGCTGATCGAACCGGCACTCAGCGAAGCCGAACGCAACGATCTCGCCACCAAGGGCTATTTCGAGGAGCATTCGGCCTATTCGCCCGAGCCGAACATCTTCACCCGCGCCCTGATGGAAGACGGGCGGGAAAACCGCGTGCTCAAGGGCATTCTGGACTGCGGCTGCCCGGTCCATATTCTGCAGGGCATGCGTGACGATGATGTTCCTTATACCCATGCGCTGAAGCTGATGGAGCACCTGCCCTCGGACGACGTGGTGCTGACCCTGATCCGCGATGGCGACCACCGCCTGTCCCGCCCGCAGGACATCGAACGGCTGCGCGCCGCCATCCTCGAAATGACCAAACCGTAAAGGCCCGCGCGTTAACCATAAAAGCGTTCATACTCTGTTAAGGTTTGAGCGGCGATTGACTCTCCGACCCTTTGGTTCTTTAACTCTTCGTTAAGAATTGAAGGGACGCAGTTCATGTTGAGTACCGTCAGAGGCCTTATGGCAGCCGTTATCGCGCTTGCCGCCACCACCGCCGCCGCGAGCGAACTGCGCTCCGACGCGTCGATGATTACGGGCTCCGTGACGTCCCAGCCGATCGGCCATTATGAATTCTGCCAGCGCCATGCCGA
>Ga0209794_1001260_pt1 | contig 21294 bp, 20 predicted proteins | sample EBPBio232013_DNA_FD_185869 | JGI IMG/M metagenome (GOLD analysis project Ga0209794, IMG submission 185869) | Wastewater treatment Type I Accumulibacter community from EBPR Bioreactor in Madison, WI, USA - Reactor 1_5/23/2013_ DNA (SPAdes)... | ecosystem: Engineered > Bioreactor > EBPR >... | reverse complement strand
CCTCTCCCCGTGTGGGAGAGGGTGCCTGCGAAGCAGGCGGGTGAGGGGCATCGCAGCGGTTAACCCCTCATCCGGCGCCTCACGGCGCCACCTTCTCCCGCAAGGGGAGAAGGAACGCGCGCGCGTCCCGCGCCAAGGAGCGCTACCCCTCGATCTTCGAGAAATCCGCTACCGTCGCTGTTGCCGCGCGCAGTTCGGCCAGCATCTTCAGCCGGTTTTCGCGCAGCGCGGGGTCTTCGGCATTGACCGTCACCTTGTCGAAGAAGGCATCGACCGCCGGACGCAGCTCGGCGAGGGCCTTCATCGCGCCGGCATAGTCCTCGCGTGCGACATGATCGCGGGCATGGGCGGTTGCCGACTGGAGCAGGTTGTAGAGCGCGCGCTCCTCGGGCAGGCCCTTGTCATGGACGAGGTGCGGGTCGGGCGCGCCGTCATAGGAACGGCCGTCCTTCTTCTCCTCGATGCGGAGGATGTTCATGGCGCGCTTGGTGCCGGCCAGCAGGTTCCGGCCGTCGTCGGTGGTCAGGAAGGCGGCGAGCGCCTCGACGCGCCGGACGACGAGTAGCAGGTCGTCATTGCCCTCGCCGGAGGCGAGCACGGCATCGACGAGGTCATGGCGCTGGCCCTGATCGCGGAGGAGGACTTTCAGGCGGTCGTGGAAGAAGGAGAGGAGGTCGTGATTGAAGTAGTTGCCGGGGCCGGGCTTGGCAGCCTGATATTCCGCGGCACCGGTTCGAACCGGTGCCAGTACCGATGCATCAAACGCTGCAAACTTCTTCTCTGCCTTCGACCATGTCTCGATCGCCTCAGGATACTCGGCATATTCGAGGGGGTTGCCGACAGCCTGCCCGAGATGGCGGTAATAGGCGTATCCGATCGCAGAATTCAGCGGAACCCGCAGCCCATTCTCCACCACCAATCTGATCACACCCAGCGCCGCCCTGCGCAGCGCAAACGGGTCCTTGCTCCCCGTCGGCTTCTCATCGACGGCCCAGAAGCCCACCAGCGTGTCCAGCTTGTCGGCGAGCGCCACGGCCACGGCCACCTTGTCGGTCGGCACACGGTCGGACGGCCCCTGCGGCTTGTAGTGGTCCTCGATGGCCGCCGCGACGCTCTCGTTCTCGCCCTGCAGAACTGCATATTTCCGGCCCATCAGGCCCTGCACTTCGGGGAATTCGCCGACGACCTCGGTCATCAGGTCGGCCTTGGCGAGTTCCGCCGCGCGCTCGGCGAGATCAGGGTCGGCGCCCACCAGCGGCGCGATGTGCTTCGCCAGTGCCTTGATGCGCTCGACGCGCTGCCCTTGAGTGCCTAACTTCTCGTGGAACACCACGTTCAGCGCGCGGAGCTTCGCCATGCGCTGGTCCAGCGGCTTGCCGAAGGTCTCGAAGTCCGGCAGCGGCTTCTGGTCGGTCTGCCAGAAATAGAGCGCGTCGGAGAGCCGCGCGCGGATGACGCGCTCGTTGCCGGCGACGATGGTGGCGCCGCCATCCGCCGCTTCCAGATTGGCGGTCAGCACGAAGCGGTTGGCGAGGCGCCCGGTCTTCGGGTCGCGGACCACGAAGCACTTCTGGTTGGCGCGGATGGTGGCGCGGATGACCTCGTCGGGAATGGCGAGGAAGTCCGCCTCGAACGTGCCCATGAGCACGACCGGCCATTCGACGAGGCCGGCGACCTCGTTCAGCAGGCCCTCGTCCTCGACCAGCTCGAACCCCTGCGCGAAGCAGAGGTTCTTGGCGTCGTCGAGGATGCGGCGCTTGCGCTCCTCGGGGTCGGCGACGACCTTCGCCGCCTCGAGGCTGCCGAGATAATCGTCCATGCGCCTGACGCGGATGTCCGCCGGCGCCATGAAGCGGTGGCCGCGCGTCACGTCGCCCGAGGCGATGCCGTCGATGGCGAAGGGGATGACCGCCGGCTCCTCGGTCTCCGGCCCGAAGGTGCAGACGATGGATTGCAGCGGCCGCACCCAGCGCAGCGACGAAGTCGACAGCGAGGCCTCGCCCCAGCGCATCGATTTCGGCCATGGGAACGAGCGGACGATCTCCGGCACGATCTCGGCAATGACGTCGGGCGTCGGCCGGCCGGGCTTGTCGATGACGGCGATGTAGCTGTCGCCCTTCTTCGGGTCGGACTGGATCGTCGCCTGGTCGATGGAGGCAAGCCCCGCGGCTTTCAGGAAGCCCTGGATCGCGGCCTCCGGCGCGCCGACGCGTGGTCCCTTGCGCTCTTCCTTCACGTCGGGCGAGGCGACGGGCAGGCCATGGACCGACAGCGCGATGCGGCGCGGCGTGACGACGGCGCGCGCGCCCTCGTAGAGGCAGCCCCGGGCGACAAGAGCGTCGGTGACGGCCTTCTTCAGGTGCGCCGCGGCGTCCGCCTGCATGCGGGCCGGGATTTCTTCCGAGAGCAGTTCGAGAAGGAGGTCGGGCATGGGCTGTCTTCCGGCCTCGCTCGTCGCGGGCCTCGTCACCCTCCCCTTGAGGGGGAGGGTCGGGCCGCAAGGCGGCCCGGGGTGGGGTGAGGCCGCCTTGCCCGATGGTGGGTCAGGTGCGCCTCCGGCTCGCTCCCCAAAAACACGGCTTGGTGGATCGTGTCCAGCACCGAGGCAAGTTCACGCATCACCTGATGGTTCCAGAACCGCAGGACGCGGAAGCCTTCCCGCTCGAGAAATTGCGTGCGTCGCGCATCGCGCCGGACTTGCGCGTCCTCGTTGTGGTGGCCGCCATCGAGTTCAATCACAAGGCGGGCGGTGAGGCAGGCGAAATCCGCGACGTAGGGACCGATCGCCACCTGTCGGCGGAAATGTGTGCCCTCCAGCGGGACGCGGTGCAGTTCGCGCCAAAGCCGGCGCTCGGCGGGGGCATGGACGCGCGCAGGCGGCGCGCGCGTTCCATGCGGAAGTGCTTGAGGCCCTCCCGGTCATCGTACACCCCACCCCGGCGTCCCAAGGGCCGCCGACCCTCCCCCTCCAGGGGAGGGTGGAGGATGCGGTTCCGGCTCTCGTCCGTCGAGTTCGGGCGAGCACGGAGGCCGCGCGCTCGCCTTCACTCCGTCTCCTGCAGGCGATATTGCCAGCTGCGCTCGCCCGGCGGCTCGATATTGTCGATCAGCCAGCGGCCGTTCTCGAAATGCAGCGCGTAGATGACCTCGCGCTCCTCGTAGTTGCGGAACTTCACGCGCACGCGGGCGACGCGGTTGTCGACCTTCGCCACCAGTTCGAAGCGAAGCGTATTCTTCCAGCCGTCCTCTTCCTCCTGGCATAGGCAGAGATAGTCGGCGTCGAGGCCGGGCAGGGGCGAATCCATCTCCCGCGAGCGGCGGCGCTGGCGGGCGAACAGGCGGTTGAACTCGCGGGTGAGGAAGGTCCGCTCGTTGCGCTCGTTCACGGTGGCGAAGAAGGTCCGCACCGTCTCGACCGGGTCGGTGGCCGATTGCGCGAGCGCGAGGCGGGGAGCGAGGGCGCTTGCCGCGACCGCGAGGCCGAGCGTGCGGCGCGAGAGCAGCGGGAAGGCTTTCGAATGCGATGTCATGCGATGTCCGGTCCGTTGGTTGGCGGGCCGGGCGGTTGTGGGAGCCTTCGGTTTCAGCTTGTGGTCGCCGCTCGATAGCAGCACGACACAAAGTGCCGGAGCGTCTACGCCCCGCCGGCTTCCGTCTGGAGCCAGGCCGCGCCGCACGCCTTGGCGAGTTCGCGCACGCGCAGGATGTAGCTCTGCCGCTCGGTCACCGAGATCACGCCGCGCGCGTCCAGCAGGTTGAAGGCGTGGCTCGCCTTGATGCACTGGTCATAGGCGGGCAGGGCGGACAGATGGCGCCCGTTCGAACCCTCGGCCGGTGCGCCGGCGGCAAGATATTTGCGGCAGGCGGCCTCCGCCATGCGGAACTGCTCGAACAGCATGTCGGTGTCGGCGAACTCAAAATTGTGCCGCGAATATTCCTGCTCCGCCTGCAGGAAGACGTCGCCGTAGGTGACCTTATCGGCGCCCTCGCGGCCGTTGAAATTGAGGTCGTAGACGCGCTCCACGCCCTGCACATACATGGCGAGGCGCTCGAGGCCGTAGGTCAGCTCACCCGCGACGGGGGCGCATTCGAAGCCGGCCACCTGCTGGAAATAGGTGAACTGCGACACTTCCATGCCGTCGCACCAGCACTCCCAGCCGAGGCCCCAGGCGCCGAGCGTCGGGCTCTCCCAGTCGTCCTCGACGAAGCGGATGTCGTGCAGCTTGTGGTCGAGGCCGATGGCCTCCAGCGAGCCGAGATAGAGCTCCTGAAGGTTCGGCGGGTTCGGCTTCAGGATGACCTGATACTGGTAGTAGTGCTGCAGCCTGTTGGGGTTCTCGCCATAGCGCCCGTCCTTCGGGCGGCGCGAGGGCTGCACATAGGCGGCGTTCCACGGCTTCGGCCCCAGCGCGCGCAGCGTCGTCGCGGGATGGAACGTGCCGGCGCCCACTTCCATGTCGTAGGGCTGCAGGATCACGCAGCCCTTGTCCGCCCAATAGGAATGGAGCGTCAGGATCAGGCCCTGGAACGAGCGTTCGGGCCGCATATGGGCGGGAAGGTCGGAAGCGGACATGGGTCTGGCGGCCTGCGGCAAGGTGCGCGCCGACCCTTAAAGTCAGGGTGCGAGGGGGTCAACCGCCGTCAGTCAAGGGCGGTACTCGCCGGTGACCGGATCGCGGCGCAGACGGCGGATCGGCTGCTCGGCGCGAACGGGCCGCGCTTGCAGCGTCAGGCTGCGGCGGACCAGGATGAAGGTCGCGATCACGACGGCCGCCACGGCGGCCCCCATCAGAACTGGCGGCATGAGTCCCTCCTGCCCCGCATGATGCATTGCGGCATATCGCTCCGCAAATCCGGCAAAACCGCGGCGAATCGCGCTGACGAATTGTTTATCCGCAGGCCGGCTGGCCGAGCCTGACGCCCTCGAACAGACCCTTCACCTCGGGCGAGCTGTCGATGCCGAAATCGAACGGGGCGAGCGCGCCCTTCTCGGCGAGTTCGTGAACCGTGCGGCGGACGGAGCTCGCCTCGGTGCGCGACCAGAAGGAAGCGTTGGCGGCGGCGCGGCTGTCGATGGGCGCGCGCAGCGGCATGAACGAGGCGACGAACAGATTGATGTTGGCGGCTGCGAGATAGCGCAGGTTGCGGTCGCAGGGCGTGAAGGCGAGACCGCGCAGGTCGTTGGACAGTTTCATCGCATGGTCGAGCACGCTCCGGCTGGTGCGCTGCTGGCCGATCGGCGGGACGATCAGGCGTGGGCCGTCGACCTCCACGAAGGACTTGTCCATGCGCATGACCACCGGCCCCACGGGCACGTAGCTCAGCGACAGGCCCTGTGTTCCCTGCAGCGACATGCCGGTGACGCCGCCGCCGTCGATCTCGCGCACGCCCGGCACCATGGCGATGACACGCGGTCCTGAAGCAGGCGGCGCGCTGGCGGCCGGCGGCGCCTGCGTCGAGCGCAGGAAGCCGAACAGACCCCCGCCGATGCCACCCTGCGAGACGAAGGCATAGGCCGCGAAGCCGATCGCGGCCGCCGCGACCACGAGCCAGATCGTCGACAACCCGTCCTCGCCCTTCGGCTCGGCGGCGGCCGGCTGGCCCCGCTTCTTGCGGAAGTTCATCGCGACATTGTCGGCCATGGCCCCTCGCGGCGTTACGCAACAGCCGGAGATGATGCAGGCCAAGTGATGAGGGCTGGTTTAACGGATCGGGCCGATTTGACGAAAAAGAAATGCAGAATGCCGCGGGCCGTGAAGCCACCGTGTTCGCGCGCTCATGACCCGCGCCCCAACCCTCTCCCCGCGAGCGGGGGAGAGGGAAGCGTCAGGGGCGCCAGTGTGCCTTGCCGGCACTGCGTGGCAGTGCCGTCTCAGGCCAGCGTCCAGTCCAGCGTGATCTCGGCATTGAGCAGCCTGGAGATCGGGCAGCCTTCCTTCGCGGCCTTGGCGATTTCGCCGAACTTGTCCTTGTCGACGCCGGGAACCGTGGCGGTCAGCTTCAGCGCCGATTTGGACACCTTGAAGCCCACGGCATCCTTCTCGGCGGTCACCACGGCTTCGGTCTTCAGTTCGGTCGGCGTCAGGTTCTCGCGCTGCAGCGCGAAGGCGAGCGCCATGGTGAAGCAGCCGGCATGGGCGGCGGCGACCAGCTCTTCCGGATTGGTGCCCTTCTCGTTCTCGAAGCGGGTCGTGAACGAATAGGGCGTCGCGTCCAGCACGCCCGATTGGGTGGTCAAGCTGCCCTTGCCGTCGCGGCCGGTTCCGGTCCAGACGGCGTTCGCAGTGCGGTTCATGTCATTCTCCTCCGGGGGTGAAAAGGCTAGGCTAGCAGCATATGGGGCATCGGGCCCATCCGGCGATGGTCGTCCGGCGCAGGTCTGCGCGGCTTGTTTCAAACGACCGTGACGGCCGGACTGTTCCGGTCCGCGACGGCGACCGAGACGCGTCCTCCGCAGAACCGGCCGATCAGGCCGCTCGCATCCGCTACCGCCGCATCGAGGCTGCCCCAGCCATTGGTCTGGATGGTCAGGATTGCCCGCGAGGTCGCCGGCGTGATGATCGAGCGGGCGTCCTGCCGCCAGTTCCAGCGCCGGCAGAGCACGTGCGCGGCGCCGGCATAGACGATCTCGCCATCCTTGGGCGGGTCGTTGGGGTCCTCGCCCGCTTCCGCCGCCATGTCGATGAAGCTGTCGCCGGCGCGCGCATATCTGAACGCGAAGGGGCCCTCCGCCTTGTCGAGGTCGTCCGCTCCGATACAGGCGACGGCTGCGAGCGAGACGGCGTTGTAGGCGTCGACGAAGGGGTTGATGGAAGGCAGGGGACGTTCGGCGAGGGCGTTCTTCATCAGCCGCTCCACCGAGCAGCGATAGCTGGTCTTCTTGATGCCGAAGCCCTTGTAGGCGGCGCGCCATGCCGCGATGCCGGGTATGTCCGCAAGCTCAGACCCGCCGTAGCGGGCCCGCGCCGCGGCTTCGCGTTCGGCGATCAGACTGTCGAGCTCCGGCGGCCGGGTGGCAGGGATGGCAAGGTTCTCGCAGACGAGCACGGCGACGCGGAAGTCCGGAAAACGCTCGGTCAGTTCGGCGATGGTGAGGCTTGTCGGCATGGCGTTCTCGCGGGCGAAAGCCGATGCCTATCACGCTGCGCGCCTGCGACCACCCACGCTGCTGTCATGCGCGCGGCGGGCGGGTTAGGGTTGCTGACACGGATTCGCCGCAAGCCGTCCTCTACGATGGCCGGCAGATCCCGAGGGATGACTGCCATGACGTTCCGTTCCGCCGCTGCGGCCTTCGCCGCCACAGTGCTGATCGCCCTGCCGGGCATTGCGTCGGCCCAGCAGCAGCGCCCGCCGCAGGCCGGCGGCAGCCACCGCATCGAGGATTTCACGGGCCAATGGGCGGCCCGGCCCGGCGGCCCGCCCGGCGTCGAGATCCGCAGCCAGCGGGCGATCCTCATCGCCCGCGAACTGTTCCGCCATTCATCGCAGGGCCGCTGCGGCACCGAAGGTCGCGGCCGCTGGACCGGCCGCACCTCGCACATCAACTTCCGCGGCGTCTGCGACAATGGCCGGCCGATGCCCTATTCGCGCTGCGCGGTGACGGCCGAGACGCCTGACAGGCTCTCGACGCGCTGCCAGAACGGCCACCGCATGGTGCTGTACCGCGTCTCGCGCTAGCACCGGCGGGAGCCCAGAAATCGGGTGGAGGGATCGGGTGGCCGGTAGGCCGCCCCGTCCCGCATGTCGCGCTCCTCGGCGGCGGATGGCCGCCGCATGACAGGAGCAGGACATGGCAAGGCTCAGGGACAAGGTCGCGATCGTCACGGGGGCGAGCTCCGGCATCGGCCGGGCGGCGGCGATCCGCTTCGCGGCCGAGGGGGCGCGCATCGTGGCGGTGGCGCGCGGGCAGGAGGGTCTCGACAGGCTGGCCGGCGAGGTCACGGCCGCGGGCGGCGAGATCGCGGTGCTTGCCGGCAATGTCGCCGACGAGGCCGTGGCGGAAAAGGCGGTCGCCGTCGCGCGTGAACGGTTCGGCGGCCTCGACATCGCCTTCAACAATGCCGGCGCGCTTGGCGAGATGGGGCCGGCCGCGACCGTCTCGCGATCCGGCTGGCAGGACGCCATCGACGTCAACCTGACCGGCTCGTTCCTGTGCGCCAGGCATCAGGTGCCGGCCATGGTGGAACGCGGCGGGGGCTCGATCCTGTTCACCTCGTCCTTCGTCGGCCACACCGTCGGCTTCCCCGGCATGGCGGCCTATGCGGCGAGCAAGGCGGGGCTGATCGGCCTGATGCAGGTTCTGGCGGCCGAATACGGCCCGCAGAAGGTGCGCGCCAACGTCCTGATCGTCGGCGGCACCGACACGCCGATGGGCCGGCAGGTGATCAACACGCCGGAGATGCGCTCCTTCGTGGAAGGGCTCTACCCGCTGAAGCGGCTGGCCGAGCCGGACGAGATCGCCGAGGCCGCATTGTTCCTGGCCTCCGACGCGTCGAGCTTCGTCACCGGCGCGGCCCTGCCGGTCGAGGGCGGCGTGTCGATCAACCGGACCTGACCGCCGAAAAGCAGAAGGGGCGCCGGTGGCGCCCCTTCGCTGATCCCGGATCACATGCCCGGATAGTTCGGGCCGCCGCCGCCTTCCGGCGTCACCCAGTTGATGTTCTGGGCGGGGTCCTTGATGTCGCAGGTTTTGCAGTGGACGCAGTTCTGCGCGTTGATCACGAATTTCGGGTCGGTCTTCGCTTCCGGATCGGCATAGACGACCTCGTAGACGCCCGCCGGACAGTAGAGCCGCGCCGGCTCGCCATATTTCGGCAGGTTCTGGGCGATCGGGACCGACGGGTCCTTCAGCGTGAGGTGGATCGGCTGATCCTCCTCGTGATTGGTGTTCGAGATGAACACGCTCGACAGCTTGTCGAAGGAGATCACACCGTCGGGTTTCGGATAGACGATCGGCTTCACCTGATCGATCGGCTTCAGCGTCTGGAAGTCGGCCTTGCCGTGCTTCAGCGTGCCGAAGGGCGAGAAGCCGAGCAGCGAGTTGATCCACATGTCGATGCCGCCGAGGACGACGCCGCCGATGGTGCCGAACTTCGACCAGAGCGGCTTGACGTTGCGCACGGTCCACAGGTCCTTGCCGATGGCGCTGGACCGCCAGGAATCCTCGTAGGCAGCCAGTTCGTCGTGTTCGCGGCCGGCCGCGATGGCCTCGCTGAGGTGCTCGGCGGCGAGCATCCCCGAGAGGATCGCGTTGTGCGAGCCCTTGATGCGCGGCACGTTGACGAGGCCGGCCGCGCAGCCGACCAGCGCGCCGCCGGGGAAGGCGAGCTTCGGCACCGACTGCCAGCCGCCCTCGGTGATGGCGCGCGCGCCGTAGGACAGGCGCTTGCCGCCCTCCAGCACCGGCTTGACCATGGGGTGGTGCTTGAAGCGCTGGAACTCGTCGAAGGGCGACAGCGTCGGGTTCTCGTAGTTCAGGTGCACCACGAAGCCGACGTAAACGAGATTGTCCTCGGCGTGGTACAGGAACGAGCCGCCGCCGGTCTTCATGTCGAGCGGCCAGCCGAACGAGTGCTGGACGAGGCCGGGCTTGTGGTTCTCCGGCTTCACCTGCCAGATTTCCTTCAGGCCGATGCCGAATTTGCCGGGTTCGCGGCCCTCGTCGAGCTTGAAGCGCTTGATGAGCTGCTTGGTGAGGTGACCGCGCGCGCCCTCGGCGAAGACAGTGTACTTGCCGCGCAGCTCCATGCCGCGCGTGAAGCGGTCGGTGATCTCGCCGTCACGGGCAATGCCCATGTCGCCGGTGGCGATGCCGGTGACCGCACCCTTGTCGTCGAACAGCACTTCCGCGGCGGCAAAGCCCGGATAGATCTCGACGCCGAGCGCCTCGGCCTGCGCCGCCAGCCACTTCGTCACGTTCGACAGCGAGCCGATGAAATTGCCGTGGTTGTTCATCAGGCCGGGCATGCCGAAATTCGGCAGGCGCAGCGCACCGGAATGGCCGAGGAAATAGAAGCGGTCATCGGTGACTTCCTGCTTCAGCGGCCGGTCGGGATCGCTGCGCCATTCGGGCAGCAGCTTGTCGAGGCCGGCCGGATCGATCACCGCGCCCGACAGGATGTGCGCGCCGACCTCAGAGCCCTTCTCGACGACGACCACGGTCAGGTCGGCATTGAGCTGCTTCAGCCGGATCGCGGTCGCAAGGCCTGCGGGCCCGCCGCCCACGACCACCACGTCGTAGTCCATGCCTTCGCGCTCGGGCAGGTCGGCAGGTTCGGCCATCGCGAATTCCCCTTGTGATTTCAAGCGCCGGGCGGGCGCCATACTCTGGAGTTTGTTGGTTTTCTAAAGCACGCTCCGCGCGGGATGACAACGAGCCGAGCGGGAGAGGGTTCGCGGGCGGGCGCTGCGCCCGGCCGGATGAGGTAGCGCGCCGGACGTCTGGAGCGGGCCGCAGCTGAAATCCGGCCCTGACGATTGCTTCCCGCCAGGTCTTCAATGGCGCGACTGAACGGCTGGACGCCTGCTTCGACACGGTTTTCGCCAGTGCGCGGCGGGGGCGGCCTCAGGCGATCGACGCCCGCTCCGGGCTGCGGGGATTGCAGAGGATGTCCACCGGCGCGCCGACGCCGTAGCGGTCGGAGAGCAGGCCCCGGACGCGCCTTGCATCCGGATGGCTCTCGCGTGCGACCGGCAGGTCGAGCGCCACCTGGTCCCTGCCGCCGATGACATAGGCGACGGAGAGAACCGGAAAGTACTGCGTGACCGACCCGGCGTCGTTCTCGCCGAGCCGCGCGGCGACGATCCGCGCCTCGACCCTGGTCCAGCCGGGCCGCCGCGCGGCGCGAACCAGCAGAACCGCCGGCACAACCAGCAGCAGGAACGGCAGGAGGATGAACGCGAGGTCGGTCACTGTTCGCCGTCACGGAATTATTGCTCAGTGAGCATAATACGATATACCGATCCTGCAACAGAGAATGGAGGCGGCCATGGACCGGACCTTGTTCCGCAACCGGATGGGCGGCAGGAACCTCGGCTACATCCTCGCGGGTTTCGCGCTGGCGACCGTGATCGTGGTTCTGAAGGAGGGCGGGCGCAATCTCGGCATGGTTTTCGGGATCATGGGCGGACTGGTCGCCTTCTGCTTCCTGGTGCTCTGGCTGGTGATGAGCCTCGCGATGAAGCGCCAGATCGCCGAGCTGACGCGGCGCGGCGACATGCTCCTGGCCGAAATGGTCCACATGGTCGGCAGCGGCAGGCGCGTCGAAATCCCGGTGTCGGCGGCCGGCAACTGGCATGTCGCCTCGGCAGGCGCCGGCGGCAAGCGGACAGCCACCATCACATTCTCGGCCGGCGGCGAGGCCTATCGCATGCCGGTCCATGGCGCCGCGGTCCTCGACATCGACGGCCTCTCCGCGCTGGCGCCGGATCTCGGCCGGCAGCTCGCGGGGATGGGCATCGCCGCCGCGCTCTAGCGCGACGCCCGGCCACTGCTCGGGACTTGCTTCGCCAACAGGCGCGGAAACCGCATCGGTGCGGCGGCGGCATGCCGTTGCGCCGTGGGTATTGGCGTGTGGCTGAACACCCTTTGGCACGGCCCCGTGTTGCCCGTCTGACACTCGGGGCGGACCATCGTTAACGATATATTAACGTCGCACTTGAGCCGGAAAGATTAACAGGAGATTAATGACCCCGGGTCGCAGGGCAGTCATCGTTGGTTCAAGGGTTTTCACCCATGCGTCGCTTTGCGTCCTGGTTTTTCGTGTGCGCTGTCGCCGCCGTTTCGGGCGGATTGTCGGTCGAGGCTTCCGCCCAGCAGGCGGCCCGCCGGCCGGTTTCGCTGCCTGCGGGCGCGATTTCCACCCCGCCCATCGGCTGGGTGCAGTTCTGCTCGGAAAACCCGGCTGATTGCGCGCAGCGCTCCTCATCGGCGCGCAGCCTGACGCTGACCTCCGCCGCCTTCGCCCAGCTCGCCCGCGTCAATCTGGCGGTGAACCGCGAGATCGAGCAGGTCTCCGACCAGGAGAATTTCGGCGTCGAGGAATACTGGACCTATCCCGTGGACGGGAAGGGCGACTGCGAGGACCTGGTGCTGGAGAAGAAGCGCCGCCTCATCGCCCTCGGCGTGCCGCGCGAGGCGCTGCTGATCACCGTCGTCCGTGACCTCGTCGGCGACGGCCACGCCATCCTCACCGTCGTCACCGACCGGGGCGACTATGTGCTCGACAACTTCACCAACGAGGTGAAGCTCTGGCACGAAACCGGCTACCGCTTCATCAAGCGCCAGGCGCAGACCGATCCGAACCAGTGGGTGTCGCTGAACGGCGGTGGCGCCGGCCCGGCCCTCGTCGCCAACCCGGCCCAGCAGCCCATTCGCCGCTGATCGAACGAAACGTCTCCCTGTTGTCGCAGGCAGGTCGAGGCCGAAGGCCGGAGCGGGTCGCAGCGCTCCGGCCTTTCGCTTTTCAGCCCACCGTGGCTTAAGCTCTCGCGATGACCGCACTCATGGACAGGGACGCTCTGGAGGCCTTGCTCGCCTTCTACCGGGATGCCGGCGTCGATGCCGCCATCGACGAGCAGGCGACCGACTGGCTGGCCAGGGGCGAGGCCGAGGCCCGGGCCCAGGAGGCTGCCCGTCCGGCCGCCCGCGCGCCCGATGGCGAGCGGCCGGCGATGCCCGCCGTGCAGCGGCCGCAGCCGGTGAGCGCCGCGGGTGCGCCGCCCGCGCCCGAATCCGCCGTCTTTTCCGCCCGCGAGGCGGCCCGTTCGGCCGGCGACCTCGACCAGTTGCGGGCGGTGCTCGAAGGCTTCGACGGCTGCGCGCTGAAGGCAACCGCCTCCCGCACCGTGTTCGAGGACGGCGCACGCGACGCGTGCATCATGTTCGTCGGTGAGGCGCCCGGCCGCGACGAGGATATCGAGGGCAAGCCCTTCGTCGGCCGGTCCGGCCAGTTGCTGGACCGGATGCTGGCCTCGATCGGCCTCGACCGGCGGACCAATGCCTATATCGCCAACATCATTCCGTGGCGGCCGCCGGGAAACCGCACGCCGACGCCGCAGGAAATCGCGATCTGCGAGCCGTTCATCCGCCGCCAGATCGAATTGAAGGCGCCGGAGCTACTGGTCTGCGTCGGTGCGCCCTCCACCGAGACGCTGCTCGGGCTGAAGGGCATCATGAAATCGCGCGGCCGGCTCATGCCCTTTCAGGCGGGCGGTCGCGAGATCCGCGCCATCGCGACCCTGCACCCGGCCTATCTCCTGCGCAGCCCGATCGCCAAGCGGCTCGCCTGGCGCGACATGCTGACGATCCGGCAGGTGCTGGGTCTCTAGTCGCGAACGCCTCAGCGATTCTTCAGGCTGCCGAAGGTCATCCGGTGGTGGATGCAGGCGCCGTGAGCCGCGATGGCCTCGCGGTGCGCCTTGGTGCCGTAGCCCTTGTGAATCGCGAAGCCATAGGCCGGATGCGCCGCATCGACATGGCGCATCAGCCGGTCGCGATGGACCTTGGCGATGATCGACGCCGCGGCGATGGACAGAACCAGCGCATCGCCGTCGATGATTGCCTCGCCGGTGACGCCGAGCGGCAGGGGCGGCAGGTCGCGGCCGTCCACGAGCACATGACGCGCGGGGATCGAAAGGCCGGCGACGGCGGCGGCCATGGCATGGAGCGTCGCCTTGCGGATGTCCGTCGCGTCGATCCGGGCGGGTGACGCGGAGGCGACGGCGACGGCGAGCGCGGTCGCCATGACGGCCTCGTAGAGCGCTTCGCGGCGCGCCTCGTCCAGCACCTTGGAATCGGCAAGGCCCGGCGGCACGGCATCGGGGTCGAGGATCACGGCTGCCGCGACCACCGGCCCGGCGAGCGGGCCGCGCCCGGCCTCGTCCACGCCGGCGACGGGAGCGAAGCCTTGCGCGAGGGCGCGGCGTTCGAGGGTGAAGGTCGGAACGGGAGCAGTCATGAACGCGGTTTCGCCCAACCGGCTCCGGGGAGCAAGCCGCGTGCGGACAGGCCGCGCCGCGGCTTGCCGTTCCGATTCAGATTCAGGGGTGAAACCTGAGTCGCATCAGCGGCTTGGAAACGGTGGCTGACGAACTGAATCCGCCCGCTACATTCTGATTCAACTGCCTCAGGGATCGATTCAGGAGATTCCGCCAAGCCACCTTGCCGAAAAAGCCGCCCTGTCGAAATCTGCCATGATATCGAGGCGGCAGGGCGATTGCCTCGGCCGGTCCGGCCATCAGGCCTGCCGCCGGCGGACCAAGGGAATGGCCTGCATGCGGCGGGCGGGCGCGCGTCCCGCGGCTTGCTAGCGCGAGGGTCTGACCAGAGGCTTAACGGCAGGACACCCCATCCGCCGCCCGCGCCCCGGCCACCGGTCTGTTCTACGCGGGCAGGTCGATGCCGCCGTCCTCCCGGAGGGGGAAGAACGGGTTCCAGGCGAGCTCCAGCGGATGGCCGTCGGGGTCGGCGACATAGCCGGAATAGCCACCCCAGAACGCATCCTGCGGTGGCTTGAGGGCGCTTGCGCCGGCGGCCAGCGCCTGCCGGAAGGCCGTGTCCACGGCCGTCTTCGAGGGCAGGTTGCGGGCGATGGTGATGCCGCCGAAGGGGCCGCGCGGCTCGTCGGAAAGGTTCGCGTCATGGGCAAGATCGGCGCTGCCGAACAAGGCCAGCACGACGCCGCCCGCTTTCAGGAAGGTGACCTGCTCGTTGCTCTGCGAGATCGAGCGGATGAAGCCGAGCGCCTCGTAGAAGGCCGTCGCACGGGCAATATCGGCGACGCCGAGGGTGATCAGCGCGATGGCGGCGGGTGTCGGGGCCTCGGTCATGGGCACGTCCTTGTCCTCGTTCCCGCGTCCTAGAACAGGCTGAGCTGTTCGGCGGCGGCGGGTCCCTTGCGCGGCGGCGGGGTGAAATGTTCGGTCGCGAGCCTGAGCGTGCGCTTGTTGAAGCCCAGCCGGTTGCGGGCGACCTCGAAGCGGCGGCCGATCATCCAGGCGAAGGGTCCGGTTCCCTTCTGCCGCATGAAGAAGGTCGAATCATAGTCCTTGCCGCCGCGCGTTCCCTGCACCAGCGAAAGAACATGCCGGGCGGCATCCGGCCGGTTGGCGACCAGCCATTCGCGGAACAGGTCGCGGATTTCCAGCGGCAGGCGCAGCAGGACATAGCCGGCCTCGCGCGCTCCCATGTGCCAGCAGGCGTCGAGAATGCGCTCGATTTCGGCATCGTTCACCGCCGGGATGATCGGCGCGACCAGAACGGCCGTGGGGATGCCCGCCTCCGACAGCATGCGGATGGCTTCCAGCCGCTTCGGCGGCGTCGACGCGCGCGGCTCCAGCGAGCGCGCCAGCTTGCGATCGAGCGTCGTCACCGAGATCGCCACCTTGGCGAGGCCCTTCTTCGCCATGCGCGCGAGGATGTCGATATCCCGCGTGACGAGGTGGTTCTTGGTGACGATGCCGACGGGATGGTTGGCCTTTTCCAGCACTTCGAGGATGCGCCGCGTCAGCATCCAGGTCTTCTCGATCGGCTGGTAGGGGTCGGTATTGGTGCCGATGGCGATGGTGCGTGGCTGGTAGCCGGGGTCGGCGAGCTCCTTTTCCAGAAGTTCCGGGGCATTGGGCTTGGCGAACAGCCGCGTCTCGAAATCCAGCCCGGGGGAGAGACCCATATAGGCGTGGGTCGGCCGGGCGAAGCAGTAGGCGCAGCCGTGCTCGCAGCCGCGATAAGGGTTGATGGAACGGTCGAAGGACAGGTCCGGCGAATCGTTGCGGGTGATGATCCGGCGCGCCTTCTCCTCGGTGACGGTGGTGGCAAGGTCCGGCAGGTCGTCGATGGTGCCCCAGCCGTCGTCGACGGCCTCGCGGGTCTGCTTCTCGTAGCGGCCGGATGCGTTGGTCAGCGTGCCGCGACCGCGGCGGCGATCCTCGCCGACGCCCGGTCCCGACGACAGATCCAGTGCCCGGGCCGTGCGCGTGCCGAACAGCCGCGCGGCAGCCGCCTCCATGCCTCCGGCATTCAGCCGTTCGGTGAGATCGATGTCCTTCCGGGAGAGGGAGTTTGCCATGGCGGTATAGGTAGCATCGGAACATGATCAAAACAAGAACAAAGGCGGATCATAGGAGAACATTCCGCACAAGGCTCCAGCAAGCGTGTCGATGGATGCCCTGCCACTTGTGCTGGAGACGATAACGGCATAAAGATATCTTTATATGTGAGTGAGGCCCGTGGCGACGCTGCACCCCCGAATTGCGAAGGCGCATGATTTCGACGATGCCGTGGCGGTGCTGCGGGCGGTCGGCGAGCCGACGCGCCTGCGCCTTCTGGCGCTGACGGCGGAAGCGGAGCTCACCGTCACCGATATGGTCGACATTCTCGGCCAGAGCCAGCCGCGCATCTCGCGCCATCTCAAGCTGCTGCTGGAAGCCGGGCTCGTCGAGCGGGTCAAGGAGGGCTCCTGGGCCTTCTTCCGGGCGGCTGGCGAGGGCGCCGGCGTCAGGGCCGTCGCGGCGCTGGTGGCGCTGGTCGACCATTCCGATCCCATCCTTGCCAGCGACCGCGACCGCCTCGCCGAGGTGCGCGCCAAGCGTTCGGATGAGGCGCAGGCCTTCTTCCGTCGCCACGCCGCCGACTGGGACCGGCTGCGCGCCCTGCATGTCGCGGAGGAGCGGGTCGAGAAGGCTGTGCGGGATGCTCTCGCCGGCCGTCCGGTGCGCTCGCTTCTCGATCTCGGCACCGGCACCGGACGGATGCTCGAACTGTTCGCGCCGGAGATCGAGCGCGGCCTCGGCATCGACGCCAGTCCGGAAATGCTGACGCTGGCGCGCGCGGCGCTCGACCGCGCCGGCATCCGCCACTGCTCGGTGCGCACCGGCGACATCTATTCGCTGGCTCTGCCGCGCGACGCCTATGACGCGGTGATCATCCACCAGGTGCTGCATTTCCTCGACGACGGCGCACGCGCCATCCGCGAGGCCGCCCGCGTGCTGCGTCCCGGTGGCCGTCTGGTCGTGGTCGATTTCGCGCCGCACGAGCAGGAATTCCTGCGCGAGGCCCAGGCGCATCGCCGCCTCGGCTTTTCCCGTGACGCGGTCGAGGGCTGGATGGAGGCGGCCGGCCTCGAACCCGTCCGGTTCCAGACCCTGGAACCCGACAGCCGCCGCGACGGCGATCTCACCGTTTCCATCTGGGTCGGCCGCGACCCGCGCATCATCACCGATCTTCCGGCGGCGCCGGATGTGTCAGCCGTCGAGGTTGCCTGATGTCCTCCTCCTACAAGCCCAGCCGCTATGTCTCGCGGTCGCGCCTCAAGGTGTCGTTCGAGTTCTTCCCGCCCAAGACGGAGGAGATGGAGACGACGCTGTGGGAATCGATCGAGCGCCTCGCGCCGCTCAATCCGGCCTTCGTGTCGGTGACCTACGGCGCCGGCGGCTCGACCCGCGAGCGCACCCATTCGACGGTCGCCCGCATCATCAAGGAAACCAGCCTGAAGCCGGCCGCGCATCTCACCTGCGTCGCCGCGACGAAGGAACAGGTCAACGAGGTGATCCGCGACTACTGGGCGGCGGGCGTGCGCCATATCGTGGCGCTGCGCGGCGATCCGGTCGGCGGCGTCGGCACGAAATACGAGAGCCATCCCGGCGGCTATGAGGGCTCGCCCGAACTCGTCGCGGGCATCAAGGCCATCGGCGACTTCGAGGTGTCGGTCTCGGCCTATCCGGAGAAGCACCCGGAGAGCGGCTCCATCGACACCGACATCGAGATGCTGAAGCGGAAGGTCGATGCGGGTGCGACGCGCGCCATCACCCAGTTCTTCTTCGATAACGACGTGTACCTGCGCTATCTCGACCGCGCCCGCGATGCCGGCATCACCATCCCGATCGTGCCGGGCATCGTGCCGGTGCAGAACTTCAAGCAGACGGCGGGCTTTGCCGCGCGCACGGGCGCCAGCGTGCCGGACTGGCTCGCCCGCCGCTTCGAGGGGCTGGAGAACGATCCGGCGACGCGCAAGCTGATCGCGGCGGCGGTTGCCGCCGAACAGGCGCTCGACCTCGTCGACCGGGGCGTCACCGATTTCCACTTCTACACGATGAACCGCGCCGATCTCGTCTATGCGATCTGCCACCTGCTCGGCATGCGCCCGCAAGAGGCCAGCGTCAGCGCGGTGGCGGCGTAGGGCGGTGGTTGAATCAACCCTCTCCCTTCATGGGAGAGGGTGGCGCCGTCAGGCGCCGGGTGAGGGAGGAACCTTCGTCCTCCTGGGAAGATGCATTGAGACGTCGATGATCCGGTCGAGCACAGCGTCGGGATTGCCGGTCACCTCATGGTTCCAGAACCTGAGGACAGTAAAGCCGCGCGCCCGGAACCAGGCGTCGCGCGCTGCATCTCGAGTGCTGCCGGCATGCTGGCTGCCGTCGGCCTCAATGACCAACTTCGGATCGAAACAGGCGAAGTCGGCGATGTACGGCCCGAGCGGCGCTTGCCGCCGAAATTTGAGATCGGTCAGTCGACGGTTTCTGAGCAAATCCCAAAGGATTCTCTCGATGCCCGTTCCGTTGCGCCTCAGCGTTCTTGCAAATTCAGAGGGCACGCGGTTCCTCCCTCACCCGGCCGCTCATAGCATCGAGCGAACGCGAAGATGCGTTCGCGTCTCGCTATGCGCGGCCACCCTCTCCCATGAAGGGAGAGGGTTTCGCGGCTCTCGTCCAGCTTCGGAGAATGCCCGATGACCCAGTTTACCCCTCGCCATTCCGACGGCGCCGAAGTCCTCGCCGCGCTGGCCAAGGCCGCGCAGGAGCGCATCCTCGTGCTCGACGGGGCCATGGGCACGATGATCCAGCGCTACAAGTTCTCGGAAGCGGATTTCCGCGGCGAGCGCTTCAAGCACTGGAACCATGACCTCAAGGGCAATAACGACCTGCTGATCCTGACCCGGCCTGACGTGGTCGAGGCGATCCACCTCGAATATTTCGAGGCGGGCTCGGACATGGTCGAGACCAATACCTTCTCGTCCACCTCCATCGCGCAGGCCGATTACGGCATGGAGGAACTTGCCTACGAGCTGAACTACGAGGGCGCGCGGCTCGCCAAGAACGCCGCCAGGACGGCCGAGGCGAAGGATGGCCGCCGCCGCTTCGTCGCCGGCGCCTTCGGCCCGACCAACCGCACGGCGTCGATCTCGCCGGACGTCAACAATCCCGGCTTCCGCGCCATCACCTTCGACCAGCTCCGCGAGGCCTATGCCGAGGAGGCGAGGGGGCTGATCGACGGCGGCGCCGACATCATGCTGGTCGAGACCATCTTCGACACGCTCAACGCCAAGGCGGCGCTGGTCGCCATCGAGGAGGTGTTCGAGCAGCGGAAGGTGCGCCTGCCGATCATGATCTCCGGCACGATCACCGACCTTTCCGGCCGCACGCTCTCCGGCCAGACGCCGGAGGCCTTCTGGTATTCGGTCATGCATGCCAGCCCGTTCTCCATCGGGCTCAACTGCGCGCTCGGCGCCAAGGAGATGCGCGCCCATATCGCCGCCATCTCGAAGGTCGCGGACACGCTGGTCTGCGCCTATCCGAATGCCGGCCTGCCCAACGAGTTCGGCCTCTACGACGAGAGCCCGGAAGCGATGGCCGCCATGGTCGGCGAGTTCGCGACCTCCGGCCTCGTCAACGTCGTCGGCGGCTGCTGCGGCTCGACGCCCGACCATATCGCTGCCATCGCCAGGGCGGTGAAGGGCGTGAAGCCGCGTGCCATCCCCGACATCGAGACCAAGCTCCGGCTATCCGGCCTCGAAGCCTTCGAGTTCGCGGCATGAAGGGCTCAGCCGCATCTCCTTCTCCCCTTGCGGGAGAAGGTGCCCCGGAGGGGCGGATGAGGGGGCCCGTCTTGACGCGCCGCCTCGTCACCCCTCATCCGGCCGCTGACGCGGCCACCTTCTCCCGCAAGGGGAGAAGGACCGCAGCTTTCCGCATGAGTGTCCGATGACCACCCCCGCAATCGCGTCCTTCATCAATATCGGCGAGCGCACGAACGTCACCGGTTCGGCGAAGTTCCGGAAGCTGATCACCAACGGCGACTATTCCGCCGCGCTGGATGTCGCCCGCGAGCAGGTCGAGAACGGCGCGCAGGTTCTCGACGTCAACATGGACGAGGGCCTCCTGGATTCCGAGAAGGCCATGGTGACCTTCCTCAACCTGATGGCGGCCGAGCCGGATATCGCGCGGGTGCCGGTGATGGTCGACAGTTCCAAATGGGAGGTGATCGAGGCCGGCCTGAAATGCGTGCAGGGCAAGGCCATCGTCAACTCGATCTCCATGAAGGAGGGCGAGGAGAAATTCATCGAGCAGGCGAGGAAGGTGCGCCGCTACGGCGCCGCCGTCGTGGTCATGGCCTTCGACGAGGTCGGCCAGGCCGACACTTTCGCGCGCAAGACCGAGATCTGCGCGCGCGCTTACAGGATCCTCACCGAACAGGTCGGGTTCCCGCCCGAGGACATCATCTTCGACCCGAACGTCTTCGCGGTGGCGACCGGCATCGAGGAGCACAACAATTACGGCGTCGACTTCATCCAGGCGACGGAGTGGATCCGCCGGAACCTGCCGCACGCGCATGTTTCAGGCGGCGTGTCGAACCTCTCGTTCGCGTTCCGTGGCAACGAGCCCGTCCGTGCGGCGATGCACTCGGTGTTCCTCTACCATGCGATCAAGGTCGGCATGGACATGGGCATCGTCAATGCGGGCGCGCTGCCGGTCTATGACCAAATCGACCCGGAACTGCGCGACCTCTGCGAGGACGTGATCCTCAACCGCCGGCCGGATGCGACCGAGCGGATGGTGGACAACGCGGCGCGCTTCAAGGGCGACGGCGCCGCCGCGCAGCAGGATTCCAGGAAGGACATGTCCTGGCGCGAGAAGGCGGTCGGCGAGCGCCTGACCCATTCGCTCGTCCACGGCATTACCGAGTTCATCGAGCAGGACACCGAGGAGGCGCGCCAGCAGTCGGCGCGTCCGCTGCACGTCATCGAAGGTCCGCTGATGGACGGCATGAACCATGTCGGCGACCTGTTCGGTTCCGGCAAGATGTTCCTGCCGCAGGTCGTGAAGTCGGCGCGCGTGATGAAGCAGGCGGTCGCCTATCTCCAGCCGTTCCTGGAGCAGGAAAAGCGCGACATGGGCCTCACGGAGAAGCCGGCCAACGGCAAGATCCTGATGGCGACCGTGAAGGGCGACGTCCACGATATCGGCAAGAACATCGTCGGCGTCGTGCTCCAGTGCAACAATTACGAGGTCATCGACCTT
>Ga0209794_1001259_pt1 | contig 21321 bp, 20 predicted proteins | sample EBPBio232013_DNA_FD_185869 | JGI IMG/M metagenome (GOLD analysis project Ga0209794, IMG submission 185869) | Wastewater treatment Type I Accumulibacter community from EBPR Bioreactor in Madison, WI, USA - Reactor 1_5/23/2013_ DNA (SPAdes)... | ecosystem: Engineered > Bioreactor > EBPR >... | reverse complement strand
TGGAGCCCGACGCTGCGCTGATCCATCAGCGCGGGTCGAAGCGGTAGATCGGATCGCCGAGCACGGGCGAGGGCCAGATCAGGCCGGCGCAGAGCCGGTCCAGCCGCATCAGCATGACATGGCCGATGCGTCGCGCCTCGTCGGTCTGGCCGATGGCGGCAAGCCCGTCGATCGCCTGCTGGTACCGGCCGATCCGGTGCAACAGGTCGGCGGCGATGGCCCGATAGCTTGGGAAGACATCGCGCTCGTTGCGGATGGCCTCGGCGGCGTTGCGCCAGCCGGCCCAGTCGAAATTGCGTGACAGGACGGCCGGCCTTGTCGCCGCTTCCCCGGCATTGCCGCTGGCGAAAGGCGCGAGAGCCGCAATGGCGACGGCGCGCTCGGCCGATTGCAGCGCCGTTTCGGTCGGCGGCGGCCCATGCAGGCGGAACGATTCAAGGTTCCGGCGGGTGATGTCCTCGCCGAGTACGGCCACCAGGCCTTCCAGCATCCGCGCTTCGATCAGATCGGCGTCGCGCACGGCATCGATCCGGCCGGCGCCGATCTCGGCGACGAGAGGCCTTGCGACGTCCTGGGCGATGCGTGGGTCGCCGGTCTGGTTGACGATGGTGAGAATGGCGCGTGTCTGCGGCACGAGGCTGACGAGCTGAAAGACCGCATCCAAGTCGCGCGCCGCCGGGAGGACCGCCGCATCGATGGCGGCGACCGCGACCTTGAGTTCGGCAGGCAAGTCCTCGAACCGGTAGGGGCGCGGGCGCAGATGGCGGAAGCCGCGCCAATAGGGCGCGAAGGCCTCGCGCAGCCTGTCGGCATTGGCAGGCGCCATCGGCGAGCGGCGCAACGTCGCCAGCCATCCCGAGGGCTCGCGGCGGGCAGCCTGCAATTCGAGCGCGAGCAGCCAGAGGCCGTGGGCCTCGGCCTTTTCCGCTATGGCGGCGAGCCTGATGTCGTCAAGGTCGAGCAGGGACGCTGCGAGGCGGACCTGGAACTGGGCCGCGGCCGCCCGGTCCGCACTGGGGTTCGCGGCCCGTCGCGCCATGTCGGCGAAGAGCCAGTCGGCGCGGCCGTCGAGGATCGTGGCGCGAAAGAAGGACGGACCTCCGGGCGGAACTGACGCCCCCTCCTGCATGTCCTCCAGCAGGGCAATCCGCCTGTCTGGTGGCGAGAGCGCCAGCCGCAGGTCCTGGATGCGCTCGGGCGCGACGCGGCGCTGGCGCAGGGTCTCGACGAGGGCGCTCGCGTGGGCGTCCGACAGGCCGCCATAGCGGATCAGGAGATAGGCGGCGTCGGTGCTGACATGGTCACGCCAGAAGCGGCGCTCGGTCTTCGGATCGGTCAGCAGGAACGACGCGGCCGAGACGATGTCCGGCACGAGCGGACAGTCCTGAACGCTCGCAGCGCGGGCCGGCATGGCCACGGCCAGCGCTGCCAGAACCAGCAAGGGGCGAAACCCGACGTGCATGTCATTGAGCCCGTCGAACGACCGTCGTTGCAGGCAGATTACGGCGTCTGACGCACCGACCGCAAGCAAGCCCTGCAGGGCGCGATCTTGCAAAAGCCTGCATATGCAGATAATTGGATCGCATGAGTGAGGCCGATACCACCGTCCGCATTCCCGTCGCCTGCACCTGTTCGCGGGTGCGGAAGGCCGCGCGGCGGGTGTCGCAGATCTACGATCAGGCGCTGGAGCCGTACGGCCTGACGATCAGCCAGTTCGGCATCCTCGTGAGCCTGCGCCAGAACGACGGGGTCAGCATCGGGCAACTCGCCGAGCGCATGGTCATGGACCCGACCTCGCTGACGCGCAGCCTGAAGCCGCTGGAGCGGCAGGGCTTCATCAGTCTTGCCACCGACCCGAACGATCGCCGGGCGCGTCGCCTGTCGCTGACGGCTGCCGGCCTTGCCGTGATGCGGATGGCGAGACCCGGCTGGATCAAGGCGCAGACGGCTGTCGAAGCGGCTCTTGGCCTGGACGAGACGCTGGCCCTCAATGCGAGCCTCGACCGCGCCCTCGAACGGCTGGCGTCCTGACAATGGCCGAACGCGCCCGCAACCGGCCCGATTATCTGCATATGCAGCAAAGCGCGCTGCGCGATCTGTCCGAAAGGCTCCGTCCATGACCGCCGCGGCCACGATGCCCAATCCGATCCTGACGGCGCCGATCCTGCCGACCATCCTGCGGCTCTCGACGCCCAACATGATGGCGATGGTGGCCGGCGCGGCCGTCGCCATCGCCGAGACCGCCTATGTCGGGCTGCTCGGCACGCCGGCGCTGGCCGGCATGGCGCTGGTTTTCCCGATGATCATGCTGATGCAGATGATGTCGGCGGGCGCGATGGGCGGCGGTGTCTCCTCGGCGATCAGCCGCGCCATCGGCGCCGGGGACATCGACCGCGCGCGCTCGCTCGCCTTCCACACCGTGCTGATCAGCCTCGGCGGCGGCATCGGGGTCGGAGCGATCTTCCTGACGCTTGGGCCGTCGATCTACCGGCTGCTGGGCGGGCAGGGCGCCTCGCTCGGGCAGGCGCTGATCTATTCCAACGTCGTCTTTGCCGGAGCGCTGGCGATCTGGCTGTGCAACCTGCTGGCCTCCGTGCTGCGCGGCATGGGCAATATGAGCGTGCCGTCATCCGGGCTGCTCGCGGTCGCGGCGCTGCAGATCGTGGTCGGCGGGGGGCTGGGGCTTGGGCTCGGTCCGCTGCCGCGGCTCGGCATGGTCGGCGTCGGGCTCGGTCAGGTGGTCGCCTATGGCCTCGGCGCGGCGCTGTTCTTCTGGTACCTGCGTTCCGGTCGCGCGCGCTTCGTGCTGCCGCTGGCCGGCGTGCGGCTCGACTGGAGCCACGCCGCGGACATCCTGCGCGTCGGCATGGTCGCCTGCCTTTCCTCGTTCCAGTCGGTGTTGACGGTGCTGATCCTGACGCGGCTGGTCGCCCGTTTCGGCGACGAGGCGCTGGCCGGCTACGGCATCGGCTCGCGGCTGGAATTCCTGCTGATCCCGATCACCTTCGCCATCGGCGTCTCGCTGGTGCCCATGGTCGGCATGGCGATCGGCGCGAACAATGCCGCCCGTGCGCGCCGCGCGGCCTGGACCGGCGGCGCGCTGGCCTTCCTCATCACCGGTTCCGTCGGCCTCGCCGGTTGGCTGCATCCGGAAGGCTGGGCGCGCCTGTTCACCGCCGATCCGGCCGTGATCGCGGCGACGCGCTCCTATCTCGTCTGGGCCGGCCCGGCCTTCGGCTTCTACGGCCTCGGCCTCTGCCTCTATTTCGCGGCGCAGGGCGCAGGACGCCTCATCGGCCCCGTGCTGGCAGGTTCGCTGCGGCTCGTCGTCATCGCGCTCGGCGGCTGGTGGCTGGTCGCCAACGACCACCCGGCCTGGACCATGTTCGCGCTGGTCGGCGCGGCGATGGTTGCCTACGGCATCGGCACTGTCTTCGCCATCCGCGTCACGCCGTGGGGGCGGCGGGCCTGACGGGGATGCCGGTCCCAGGTTCCGGCGGCCGGCCGCCGGTGAGGAGCATCAGGTGCTGGCGATGGCCCGGATGATGTCGGCGACCGCCTGCGGATGACTGTCGAGCATGCCGTGATCGGCAGCCTCGATCACCGTGGCCCTGGTATCGGGAAGCAGGCGGGAAAGGGCCGCGATGATGGCCGGCGCGACCGGCGGGCTCTTCGAGCCATAGGCCAGCGATACCGGACAACCGATGGCCCCCAGATCGCCGGCTGCAAGCGTTTCCGAGAACGATGACGCGACGTCCCAGGCGTTGCGCGGGGCGGCGGACCGGAGATAGGCCCGAACAGGCTCGGGCAGGCGCTCGAAAGCGCCGGGGCCCGACCAGAAATCGATCATCTGCCCAATGGCGTCCGGTTCTCCGGAGGAGACGCGGGTGACGTAGTCGGCGAAGAATCTGTTGGCGCCATCGAGCACCGCCCGCTCGCCCTGCAATTCCAGGGCGCGGAAGAAGACCGGCTCGAAGACCGCCAGTCCGGCGAGCCGGCGAGGCTGTTTTGCGGCGATGTGCAGCGAGACGTTGCCGCCATAGGAATGGCCGGCGAGGATCAGCGGCTCGTTCACCGCTTCAACCAGCGCGGTGACTGCTTCCGCCATGGCCGAGGTGCCGTTCCGGTCAGGTGGCAGCGCGGACGATGCGCCATAGCCCGGCAGGTCCGGAACGAGAATGCGGAAGCCTTCGCCGATCTTGGCGAGGACGCGGTTCCAGGCGCGCGCCTCTCCCGGCGAACCGTGGACGAGCAGCAGCGGCCGCCCGCTGCCGGTTTCCGTGTAGTTCAGTTCGCCCCCGGCGAATGCGGTTCGAGGCATCTGCAAGTCTCCCTGGCGAAGCTCAGCCCGCGTCGAGCATCATGATCGTGGAGGTTCCGTGGGCCAGAACCTTGCCGGCGGCATCCTTCACCTCGGCATGAGCGGACAGGATCCGCCGGCCGGACGCCACCACGCGCGCCTCCGCCCTCACGCGGCCGGTGTCCTTGGTGATCGGCCGCGAGAAATTGCCCTTGGTCTCGATGGTCGTGTAGCCGGTCCCGGCCGGCAGCAGCGTATGGGCCGCGCAGGCGGTGACGCTGTCGATCAGGGTTAGCGCCCAGCCGCCATGGACGCCGCCCATGGGATTGAGGAGATGCGGGCCGGGTTCTCCCTCGAAGGCGGCGAAGCCGTCGCCGACCTCCGCGAGCCAGAACGACAGCGTTTCCGAGATCGGCGCCTGGGGCAGGCGGCCGTCGATGATCGCCTGCAGGATGGCCTTGCCGGGGAGCGGCGCGACCTCGGCCGGTGCGGCGAGGCCATAGCGGAGTTCTTTCGATCCGGGCATGGAAGCCTCTTTATTTGCATATACAAATATTGTAGATACATACAATGGCTGCCACGACCCGACAAGCCCGCAAATCGCTCCGCGCCGACGCCCGCAGGGCCATGGCCGCCTGCGCTGGCTGGAACAGCCGCCTGGCGGCACGGCGGATCACCGGATTTCTCGAAGACCGGATGATGGCCTCGCCCGTGGAACTCACGCAGTTCTGGCTGATGGCGCAGATCGCATCCGCCGATGACGACAGCCTCGGCGCGCTGGCGATCCGGATGGGGCTCGACCAGTCGAGCCTGTCGCGCAATCTTCAGCTTCTGGAACGCGACGGCCTCGTCGAGATCGCGCTGGTCGAGGGCGACCGGCGCCGGCGCATGGTCTGGCTGACGGAGAAGGGCGCGCGTGCGCTGGAGGAAGCGATGCCGGTCTGGCGTAAGGCGCATGACGCCCTGATGGAGCGCGTGCCGCCCGATCTCGCCGCTGCTTTCGCCGATGTCGCAGGTTTGCTCGGCGGCGATGAGGCCGTCTGATCAAGGGAGCCGGGCGAGAACCGGCGAGGAGAGGGAGACAGACGCATGTCCATCGATCTGAAGCTGCTGGTCTGGTCGGCCGCATTGACGTTTCTGCAGGTCGTCATTGCAGCAGGTCTTGCCAACATGCAGGTCGGCCTGCCGGCGCTCGCAGGCAATCGCGAGGGGCTGCCAGCACTGACAGGCATGGCCGGGCGGGCGAAGCGCGCCCACGCCAACATGCTGGAGAGCCTCGTCCTGTTCGCGGTGCTGGTGCTCGTCGCCCATGTCGCGGGCCGCGCCAATGCGACCACGGCCCTCGGCGCGCAGCTATTCTTCTGGGGCCGCGTCGCCTATTTGGGGCTCTATCTCGCCGGCATCCCGTGGGTCAGGACCGGTGCCTGGGCCGTGTCGATTCTCGGCCTCGTGCTGATCTTCCTCCAGCTTCTCTGACGGACGGCGCGGACCGCCTGTGACATTTGTGCCACAGGCGGTGGCAACCTGACCATACACGTCAGCCTCCATCGACGCGCCACCCGGCTGCCACAGTCTCGTCACGCTGCCCGGCGATCCCGGACCCGTCGCGACGCCACGAGATCTGGCGGCGTGACCGGGCCGGCATTCCATTTACCGATGGTTGACCATCCCGGTGATTGGTCGGGCGGCGAGACGTTTACGCCTCACCGCCCGACCAATCGCCAATAACCAAACCAATTCAGGACGTTGCAGACCGAACCATTTGTCATCCAGCACGCATTCGTGAGCCGCGAGGCGCGATTGCGAACCACTTCGGGAAGGATCGCTTAACCCACTTCCCCGTAGATGGACGGCAATGTTTCAGGTCAAGGAGACCATCATGCTGACCATGGCTCTGGGCCGCAAAATGAAGTTTGCTGCCATCATGGCTTTCGGCCTCGCGCTTGGCGCCTGTGCCCAGAACCCCACCAACCAGGCTGGCGCCGGCGGCGCTGGTGCCGCCACCCCCGGCAGCCCGCAGGACTTCGTCGTCAATGTCGGCGACCGCGTCTTCTTCGAGACCGATTCCTCGGAACTGACCACGCAGGCCCGCGCCACGCTCGACAAGCAGTCTGTCTGGCTGAACCAGTACAACCGCTATGGCTTCACGGTCGAAGGCCATGCCGACGAGCGCGGCACCCGCGAATACAACATCGCCCTCGGCGCCCGCCGGGCCCAGACGGTGCGCGACTATCTCGCCGCCCGTGGCATCTCGACATCGCGCATCCGCACCATTTCCTACGGCAAGGAGCGTCCGGTCGCGGTCTGCGACGACATTTCCTGCTGGTCGCAGAACCGCCGGTCGGTGACCGTGCTGTCCGGCGGCGCGGGCTCCTGATCCACTCGATTGCAGCATGGATCAAGCGGCGCCCGGGAGAACCGGGCGCCGTTTTTGCTTGAAATGGGTCGAAATCTCGCCCAACTCCACCGCTGAATTTCCGATGCTGAGGGCTGAAGGGACGACATGATGATCGGCAGGACGATCAGGATCTGGCTGCGGATCGAGGTGGCGGCGATGATCGTCGCGGCGGGCATCCTGCTCGTTGCGTCGAACATGCCCTCGCGGGCGCAGTCGGCGGCTGAGTTCATGGACCGCATCCAGCGCATGGAGGCGCAGATCCGCTCACTGAACGGCCAGCTCGAACAGTCGCAGTTCCGCGTGCGCCAGCTCGAGGAACAGCAGCGCCGCATGCAGGCGGATATCGAGTTCCGCCTCAACGAACTGGAAGGTGCGCGCGGTGGTGCGCGACCCGGGCAGCAGCCGCAGCGGCCCCAGCAGCAGCAACAGCCGCCGCAGCGCCGCAGCGATGCCTTCGACCCGACCCAGCAGCAGCCGGGCACACCCGGCGGGCCGCGCGATCTCGGCGCGACGCCGCCCGGGGCCAATGCCGCGCCGCCGCGCTCGGCGGGCGCTGGCGGTCCGGGCGGGGCAGGGCCGCTCGACCTCGGCCAGCTCTCCGGCCAGGCGGCCGCCGATCCCTCGCTGGAGCCAGGTGTGCCGCGGACCGGATCGACCGGCACGCAGCCGATCATCGCCGCCTCGCCGCGCGACGAATACAACGCCGCCATCGCCCTCCTGAACCGGCGCGACTACGAGCAGGCCGAGATCGCCCTGCGCGGCTTCCTGCAGAACCACCCGCGCGACCGCATGGTGGGTGATGCGACCCACCAGCTCGGCGAAGCCATGTACCAGCGCCGCCAGTACCGCGAGGCGGCCGAACAGTTCCTGAAGGTTTCCACCGACTATCCGCGCGCCGGCCGCGCGCCGTCGAGCCTCCTGCGCCTCGGCCAGTCGCTGAATGCCCTCGGCGAGCGCGAGGCGGCCTGCGCCGCCTATGCGGAGTTCAACCGCAAGTATCCGAACGCCAACCAGTCGACCCGCACGGCGGTTGCCAGCGAGCAGCGTCGTGCCAGCTGCTGAGGTCGAGGCCGCGTCCTCCCTCGCCGACGCCGAGCTTTCGGACCTTCTCGACCGCTTCTCCTCCTATCCGGCCCTGGTTCTCGCCGTGTCCGGCGGTCCGGATTCCTTCGGGATGCTGGCGGCCTTCGCGCGCTGGCGCGCGGGCGGGCGCGGCGGACCGGTGCTTCATGTCGCAACCATCGACCATGGCCTGAGGCCCGAGGCGGCAGGCGAATGCACGGCAGTGGTGGCGGCGGCTGAGCGGCTCGGCATGGCCGCTGCGAAGCTCGACTGGCTGGGGGACAAGCCCGCTGCGGGGCTGCAGGAAGCGGCCCGGCAGGCGCGCTATCGCCTGCTGGCGGATCATGCCCGCGCTGTCGGCGCCCCGGTCGTGGTGGTGGCGCATACCCTGTCGGATCAGGCCGAGACCGTGCTGATGCGGCTCGCGCGCGGGTCGGGCCCGCTCGGCCTCAAGGGCATGGCGGCGACCAGTCGCCGCGAGGGCGTCGAGATCGCCCGGCCGTTCCTGTGGGTGACGGGCGCGCGCCTCGCCGCGACCGCCGGCGCGTCCGGGCTCGACCCCATCGCCGATCCGTCCAATGGCGACGATCGCTTCACCCGCGTGCGCATGCGTCGCCTGATGGCCCTGCTGGAGCCGGAAGGGCTGGACGCCGAGCGGCTCGCGGTCCTCGCCGGGCGGATGCAGATGCTCGACGAGGCGCTTGCCCGGCAGGCAGACATGCTTGCAGATGCCTGCGCGCAGCCCTCCGTCGCGCCGGGAACGAAGGTATTCGACGGTTCCGGCTGGCTGTCGGAGCCCTTCGCCGCCGTTCAGGCGCTGCTGGCGCGCGCCATTGCGGAGACCGGCGACACTGCGATTGCCGAACGGCTGGAGGCCCTCGAGGCGCTCACCGGCGCCGTTCTGATGGCGATCGCTGGCGGATCGGCCCATCGCGAAACGCTGCGCGGCGCGGCCGTGCAGGTCACGGCGGGGGGGCGCGTCATCGTGGCGCGGGAGCCGGCGCGCCGGCCGCCGAACCCCGCCGGTTGAGGTTTCCTGCGTGATTTCCGGCCTGGAAGGCCCGCTGGCGGCGGCATGGCGGGCGTGCCATCGCGGAAACCAAACCGGCGGAAATGCTAGTCCTTTGGTGGGCGGTTCTTGGCAAGGCGATGCCCGGCGCCTACATTGGGGCTCTACGGGTTATGCCGCATGACGCCCGATTTCGCGCGCCCTTCCGGCGCCACGCGCGCGGCGACACCCTGGGGATGGACAAGCGATGAACTCCAATTTCCGGAACCTGGCCCTGTGGGTGATCATCGTCCTCTTGTTGCTGGCCTTGTTCACGCTGTTCCAGAATCCCCAGCAGCGGGCCGGCTCGTCCGACCTGCCGTTCTCGCAGTTCCTCGCCGAGGCCGATGGCGGCCGCGTGCGCGACGTCACAATCCAGGGCCCTGAGCTCACCGGCCACTTCACCGATGGCCGCACGTTCCAGACCTATGCCCCGCCGTTCCCCGGCCTGACCCAGCGCCTCGTCGACAAGGGCGTGCAGGTGCAGGCGCGCGCGCCGGGCGAGCAGGTGCCGTGGTTCGTGGCGCTGCTGGCGCAGTGGTTCCCGGTTCTTCTGCTCATCGGCCTGTGGATTTTCATGTCGCGCCAGATCCAGGGCGCGGGCGGCAAGGCCATGGGCTTCGGCAAGTCCAAGGCGAAGCTCCTGACCGAGGCCCACGGCCGCGTCACCTTCGAGGATGTCGCCGGCATCGACGAGGCCAAGCAGGACCTGCAGGAGATTGTAGAGTTCCTCCGCGATCCCCAGAAGTTCCAGCGGCTCGGCGGCCGCATCCCGCGCGGCGTGCTGCTGGTCGGCCCGCCCGGCACGGGTAAGACGCTGACCGCCAAGGCGGTCGCGGGCGAGGCCAACGTGCCGTTCTTCACCATTTCCGGCTCGGACTTCGTCGAGATGTTCGTCGGCGTCGGTGCCTCCCGCGTGCGCGACATGTTCGAGCAGGCGAAGAAGAACGCGCCCTGCATCATCTTCATCGACGAAATCGACGCGGTCGGCCGCCATCGCGGCGCCGGCCTCGGCGGCGGCAACGACGAGCGCGAGCAGACGCTGAACCAGCTGCTCGTCGAGATGGACGGCTTCGAGCCGAACGAGGGCATCATCATCATCGCGGCCACCAACCGGCCCGACGTGCTCGACCCGGCGCTGCTGCGTCCCGGCCGCTTCGACCGCCAGATCGTGGTGCCGAACCCGGACGTGAACGGCCGCGAGAAGATTCTGCGCGTCCATGTCCGCAAGGTGCCGCTGGCCCCCGACGTCGACCTCAAGATCATCGCCCGCGGCACGCCCGGCTTCTCCGGCGCGGACCTGATGAACCTCGTCAACGAGGCGGCCCTGCTCGCCGCCCGGCGCGGCAAGCGCATGGTGACGATGAGCGACCTCGAGGATGCCAAGGACAAGGTCATGATGGGCGCCGAGCGCCGGTCCATGGCGATGTCCGAGGAGGAGAAGAAGCTGACCGCCTATCACGAGGCGGGCCATGCCGTGGTCGGCCTCAACGTGCCGGCCGGCCTTCCCGTCCACAAGGCGACGATCATCCCGCGCGGCCGCGCGCTGGGCATGGTGAAGTTCCTGCCCGAGGGCGACCGCTACTCGATGAAATACAAGGAATATACCTCGCATCTCGCGGTCGCCATGGGTGGGCGCGTGGCCGAGGAAATCACCTTCGGCAAGGAGAACGTCACCTCCGGCGCGGTCGGCGACATCGACCAGGCGACCAAGATGGCGCGCGCCATGGTCACCCGCATGGGCTTCTCGGAGGAACTCGGCATGGTCGCCTATGGCGACAATCAGGAAGAGGTCTTCCTGGGCATGTCGATGGGCCGCCAGCAGAGCATTTCCGAATCGACGGCGCAGAAGATCGACAAGGAAGTGAAGCGGCTCGTGCAGGAAGGTTATGAGGAGGCCAAGCGCATCCTCACCGAGAACCACGAGCAGTTCATCAAGGTGGCCGAGGCGCTGCTGGAATACGAGACGCTGTCGGGCGACGAGATCAAGGACCTTCTGGCCGGCAAGGCGCCGGTGCGCGATTCCGAGCCGGACAAGGGCCAGACCCGCCACTCGGCCGTGCCGACCGCCGGCAAGGGCCGCCGGCCCGCCAACGACGACGGGCTGGAGCCGCAGCCGCAGGCCTGATGCGGCTTGCTTGAGAATGCGCGAAGGGCGGGCCACAGTGCCCGCCCTTCGTCGTTTCCGGCCCTCCCATGACCATCATCCGCGTCGAGCCCTTCATCCTGCACGTGCCTGTCACGGGCTCGTCCATCTCGGATTCGACCCATACGCTGTCGCATTGGGGTGTCGTCGGCTGCCGCATCCACACCGATGACGGGCGGATCGGCACCGGCTTCACCGGCACCCACGCCCATCTTGCCGGCGACCGGCTGGTCACGGACTGCATCGCCACCTGCTATGCGGACCTGCTGGTCGGCGAGGACGAGGCCGACATCACGCGGCTCTGGCAGAAGCTGGCGCGCCATCCGCCGGTGCAATGGATAGGGCGCGCCGGCATCACCCACATCGCGCTCGGTGCCGTCGACATCGCCCTGTGGGACCTCAAGGCGCAGCGGGCGGGGCAGCCGCTCTGGAAACTGCTCGGCGGCGCGACCTCCGACAGGGTGACGGCCTACAACACCGATATCGGCTGGCTCTCCATTCCCGATGACGAACTGATCGCCGGCTCCCGCCGCGTGGTCGAGGAGGAGGGTTTCCGGGGCGTCAAGATCAAGGTCGGCTCGGCCGATATCGCGCGCGACCTGAAGCGCCTGGAGGCGGTGCGGCGCGCCATCGGTCCGCATGTCACCATGGCCATCGACGCCAACGGCCGCTGGGACCTGCCGACGTGCCTGCGCTTCTGCCGCGGGGCCGAGGGTCTCGACATCCTCTGGTTCGAGGAACCGCTCTGGTACGACGACGTGGCTGGGCATGTGCGGCTCGCCGCGCAGGGCGGCATTCCGGTCGCGCTGGGCGAGCAACTCTATACAGCCGAGGCCTTCGCGGACTTCATCGCGCGCGGCGCGCTGCACTATGTCCAGCCCGACGTGACGCGTCTCGCCGGCATCACCGAATATATCCGCGTTGCGGAGGCGGCCCATGCCGCGCGGCTGCCGGTGGTCGCCCATGCCGGCGACATGAGCCAGGTCCACGTGCATCTCGCCTTCTGGCACCCGGCGACGACCATGCTGGAATATATCCCATGGATCCGGACCTGTTTCGCCGAGCCGGTCACGGTGACTGACGGCGACGCGATCCGCCCCGAGCAACCCGGCGCGGGCACGGCGGTGAAGCCGGAAGCCTTCGCGCGCTTCGCCAAATCGCTGTCCTGACGGGGGAAATCGGCGCTGCGGCCTTGCCCGGGCGCTATCCGGGCGGCTAAGTCTTGGCAGTAAGACAGTTGCGCGCGCCGCATTGGCGCCACAAGCGGGGCCCATGGCGTGACGCCTGTTTCACATCCAGTGCTCACCTCCAGACGTCGCGCGCCCGTGCGTATGCCGCTTGCCCTGATCCGGTTCTGCCTGTTCTGCGTCGCCGTCGCCTGCGGCGTGCTCGCGGTCGACCCGCGTGCCGCCGAGGCCGCCGACGCCATCGCGGTGACGGCCGGTACGCCCGCGATCAATCTCGGGCGGGCCGTGACCTTCGTGCAGGGCGAGGGCGACCGCGTCAGCGTGCCGACCGCCCCCGGTTCGGACGGCATCGTCCGCCGCATGGAGGTACGCCACACGCAGACCGGGTCGAGCCCGGTCTGGGCCGTCTTCACGCTGTCCAACGCCACCGACGAGCAGGTCGACCGCCTCGTCGTCGTGCCGCAATACCGGCTGATCCGTTCGGGGCTGGTGCGCCCCGATCTCGGCTCGCAGCGCATCGTGGCGCTGACGCCGAGCCAGGGCTTCCGGCCGGAGCGCCAGTCGGCCGTCGATCAGGACGTGTTCCAGATCACGCTGGACCCCGGCACAACGGTCACCTTCGTCGCGGAACTGCGCGACCCCCGGATTCCGCAGATCACGCTGTGGCAGCCGGACGCGTTCAAGGACCGCGAGAACTCATTCACGCTCTACCGCGGCATCATCCTCGGCATTGCCGGCCTGCTGGCGCTGTTCCTGACCATCCTGTTCGTCGTCAAGGGCTCGCTGATGTTCCCGGCGGCGGCGCTGCTCGCCTGGGCGGTGCTCGGCACGCTCGGCCTCGATTTCGGCTTCTGGACGCGCATCATGGAGCTGTCGCCGGAGGCGGTCGCCTTCTGGCGCGCGGTGTCGGAGGCGATCCTCTCCGCCACGCTGATGATCTTCCTGTTCGCCTATCTCGACCTCAACCGGTGGCACGTGCGCTACACCGTGCTGACGGCGGTCTGGCTCGCCTTTGCCGGCGGCATGGTGACGCTCGCCTGGTTCGACCCGCCGATCGCCGCCGGAATCGCCCGGCTCGGCATCGGCGCTGTGACCATTCTCGGCACGGTGATCCTCGTCTATCTCGCCTTCCTGCGCTACGACCGCGCCATCAATCTGGTGCCGACCTGGACCCTGTTCATGATCTGGTCGGGCGCGGCGCTGCTGATGGTCACCGGCCGGCTCAACAACGAGATCGCGGCGCCGGCCCTGCTCGGCGCGCTGGTTCTGCTGGTCATGCTGATCGGCTTCACGGTGATGCAGCACGCCTTTGCCGGCGGCGGCATGCCCAAGGGCCTCGTCTCAGACACCGAGCGCAAGGCGCTGGCGCTGACCGGGGCCGGCGACATCATCTTCGACTGGGACGTCGGCTCGAACCGCGTGGTCGTCGGCCACGAGCTCGAAGCCCATCTCGGCCTCAAGCGCGGCTCGCTGGAGGGGCAGGCGAACCGCTTCATCGACGCGCTGCATCCGGGCGACCGCGATCGGCTGCGCTCGACCTTCGATACCGTGGTGGAGCATCGCCGCGGCCGCCTCGTCGAAGAATTCCGCATGCGCGTGGCCGATGGTCATTTCGTCTGGATCGTGTTGCGCGCGCGGCCCGTGGTCGGTTCGGACGGCGAGGTGATCCGCCTCGTCGGCACGCTGACCGACATCACCGAGTTCAAGACCTCGGAGGAGCGGCTGCTTCACGACGCCGTCCACGACAACCTCACCGGTCTGCCCAACCGCGAACTGTTCCTCGACCGGCTGGAAGCGGCCCTCAACCAGGCGCAGGCCGATGACGGTCGCCGGCCGACCGTGCTGGTGCTCGACATCGACCGGTTCAAGCAGGTCAACGATTCGGTCGGCATGTCGGTGGGCGATTCCATCCTGCTGACCGTTTCGCGGCGGCTGGCGCGGCTCCTGAAGCCGCAGGACACGCTGGCGCGGTTCAACGGCGACCAGTTCGGCATCATCCTCATCTCCGAGCGCGCCGCCGAGCGGATCACCGCCTTCGCCGAGACGATCCGCAAGACGCTGCGCGCGCCGCTCGCCTTCGGCGACCGCGAGATTTTCCTCACGGGGTCGCTCGGCATCGCGCTCGCCGACGGCACCCAGCGCAAGCGCGAGGACCTGCTGAAGGACGCCGAGCTTGCTGCCTATCACGCCAAGCGCCTTGGCGGCGACCGGATCGAGGTGTTCAAGCCGGCGCTGCGCGCCCACAAGAGCGACCGCCTGGCGCTCGAGAGCGACCTGAGGCGTGCGCTGGAGCGCGGCGAGATCGCTCTCGTCTATCAGCCGGTCGTCCGCCTCGCCGACCGCACGCTTGCCGGCTTCGAGGCGCTGGTGCGCTGGGACCATCCGCGGCTCGGCCGCCTGCCGCCGGGCGAGTTCATCGCCATTGCCGAGGAGACCGGGCTGATCGTCGATCTCGGCCTGTTCGTCATGGATCGCGCGGCCCGCCAGCTTGCCAGCTGGCAGGCGCTGATGCCGCTCGACCCGCCGCTGTTCACGGCGGTCAACGTCTCGTCCCGCCAGCTCCTGCGCCACGACCTGCTGCAGGATATCAAGGGGGTTCTGGCGCGCGCGCCGGTGGCACGCGGCTCGTTCAAGATCGAGCTGACCGAGAGCCTCGTCATGGAGAACCCGGAATATGCCGCGCAGATGCTCCAGCGCATCCGCGACCTCGGCGCCGGCCTGTCGCTCGACGATTTTGGCACGGGCTATTCCTCGCTCGCCTATCTCCAGCGCTTCCCGTTCGACACGATCAAGATCGACAAGAGCTTCGTGCGCGCCGACAGCCGCGGCTCGCGCTCGGTGCTGCTGCGCTCGATCATCGCGCTCGGCCACGACCTCGGCATGGAAGTCGTCGCGGAGGGCGCCGAGACTGATGCGGACGCTGTCGAGCTCTATCAGTTCGGCGCCGATTTCGCGCAAGGCTTCGCCTTCGGCGAGCCGATGACCGCCGACCAGGCGACCAAGCTGCTCAAGGCCGCGGTGGCGCAGGCGGCGTGACGCTGTCGGGGCTGTCCTTTCGCCCGGTCACATATGCGTTCCGCCGCTTTCCTTTTGGCCTTGGCGGCTGCCTACTGCCGGCCGCCAATTCCCGAGGACAGCTCCCATGAAGCCCCGCAATCTCGGCCGCTCCGGCGTCAAGGTCTCGCCCATCTGCCTCGGCACGATGATGTTCGGAGGACCGACCAGCGAGGCGGATGCCGCCCGTATCATCGCGCGCGCCAAGGAGGCCGGGGTCAATTTCATCGATACGGCGGATGTCTATACCGAAGGGCGCTCCGAGGAGATCACCGGCCGCGCCATCAAGGCCGATCGTTCGCACTGGGTGCTGGCGACCAAGCTCGCCAATCCGACCGGCCCGGGCCCCAATGATCGCGGCCTGTCGCGCCTCTACATGATGCGCGCCGTGGAGGCCTCGCTGAAGCGGCTCGGCACGGATGTCATCGATATCTACTACCTCCACAAGGAGGACCACGCGACGCCTCTCGAGGAGACCGTGCGCGCGCTGGGCGACCTGATCCGGGCCGGCAAGATCCGGCACTACGGCGTGTCCAACCATCGCTCGTGGCGCATCGCCGAGATATGCAACCTCGCCGACCGGATGGGCATCGACAGGCCCGTGGTCAGCCAGCCCTACTACAACGCCATGAACCGGATGCCGGAAGTGGAGCATCTGCCGGCCTGCGGCTTCTACGGCCTCGGCGTGGTGCCCTATTCGCCGCTGGCGCGCGGCATCCTGTCGGGCAAGTACGATCCCAAGGCGCCGCCGCCCGCCGATACCCGCGCGGGGCGGGCCGATACGCGGATGATGCAGACCGAGTGGCGCAAGGAATCGCTGGTCATCGCGCAGAAGATGAAGACCCATGCCGAGAAGCGCGGCGTCACGCCGGGCCAGTTCGCCACCGCCTGGGTGCTGAACAATGCCTTCATCACGGCGGCCATTGCGGGCCCGCGCACGATGGAGCAGTTCGAGGACTATCTCGGCGCGCCGGGCTATGCCTTCACCCCGGCCGACGAGGCCCTGGTCAACCGGCTGGTTCCCTCGGGCCACCCCTCGACGCCGGGCTATACCGATCCAGCCTATCCGCTGGAGGGACGGGTGCCGCGTTCGATCTGACCGGCCCTAGCGGAACACGACATCCATCGCCACCACGCGGTCGCGGCCGGCGCGCTTGGCCTGGTAGAGGCCGGCATCGGCCTCGGCCAGGAGCCTGTCGAGGCTGTCAGTCGTCGCCTCGGTGGGGGCGATGCCGATGCTGGCGGAGATCCTGACGACCGCGCCCTCGTACCGCAGGTCCAGCGCAGCGATGCGCGCCCGCAGCTCCTCGGCGATATGGGTTGCAGTCAACAGGTCGGTGTCGGGGAGAAGGCAGCCGAACTCCTCGCCGCCGAGCCGGCCGAACGCGTCGCCCGGCCGCAGCTGCGCGGCAATCGCGCCCGCCACCGCGACCAGGACGGCATCGCCGGCGGCATGGCCGAGGCTGTCGTTGATCGTCTTGAAGCGGTCGATGTCGACAATAAGGGCGCAGGCCGGCCGGTTCTCGCGGGCCGCTGCCGCCACGAGCGGCTCCGCGACATCGAAGAAGGCCCGCCGGTTGGGAGCGCCGGTCAGCATGTCGGTATTGGCGGCCTGCCGGTAACGGTTTTCCGCCCGGTCCTTCGTCAGCGATATCTGCAGGAAGGTGATGAGCGTGACGTGGATCAGTCCCGCGAACAGGATGAGCGTGAAGGCCGGCGATGCCTGCACTCCGGTATTGTCCGGAGCTTCGCTCAGGAGGACCAGCGGGACCCGCGCCAGGAACATCGCTCCATTGAGGATCAGCCAGACCACCGCGGGGTAGCGCGAAACCAGCCTCTCGCCCCTGAGGTTCCACAGCGTCGTGGCGGCGGCGAAGCAGGCGGACGCGGAGAGAAGCGAGACGCCGACGATGCGCCAGCTGGCATTTAGGTGGAAGGCCGGCCACTGGTTGAGCGCGAGCCAGACCAGCGCCGGCGCGGCGATCATCCAGACCGGCGCCGGGCGATGGCAGAACCGGCGCGTGCCGGCCCAGTTGAGAGCATAGGCGGAAACGATCAGGGCATTGGCCAGATCGATCGTCAGGCGGTCGTGGGTGATGCCGCGCAGGCCGGCCAGTATCAGGCCCGCGGCACCGACGAGATTGGCAAGGCCCCAATAGACCAGGCCCGGCTCGTCGCGGTTCTGGCGCGACGAAATGAGCAGCAGGAGGCCGGTGACGAGCGCAACCGTCGTCAGGGACAGAAGCAGGGTCCTGGGATCGAATACCGACATCCGCCACTCCGGTGCTGGCCGCCGCGCCGGCGAGGCGAGGCAGGATGCTGACGCTCCTTGCAGTCAACGTCCGAACAGCAATCGTGTTCTGGTGGCTTATCGGAAGACGACGTCCATCGCCACCACGCGATCGCGACCGGCGCGCTTGGCCTGATAAAGGCCTGCATCGGCTTCGGCCAGAAGCCTGTCGAGGCTGTCAGTCGTCACCTCGGTGGGGGCGATGCCGATGCTGGCCGAAACCCTGACGACGGAACCCTCGAAACGCAGGTCGAGCCTGGCGATGCTTGCCCGCAGTCCCTCGGCGAGGCGGGTCGCCGTCAGGAGACCGGTATCGGGGAGGAAACAACCGAACTCCTCGCCGCCGAGCCTGCCGAACACGTCGCCCGGCCGCAGCTGCGCGGCAATCGCATCCGACACCGCGACGAGGACGGCGTCGCCGCCGGCATGGCCGAGGCTGTCGTTGATCGCCTTGAACCGGTCGATATCGACGACGAGCACGCAGGCCGGCCGGTTCTCGCGGACCGCCGACGCCACCAGAGGCTCCGCGGCATCGAAGAAGGCCCGCCGGTTGGGAGCGCCGGTCAGCATGTCGGTCTCGGCAGCGCGACGATAGCGATTGTCGGCACGGCTCTTGGTCAATGCCAGCTGGAGGAAGGAGAGCAGGACGGCGTGGATGATCGCGCCGAAAAGCCCGAACGTCATGAAGGTGGAGGCAAGGGCAGTCGCGCCGTCCGGGAAGTTCTGCGTCAGCATCAGTGGCGCACGGATGCCGACGATGGTGCCGTGAATGAGGAGCCAGACAATGGTCGGCCGCCGCGCGACGAGTTCCTCGCCCCGGAACCGATAGAGCGTCCAGGCTGTCGCATAGCACCACACGGTCGCGAACAGGGCGCTGAGCGCGAGGCGCCATTCGAGGGACTGGAAATAGGGAAACTGGTTGAGGGCGAGCCAGAGGATCGGCGGTGCGACGATGACGGCCGGCGCAGCGGTCCGGTAGCAGAAGCGGCGCATGCCCGCCCAGTTCAGCATGTAGCCGAGGAGGATCGCGGCGAACGAGAGGTTCATCAGGCCGACCGAAGGCCGGTTGACGATCAGACCGATCGTGAGGATGCCGATGCCGGCGATGAAGTTTGCCGCGCCCCAGTAGAGCAGGGCCCCCTCGTCCCGCGCCTGGCGCGCCGAAACGAGCTGGATCAGGCCGGTGACCAGCATAAGCGCAATGAGGGTCAGCAGCAGCGTACGGGGGTCGAGCATGCGGGCCTGCGGCGCCGACCGGTTCCGCGGCGGGGGAATCTCCGCAGACGGCGCATCGCGGCGGACGATGCCCAAATTGCGTTGCATTGAGGTTAAGGCGGTGGCGCACGAAAATAGCGGGCCGGCTGGGGGCAGCCGACCCGCTCACCGAGAAACGTCGTGTCTGGCGTCCGGTGCTACCAGACGCGGCAGAGGCGGACGCCGTGGCGGTTGATCCAGCAGCGGCGGCGCAGCGGCCGGCGGCGGTGCCAGTGGTGAGGCGGACCGTGGCGGTGGCCGTGACGATGCCCGTGGCGATGCCCGTGGCGGTGGCGGTGATGCCGCTGCATCTCGGACGGTTCGCTGTCAGAGGCCGTTCCCGAAAACGCTGTGCGAATGCCGTCCGTCGTGCTGGTCGGAAGCTGCGGCGCGGCGGGAATTGCCAGCGCGACGCCGGGGATTGCAGTGGCGGCGAGAGTGCCGGCAAGGGCGGTCAGCAGCAGTCGGCGGTCCATCATGGTCTCCTTGATGATCGTCGGCAGGAATCTTGAGAACGCTGCCGGGACGGCGTGGTTCCGCTGCACGCAAGGCGTGCGGTCGCGACATCCTGTTCCCTTGACGGCGCGAGCGGGCGCGAACGAGATCAGTGCGATGACCCTTGCCGAACGCCTGCGCCCGTCGCGCCTTGCCGCACTCGTCCGCAAAGAGCTTCTGCTCATCGTCGCGCTGGCCTCGATCGCCGGCGGCGTCCTGCTCTTTCTCCGCCTCGCCGACCTCGTCGTCGAGGAAGAGACGGATGCCTTCGACCGGGCGGTGTTCCTGGCGTTCCGCGTCGCCGGCAATCCGGCCGAGACGATCGGGCCGGCCTGGCTGCCGGCCATCGTTCGCGACATCACGGCGCTCGGCGGAGTCGCGGCACTGACCCTGATCGTGCTGTTCACCGCGACCTATCTCCTGATCGTCGGCAAGCGCGGAGCGGCGGCGCTCGTCCTCGTCTCGGTGATCAGCGGGACCGCGCTCAGCCAGGCGCTGAAGTGGTGGTTCGACCGGGCGCGGCCGGACCTCGTTCCCGGCATCGTGCTGCCGTCGGATGCCAGCTTTCCGAGCGGCCACGCCATGCTCTCGGCCATCGCCTATCTGACACTCGGTGCCTTGCTCACCCGGGTCGAGCCCAATCCCAGGGCGCGGGTCTTCTTTATCGCCACGGCGGTCGCGATGACCGTCATGATCGGCATCAGCCGGGTCTATCTCGGCGTCCACTGGCCGACCGACGTGCTGGCCGGCTGGGCGCTTGGCGGCGCCTGGGCGCTGCTGTGCTGGATCGCCGCGCTCTGGCTCCAGCGGCGCGGGGCGGTCGAGGGACCGCGCGGATGATGCTGCCAGCCGGGGCTTGACCCGGGGCCGGGGGCCGACGCAGGGTTGCGCCTGCTTTCCTCGCACGCGGGCGATCGGGCCGCGGCGTCCGGGAGGCTGCCTCCGGGGGGCAATCATCATGATGGTTGCAGTCTTCGCCACGATGGCGCTCGCCATCCTCGTCGGCCAGTTCGGGCCGCGCTGGCTGGCCGCCCTGTTCCTGACAGCCTGTATCGGCCTCTTCGCGTGGCTGTTCCTGTTCGAGATCTACAGCCCCGAATGGGGCTTCAGGATGCCGTGGCTGCAGACGCTGCTTGGCGCGCCCGGACGGGAGGGCTGAGCCATGCTGGGGGCGGCTGTTCCGGAAGGCGATCACCAGGCCCGGCTCGGCGGCCGCGGCGGGCGGTTTCTAGCGCGGCTCAACTATCTCTATCTGCTGCTGATGCTGGTCGTGATCGCCGGCATCCTCACGGCGGCGATGGTGATGCAATATGCAAAGGGGGAACTGCCTTGTCCGCTCTGCCTTTTGCAGCGCGTCGCGCTGTTCGGCATCGCCTACGGCATCATCCAGAACTTCCGCGGCCGGTTCTCCTATCAGAACACCGGGATCAGCCTCGTCTTCGCGGTCCTGCTGCTGATCGTCGCCAGCCGGCAGACCCTGCTCGACATCTATCCGCGCCCCGGTCACGAATATATCGGCACGGCGATCCTCGGCCTGCACATGCCGGTCTGGTCGGTGATCATCGCGTCGACGATCATCTCGGCCTACGCGCTGAAGCTCGCCATTCTCGGCGGCGACGAGCACCTCGCAGACTATCCGGCGGCGGAATTTCCGCTGCTCGCCCGGCTGGCCGATTTCGGCGCGGCCTATGTCATCGTGCTCTGCCTGATCAATCTCGGCTCGGCCGTCGTGCAGTGCGGCTTCGGCGAGTGCCACACCATGGGCTACAAACTCATCGAGAACGGCCTGCCCGGCCTCTGGCTGAAGTAGTTCTCTCCCGACACCTGACAGAAAAGCCCGGCCGCCTTGGGCGACCGGGCTCGTCATTTGCTGAGGTATCAGCGGGTTACCAGTACATCGGCGGGCGACGACAGACGAACTCGCCCCAGCGATTCACGAAGCAACGGCGGCGAGGGGCCCAGGGACCGGGTCCGCCCCAGTAGCGCCGGCGACGCCAGCCCCAGCCCGGGCCAGGTCCGCCCCAATAGCGACGACGCCCCCAGCCGCCACCGCCGCCCCAGCCGCGACGGAACCCGCCACCGCGGAA
>Ga0209794_1001256_pt1 | contig 21388 bp, 24 predicted proteins | sample EBPBio232013_DNA_FD_185869 | JGI IMG/M metagenome (GOLD analysis project Ga0209794, IMG submission 185869) | Wastewater treatment Type I Accumulibacter community from EBPR Bioreactor in Madison, WI, USA - Reactor 1_5/23/2013_ DNA (SPAdes)... | ecosystem: Engineered > Bioreactor > EBPR >... | reverse complement strand
TTGTTGCCCGGTGTCTTGTTGGTAGTAATGCTGCAATCCAATATCGATCAGCGCTTTAGTCAGAATTGACGAGGTGTCGATGGAAAGTAAGTTAGCCAGTTTCTGGTAATCAACCACAAAACGATCAAGCATGCCGTCGCCACCAGCAGGTATCCCATCGATACCTCCAGCTTGGTGGCGTACGAGGCGCTCTAGAAAGTTCTCCCTATTCGTGTTGGTGTCAAAGTTATAAAGCGTGCCATCGAATATTTCTCTCAACATGTCCGGCAACTGGGAAGTAAGTTGGCGGAAAGCGTCGTTCTGGAGAAAAGCAACAAGTAATGCCTGAGAATGTAACGTCATCCCAGAAATATCTGTATTGCCATGTGTGAGCGTAGTCTGACTGCCAATCCTGGAAAACGCTGAAAATGGAGCGACAGACAAAAATTCATTTTGGACATTAATGCCACTGACTTTGCCAACTCGCCCCGCCAAGCCTGCATAACCCGAAAGCTCCACAAGCGTCGTCTCATTGATGCCTCTAGCAATCAAGAAATCGTAAAGGCTGCTTTTGTTTGCAAGACTGGCGGCATTGGCGAATGGTGCCTGATCGAACGTGATCGTTTGTTCGTTGAAAAACACGCCGATGAGCGCCGCCAACCCACCTCCCAGAGAGTGGCCAGTAATGGTGATTTTCGCTTTAGGATTGGCTTCCTTGACTTGACAGTAATACAGCGCGGCATCCAGTAACTGTGCATTCATTACGCCAGTGGCAAGATCCATATCCGCTGCCAAATCATGCGCAGACCCTGGGAAGGTTCCAGCAAAGGAAATGACGATTTCATCGCCGCGAATAAAGTATCCCGCCTCAAAACCGCTTTGCGATGTCATGTGCTTGTTAATAGGCTCTTGCCAACCCTGCGGCACAGGAAACCAATTTTCTATTTGCCGTGTCGACAAGTAAGCACGTCCGGCCATCAATGCACAGTCGATTTCAAATTGCGTTGCCATGCTCATTTCCCTTTAAATAACGTGCCACACGGGCAGTATTGATCAGTCATACCGTTTAGATGGCAATGTCTCAAACAAGCCTCGTAGTTCGGTTGCTCCTTGAACCAACCTACGCCAACCCAACCACCTTTGCCGTCATAAATCATTTCGGGGCATTCGTTAGGTTTCGGCAGGGACTCCCTCAGGATGCTTTGGTATTCGGGCCGTTTTAGTTTCCCGTTCAGCTTTCTGACAAGTTCTGCGCTAACGACAGGGGGTGCCTCTAGGCTTTTCATTTCGCCCTTGGTCTCGATAACTAGATTGATTTCCTTGAATTCCGCCGGAAGCTCTTGAATTGTGATGCGCTGCCAATCTGTCCCGTTATGCTTAAAGATGACGTAGGGCGGGTTCGGTCGCCCCCATTTATTAAAGGAAAGGCACATGAAGGGTGTGGCGACAATATAGGGCGTGCTATTTGATATATGCAGAGCTAGGAGATTGAAATTTGTAGTCCCGATGTCTGCGCCGTATTCGCTCTTGAATGAAACGGTTTTGTCGCTACCAGGCATAGCAAACGTGATGTGCTGCTCTTTGACCGGTGGCGACTGTCCAATTTCGTGCCGCCCTCCATAGCTTTGCCATCTTTTTACGACGAGCCTACTGCCATCGTGCAACTGCACTTCCTCTTTCCAGCTCGTTCCGCCGAAGCCGAGGAATCCAAAAGCATTCGAGCTCATTCCAACGGCTGTAACCAGAACCAGTACTGTCCCAAGTATTTTTGCCCATATCTTCATACGACCTGCCTCTAAGAATTGTTGTTGCTTAAATACGGTCTGTGCGGCCAGTTCTCGTCCTCGTCACCGAGCACATCGCGTTCGTTATTCGTTCACTCACTTGTTCTCCTCCACCACTTCCATCTGTTTCGCTTCTTTGCCTTCGCCGACTCCAAGCTGAATGACTTCGTCCACCTGCAACCCTCTGGGGATTTGATGGGTAATGAACAGCATGGTGACTTTGCCTTTGAGCTTGTTGATGGTCTTGGCGAAGTGTTCCGCTGTCTGGGTATCGAGGTTGGATACCGCCTCGTCGAAGATGAGGATCTTGGGTCGTTTCAGTAAGGCGCGGGCGATGGCGATGCGTTGTTTCTGCCCGCCCGATAATCCCGTCCCCCGCTCACCAATCTCGGTCTGATAGCCTTCAGGTAGTTGTTCGATGACTTCATGAATCTCGGCCAGTTTGCAGGCTTGGATCACTTCGTCGAAATTGGCATGCGGATGCGCCATGACCAGGTTGTCGTAAAGGGTGCCGGAGAAGAGGATGGTTTCTTGCGGTACCACCCCAAAGACGCTGCGCAGTTCATTGGCGGCCAGCGTCCGCAGGTCTTTGCCGTCAAGCTGGATCTGGCCTGCGTTGGGCTGGTAGAAGCCGAGCAGCAGTTTGGCCAGGGTGCTCTTGCCGCAGCCGCTGGGGCCCATGAGGACGGTCAGGCGCCCCGGCTTTAGGGTCAGGGTCAGGTTCTGGTAGAGCCAGGGCAATTGTTCGCTGTAACGAAAGGCGAGGTCTTTCAGTTCGATTTTGCCTTGGCCGGCATTCTCTCGCTGCGGCGTGAGGGTATGCGGTTCTTGCGGCATATCGAGAATGTCGCCCAGGCGTTTGACGGCAATGTCGGCTTGCTGGAATTGTTGCCAGAGTCCGACGATGCGCAGCATGGGTTGGCTCATGCGGCTGGCGAACATCTGGAAGGCGACGAGCATGCCCACCGTGAAGCCGTCGTTCTGCATGACCAGCAAGGCACCGACGATGAGGATGGAGAGGGTCATCACCTGTTCGATGCCGTTGGCGACGACGTTGTAGGTATTGCCGACTTGCTTGGTACTGAATCCGGCGGCGAGGTATTGGGCGAGGAGATCGCCATACTTCTGGTCGATGTCCGGTTCCATCTGCAGCGATTTGACGGTGGCCATGCCGGCCACGTATTCGGTGAGGAAGGCTTGGTTCCTTGCACCGAACATGAATTGTTTGTTCAGGCGTTCGCGAAAGAGCGGGACGACGAGAAAGCTGATGAAGGCGATGAGTCCCAAAAGGCCGACGGCGATCAAGGAGAGTTGCCAGGAGTAGGCGAACATCACCGCCAGGAAGATCAAGAGGAAGGGGAAATCGAGACAGAGGGAAACGGCGGCGCCGGTAATGAATTCGCGGATGGTCTCGACCCCGTGCAGGCGGGCGATGAGGGTGCCGGTGGGGCGGTGTTCGAAGTATGGGAGCGGGAGGCGGAGGAGGTGGCGGAAGACTTGGGAACCGAGGACGGCATCGATGCGGTTGCCGGTGTGGAGCACCAGGTATTGGCGTAGCCAGGTCATGGTGCTGGTGAACAGCATGAACATGACCAGGGCGATGCCGAGGACGATGAGGGTGCTTTGGGTTTGGTGAACGACGACCTTGTCGATAATCACCTGGGTGAAGATAGGCGTGGCCAGGCCGACGAGTTGGATGGCGAGGCTGGCCAGGAGGACGTCGCGCCAGATGGTTTTGTGTTTTTTGAGTTCAGGTAGGAACCAGGAGAAACCGAAGGGTTTCTTTTCGGTGGCGAAGCCGGCGATTTCTTCTTCCTCGCCATGCGCGGTTTCGCGGGCGACGAGGAGGAGTTGGGGTTGGAGTTGGGTGAGGGCTTCTTCGGTCGTCAGCGTTTCCGGCGTTTGGCCGCCGGGGCGGAAGTAGAGGATACGTTCGGCGTCGGCTTTGACGATGAGGAGCGGGGCAAGCGGAGGTGGTGCGGGTGTTTCGGGGGCCGCGTTGCTCTCGGGCGGGATTTGATCGTCGGCTTCGGGCATTGCCTCAACCGGGGATTCTTCGCGCAGGAAGGCGATGGCCGGCAGCGGCAGCGTGGCCCAATCGGTATCCGCCAAGGCTGCTTCGCCGGTCTTGAAGCCCAAGGCATGGGCGGCTTCGAGGAAAGTGGCGAGGGTGATGGGCGGTGGAAATTCCTGCGCGACTAGGGCGGCATCAAAGGGCTGCCGGTAGAGCTGACTGAGGCTGCCGAGCAGCCATAGGAGATGCTCCCGCGCGAGGGAATGATTGTTCACCTACTGTTCACCTGGAATCTCCGCTTGCCGGCAGGCACCGACAAGTCGGGTCGTTGTTTTTGGTCGCGGGATTCTGGCAGTATAAATAGGACAATGCAATAGAACGGAAGTCATAGATGCGTCGATTGGGAACCCGACAATCGGCTCACTCTCCACCCAAAACGAAACGTCGGAATTACCCGGAACTGGCATCGGTAAAGACACGCTGCCGATTTTGTGCCAATGACAATACACTATCCAACAAGGATATTCAGGTCGATTACCGATGGGCTCGTAGAACTACTTGGTAGCAACAACAATCGATGATCCGACTTTCGCGCGCCATCTCCCTAAAAACACTCCCTAAAAACACAAAAAACCCCGGCCTCACCACACCGGCAATTTTGCCCATGCAGTGAGACCGGGGTCTCGCTCAATATCCAATCATCAATCGGCTTTTTGCCGAATCAACTCATCTCAGCAGAACCACTTCCGCTTCCCTTCTGGCCACCAATCCCGGCAGCACCTTTCCGCCGCCATAGACCCACCGGCGCAGTTCCAACGCGGCGGCCACCCAATCCCGCTGATTGACCCGCCGCCGCAGGGTCGACGTCTGCAGCCTTCCAGCGCCGAGGTTGAAGGTAAAATCCACGATCGCTGCCAACCGCCCCTCGGGCTCCATCGCCAATACCGGGCAGTAGCGCAGCGTTGCCGCCAGCGCTCGCTGCAAATCCTGCACCAGATAGATTTCGGCCTCCACCTCAGTCATCAGCGATTGATCGGGGCGACACCGATGCCCGTAGCCGATCGTCCAGAACCCAGCGGGGCACACATAGGGAACGGCAACGATTTCCGTACCTCGCTTCACCTTACGCTCGAACCCCTCGAAGCGCTTGGCCAGTTCGATCGCCGCTGGCGGGATCAGCATGGGAGAGGTCATCCCTTCACCCGATCAAACACGCGGCCGAGGAACCAGAAGTTCAGTACTCCGGCCCACAGCGCCTGATCGGCCTCCGTCCAGGCGGCCTGAACTGCAGGAATCCAGTGGGCGCCGGCCGTGATCGCGCCGACGAACGCCGCCGTCTTGGCCGCGCAATAGAGCGCCATGAACCAATAGGTGATCACCGGCCGTACCGAAATCGACAGCGCATCCGCCCATTTCACCCCCGAAGGACGTGCCTGACCGGCCAATGCCTCGCGCAACGAGGCCATTGCCCCGCCGTTCCACGCCGCCTCGGCACTCGCGCCGATCTCGGCCATCCGCTGTGCGCCGCGCAGCTTCTCGAACTCCAGCGCCTTGTCCTGCATCGCCAGTTCGTGGCCGCGCTCGCCTTTGCGGTCGAGCCATTTCAAGAGTTCCGGTGCCAGCCGGAACAATCCGCCCAGCAAACCGCCCAACAGCGTCTCGATCATTGTCCACCTCCAAAGAGTTTCAGTTTCAGGAAGGCGCCGGCCAGCAGCGCCATCACCAGCCCGGTCACCAGCAACTTGACCACCGTCAGCCCGGCAGTGCGTTTGGCCGCGTTGAAAGCATCGAGCAAGTTGCGCAACTCGCGAATATCGTCGGCCGCTCCCGGCCCATCCAGCCCGACCTCGGCCAAGGCATGCCGCGCACCACGTTCGGCGGCGCGCTCCAGCATGGCCTCGAATTCCTCCAGCGGCAGCGTCAGCATGCGGCGGCGCTCCGGTTGCATCGCATTCATGTTGTTCATCCTCCAGAAAGTAAAAACCCGCCGAACGGCGGGTGCAGGGATGGGCCAGAGAGCGGATCAGATCGCGATCCCGGCGCTCCAGCCGCTGCTCTTGTAGACCGAGAGCACCGCCTCGTCCTCGATGAAGCAGAGCCAGCCGACCTTGGGTACCTGGAACTCCCAAACGCCGGCAATACGCACGGCGATCTGACCGGTTTTTCCGGCCCAGACGCCGGTGGCGGCGGCAGGAACAATGTACCGGTCGCCGTCGACCGGACCGGCCGGCGGCGTGGTCAGATCGCGGTCCTTGACCGACAGTCCGACCACCGCGCCAAGTTTTTTCAGGTTGTTGTCCATGCCGGCGTTCCAGCCCGACTCGCCGAGCGACCAGCCGTAAATGAGTCCGAGATTGGGATCGGTATTGGCCATCAAATGCCTCCGTAGGTTTTGCCGTAATTGAGTCCGTAACCGGCCCGCTCGACACTGCGCACCTGCTTCTGCCAACTGGTGTAGCCGGCTCGCACGGCTTCGATTTCGATCCGCAGGCGGCCGTTGATGCGTCCGAACCCGCTGTCCGCCGCCTCGTCGGTCAAGGAATAGGTCCACGCCGTCCCGGTGAGGCCGGCCACCGTCTTTTGCAGGGCGCTGTTTTCGTTGTAGAGGCGCAGCGTATAGGTCGTGCCAATTTCAGGCCCGATGTTCCCCTCGGCCTGGGTGACCAGATAGGCGGTCTGCTGCATCCGGTCGCGATGCGCCCAGGTGAGCGATAGCGGGCCGAGCATCGTCGTCGGCCACATCGCGCCATTCACTTGCACATTCCCCGGCGGATAAGGACGGATCATGCGCCCGGCAAAGAGGGTGCTGTCGGTCGGCGCCGCCGATTCGACCAGACGGCCGAGGCCGGTCGCCGGCAGCATCTTCACCTGCAGCGTTTCTCCGGCAAGATATTCTTCACCGACCAATGCCTCCAGCGCTTCGGCAAACCACAGCCGGGCGCCGGCCGGATGCGCCGCCGGCACGGTGTCGAGCACGCCCCGCTCGACCGTCGCCGTTCCCGCCGACGGGTTGAGCGCCTTGACCGCGACGATTTCCGCGTCGAGATAGGCCAAGGTGTCGAGTTTCACCGCCTCGAGATCCTGGCCGTTGCCAAGCATCAACGCCGTCGCCTGTTCGTCGATGGCGAAAGTGAGCGTGGCGTTGGGGGTAAAGCCCATCGTCTCGACTTCAACGAAGGCGGCATTGCCCTGACGGGTCAGCAATTTGACATTCAAAGCATCGCCCGAAGGCCGGCTGGCGCAGGCCACCAGCAAGCCTCCCTGCGGATCGAGTTCGTCCCGCGCCGTCTGCGATTCGCCGACCAGCCGTTTGACCACCGTCCACCATGGCGCTTCGCCAATGCGCCGGTACGGCGCTTGGGCCGGCGCGGTCAGCGGCGACACCCACGAGGTCGGCGTCGGCGTGACGTAAGACGCCGCCGGCAGACCGAAGATGTCCTCGACGCATTCGATGCGTACCCGGCCATCGGTCAAGGTACCGTAGGAAAGGCGCACCACCCGCATCACCAATTGGGCGATTCCCAATTCCGGCCAGGTGAATTTGAAGACGTCGCCGATATTGAGGGCGGCGGCCTGACGGTTGGCGATCAGCGTCGCCTTGGCCAGCGGCACCGAGAGTTGTTTGAGGTCGCCCAGCGCCACGCGCGACGCCAGACCGCCGTTGCCGATTCCCGGGTAATCGGCGGTCACCGACGAAACGACGCCGCCGGCGAGTTCCAGCGCCGCCAGGTCGTGCACGGTGATGGCGGCGTCCTTGTCGGTCGAACGGTCGTGGTAGCGCACGGTGACCTGATTGACGAGTTCCGATTCCGCCGGCCGCGAGAAACTCTCCAGTTCCAGAATGTTCGCGGCATCGAGGCCCAACAGACCCGCGACGCTGTAATCGGCCCGGGCCAGTTTGAGGACGAATTTGCCGCTCCGGGGATGGACATAGAGGGTGCCGTCGATGTGGCGCAGGATCTCGGCGATGAATTCCTCCAAGGCTTGTTCGCGATCCCAGAGCAGCGACAGGCCGAACTGTTCCGAGGCCAAGGCGCCGGCCGCCGTCTGGAAACTTGGGCTATCGATTTCGCTGTCGGCATAGCCGAGTCCCCAAGTGGCGTTGTTCAGACATTCGTAGATCATGTGGGCCGGATTGGCGTCGCCGTTGATATCTCCCGCATAGCCGAGCGCCGGCGCTTTCGGCAGCCGCTTGGCTTCGACGCTCCAGGGCTTGGGATAGGGATTCAAGGCCGACAGCAGGCACTGCTGAACGATGAGCGAGACCACGCCGCGAAACGCCGGAATGATCTCGCCGAGCTTTTGCTGCAGGTAGCCGGACACGGTTTCCGTCGGACCGCCCAGCTTGATGTCGACATAGCCCTGGACGCCGCCTTCGCGCGAATCGCCACCGAAGAGTTCCGGCGCGTTGATGTAGATCGTCTGCGACGCGGTCACCTCACCGCTCCAGGCCGTCCGTTCGCCGACGATGATGCGCGTGATCGCATCGACCGGCCCGTGGCAGATCGCCAAGTGCAGGCCGGCGTAATAACGGTGCCCGACGACATAGGAACTCGAACCGCCGCCGCGTTTGCCGCCGCCACCCATTTAGGCGATCTCCCGGTTCGCTTGCGCTTGCCGCTCCATCGCTTCCGCCAGGCGGCAGGCCATCGCGTCGCCGCTGGCGCGCAGCCAATCGGTGGTCACGCCGTTTTGTCGGAAATCGTCGAAGCTCACCCCATCGCGCGGGAACCACCGCCGCAGCCCGGCGTTGCAGTAACCGAAGGCCTTGGCATCGTCGTGCGTCACGATCATGACGCCGCCGGGCCGCCCCAAGAAAGCATCGAGGCATTGAACTGGAAGCCAAGCAGTGACTGAACTGGAGTCACCCCCTTCCTCGGGAAGGAGATTGGAAGGATGCTCGTCATTTCTTGCCGCCGCTGCCGGACGACTGGCGGATTTCGGTGGTTTTGACATCGCCGTACCAGACGACATTGGCCTGACGGATGACGCGGGTGCCGAACAGCACCGGGATCGGCTTGCCGGCCTCGGCCACCGGCACGTCGAGGTTGCCGGGCTTGGGCGCCGCCGGTTTCGGCGGCTTGGGGGTCAGCAACATGCCGATCACCGTGGTGATGACCCAGATGGCGATTTGTACCCACATAGTTCAACCTAAAAACGCTGATAGCCACGGAGGGCACGGAGAAGAATCGACCACTGATGGCAGTATGTTGGCCCACCCATTGGGTGGTGCCCACAGGTTTGCCCATCGGCTGTCTTTGCTCCGTGTTCTCCGTGCGCTCTGTGGCCAATTGCTTTTTTTTCAACTCAAACAATGGAATCCCCGGCGAACGGGTTCTTGGCGGGAATCCAGGGAAACCCTCCGAAATTGAGGAAATTGCCGAACTTGGCCTGACAGGTGGCGAAGCTGCGGTCACAGCCGGCGAAAGCCTCGAGCGCCGCGCCCGGCTGAAGCCCCGGCAACGGGGTCGACAGCGTGACGGTGTCGCCCGAGTGGTTGGTGATCATCCGTGGCACGCCGGCCACCCGCAGATAGCCGCCGGTCAGCCAGCCGGCAGGCTGCGTCAGAAACGCGCTCGACTTGACGTCCAGCCCCGTAACCGCGCTCACCGTGCCGACCAACTTGTACGCCTGGTTGTTGATTCCGCAGCCGGGATCGAACAAGGCATGCCGACAGCCGGTCTGGTAATGGGCGCGCAACCCCGGACGCTTCAACGCCGTGAAGATCGATTCGCAGCGAATTTTGGCGGTACTGCCGCTAAAGACGACCGAAGCGACCCGCCCTTTCCACCAGGTGATGTATTCGCTATCGCCGAGGTGGTTGCGAAACAGCGTCAGCGACACCACCCCGTTCGGCCGGGCCGCGGCGAAGAGCTGCGCCACCGCGAAATCGCGGCCGCAGTCGAGGTCGATGCCGTTGCGGGCGAACTCCGGCGACTGTTCGACGGCGGAGCGCCGGATCACCGTCGGCTGGTAGCTTTCGGTCTGATAGACGAGGGCTTCGCGGGCGCTCGTCACCGTCCAGATCTGTTGGCCGAGGACGAAGCGGTAGAGCTCGACCGGGGCGCCGGCGGCCAACGAAGTTTCCTGATTGAGGTAACTCATGCCTGTTTCCGGTCAGGCTTTCACCGAGCGCATCGGCAGCGAGGCTTCCAGCACGCTGTCGGTCAGCCAGTTGAGTTCGATCTGGTCGGCATCGAGCCGGGTTTTTTCGAGAAAGTAGATGGCCAGCCAATCCTCGGGATTGGCATCGAAGCCGAAGGCCTGGTCGATCGTCATCACTTCTTCCGCACCGCTGACGCCGACACCGAAGCCGAGCACGGCACGGAAATACCAATTGCCGTTCTTGTGCAGGAAGCCCGCTTCGCTGCGCCCCGGCATCGGATTGAAATAGAGCGCGAAACCGCGCGAGGCCACCGTCATCACCGTCTGGTTGGAGAGAATTTTTTTGAGCGGGACGATCGAGGCGTCCCAGGTCGGATGCCAGAACGCCGTCAGCCGCCCGGCCCGCGCGGCCAGCCAGCCCCGGAAGGTGGCGATCTCGCTGCGGTTCTTGAAGAGGTAGTCGAAGGCGCGGCGCACGAAGGGGCGCGCGGCATGGTCATCGACCGCCGTGATGCCGGTGTCGAAATCGAGCACCTCGGCCAGCCGCTGGTACTCGGTGTCCACATCGCGCACGCGGTTGGGCCGCGTCAGCCAGACCGGAATGGACAGGAAACTTGTCGGCGCATCCGCTTTGCCGATCGAGGTCGTCCCGGCGATCTCGAAGACCAGGCGCGCCGTAGCGATCGCCTCGGTCATCCGCGTCACCGCCTGCGTCAGGCGCAGCCGCGCCGTACGCGCCGGCGTGACGAAGGCGCCGGCCGGCCACGCTTGCAGCAGCGGCTGCTTCAGGGTCACACTATTGCCGGCCACCGACAGCACTTCCGCCGCCTCGCTGTTGCGGCTGTCGCTGCCGATCACCAGTAAGCCGTCGATCTCGTATTCCAGGTTGGCGGTCGCCAACGGGATGACCGTGCTGCCGGCCGCCACCGGCGCCGCCAGCAGGCTTTTGTCGGGCCAGATCGGCAACGCATAGACGCGCGCTTGCCAGGCCGACAGCAGCACGTCCAAGAGCGGGGCCTCATCGCCACCGGCCAGGATCGAGAATTCCAGCGTTCGCCGCGGATGGGCGCGCAGCGCGACCCGCTGCTCGGTGCCATCGCGCGCGGTCAGCACGTCGGTCGCCCAACTCAGGCGCTCGAGCCAGCCGTCCGCCCAGTTGGGCTTGAGGCCGAACACCACCACCCGCCGACCGGAGATCGCCAGGGTCGGTACTTCGTCAGGAAACTGGAAGGTGAAACTCGCCTCGATCACCGGCGGCCCGTCGAGGCTCACCGAGACGTTGTGCAGGCGCGACTCGAGCATGCCGTAAGTGGTCGGTGGATTGGCCGGGGCGGCCAGCGTGATGCCGCCATCGTTCTCTCCCAAGACCGCCGACAAGGGCGAAATGGGCGTTCCAGACCTCGACCTGGCGCATTTGCGTCGACAACAGATTGCCCAGCGCGATCTTGGCCGGCAACAGGTGGACGTGGTGATACCAGTCCTGCTCGAACTGGCGAACGACGCTCCCCGCACACCCCGTCACGATCTCGGCGACCGGCAGGCGGTCGGTCATCGCCCCCGCCTTGGGCGGATTGGCGGCCAGAGCGCTCGGATACGGCAGCGTCAAAGGTGCCGGAAGAAACTTGTAGGCCGCACCATACGCCGGGTCGGCCGGCAATCCGGAAGGCAGGGTGGCACCGCTATACGTGGCCATGGATCGTCATTTCAGGAAACCGTAACCGCCGTAGCTCAGGCCAAAGACCATCCAGTCGCTGCCGCCGAGCGTGACGATGTCCTTGTTGACGTACTGCCCGTTCATGCGCAGCAGGCGCACGCCGGGCGCGAAACCCAGCAGCGAGTAGAAATAACTCGGCGTCGGGCGACCGACTTCGACGGTGACGGGATACAGCGGCGTCACGCCATTGAAGGCGATGGGTGAATAGCTATCGAGCTGCCGGGTCGTGGCGCTGTAGAAGGCGCGCACGGCATGCTCGCCGGAGGTGCCGGATTTCCATTTGTTGGTATAGCCGTCGATGTCGGCCCGCACAGAGGTACTGTAGGCGTCCGACAGGAAAGCGCCGCCGGTGAATGCGCAGGTCTTGGTGATCGCCCCGAAGATGAGCGGCGAATAAGCAGTGCTGGCCGTCTGCACGAGGCAGTCACACCAGCCGTCGCCACCGAAGAGGAAATACTCGGCGCTGCCGGACATCGGCGACACCGACAACGAACCCGAAGCGACGGTCTGCGCACTGTAGGCCAGCCCGCTGTTGAAATTCGTCGAACCGTACCAAGCGATGGAGCTCGCGTAGGAGTGCAGATGGACGAACTGCCCGGTCGCCGCGTGCTGCAGGTGCAGACGGTAGTAGCCGGCATCGGCCTGGTACATCAGCTGCGAATAGCCGCACACCCCGGTCGCAAATAGCCGCAGCTTGTCGAGCAGATCGTTCGGCGAAGTGGTGATGCCGGATTGAAAGGCCACGAAATCTTTCCGTTCGTCGGTTCTCAGGCCAAACGCAGCGCCCAGTAATCGGCATATCCGGTGCGATAGACGTCCTGCACCACCAGATGATCGACGCCGCCGACGTTTATGAGGTTCTCGACGGCATTGGCATAACCGGGAACGCAGTAGCAGCCGTCCATCTCGCCCAGGCCGGCGAGGATGAACGGCAGCAGCGGATAGGAGCCATCCGGGCATTCGCGCGTGTTGCTGCCCCAACTGTTCGGCCACATCGCCGACACCCCGGTCCACACCCCGGTCGGCGCGTAGTACGCACCCGAGTAGCCCGACGATTTCGGCAGGTGATTGCGGTATTGGTAAGAATTGCTCCAGCGCGTCGAACTGTTGTACGTACCGCCGACCAGCAGCGGATACGGGTACTGACCGGGGGTCGCGTAGGGCAGGAACAGGCCCAGATGCAGCATTTCGTAGTAGGTGCCGGTCTTGGCCACCAGGACGATGCGGCGGCCGTTGGCCACGATCCAGTAGGACATGGCGGACGCCATCAGCAGCGCGTAGAACGTCCCGCTCGAGTTGTACTGGCCATCGAAAGTCTGCGCCGGGTTCCAGCCGACGAAGCCGCGCAGTTTCCAGTTGCCGTAGTCCGCGCCGGCCTCGGACTGAATGCCGACATTGATCTGATCGGACCCGGCCAACCCCGGCCCTTGCAACACCAGTTCCGCCGGCGGTCCCGGCACCCAGCGCAATACCGACCAGCGCTCGTTAGCCGGCAGCAGATCCTGGGTGACGAAAGCTTTGAGCCGATTGAGCAAATCGAGATAGTCGGCGGCGATGCCGCTGGTAAAAGCCATGGCTACCTCCGTGACTCACCTGAGCAATTCGCGCACGGCCGAGCCGTTGCGGGAAAGCACGTTGAGAATGGTTTTTTCGCCGGCGGCGGAATTGAGATAGTCGGCCGCCAGGCCGGGATCGATGACATTGACGATGCGTACCGACTGCGCCGGTGCCGGCGCCGGTGCAACCGGCACCTCCGGCACCAGACCGCCCGCGGCGAAGGCCAGGCGCGGCCCGGACCAGCGCGGCGCAAACCACCCGCCGTTGAGGGCGTGCAGAAATTCGACGCCGACCCGGCGCACAGCTTCGGCACGCAGCACGTATTCGCCGGCAGAAAGTCGGGCCGGGATCGAATCGCTGGTCGCCGTCCCCGGTCCGCTGACGTAGCCGCCGCGCGCGAACCCCACCGCTTTGAAGAACCCGGCGATTAGCCCGCCGAGCCCCCCTGCCCCGCCGCTGCCGCTCTTCATCGACCCGAACAATTCCTCGGCAATTTTCTGCGCCGCAATGCGGTTGATCGCCGCCAGCACCGAGCGGGCGAAGTCGGCAAAGGCCTCCTTGGCCGATTTGGCGCCCGAGCCGATCTGCTCGAACATGGTCGCGAAGGCGTTCTCGACGTCGCCGTTGATACGGGTGGCGACGTCGTCGGTTTGCGTTTTGAGGCCGGCGACCTCGACTTTCAAGCGCGCCACCCGGTTGATCGCTTCTTCCGATCCGGTGGACGCGGCCAGCGCCTGCATTTTCGGGATCAAGGTTTCCACTTCGGCGGCGGTCTGCTGGTGCAGTTCGAGCACGCCGCGCCGCAGCTGCGTCTCGCTGAGCATGCCGGCATCCTTGTGCACCTGCAGTTCGCTCTCGCGGATGGCCATGCGCTCGGTGACGACGCCGTACTGGCGTTCGAGCTTGGCGAGTTCGGCCAGATCGGCCTCGACGTTGATCAGACGACCGACATCGGCCGCGCCGGGGCTGTCGCCCAGACGTTGCAGCTTGTCGATGAGCGGCTGGTACTCGCGTTCGAGCCGGGCACGGGTGACCTCGCCGCCGGCACCGCCGCGAATCTCGGCCAGGCGGTCGCGCACGCGCGCCAATTCGTCGGCCAGCTCTTTTTCCGCCTTGGCGGCGGCGTGGGCGTTGGCGATCTCGATTTCGCCGCGCTTCATATTGAGCACGGTGATCTCGCCTTCGAGTTTCTTGACCTCGGCCTTGGCCCGCAATCGCTGCGCCTCGTCCTTGCCGCCGGCGGCAACCCCGGTCTGCGCCGCCAGTTCCTGCCGCTTGGCCGCCAACTCCTGGTCGATGGCTTTCTGTTCGATCTGCGTCTTGCGTCCGTAATAGTCGCGGATCGACAGCAGCCGATCGTCGAGCGCCCGGTCGAGCGCCGCTTTCTGCAGATCGAGCCCTTCCTTCAGGATCTTGAATTCGGACTCGGCCTCGGCCTTGACCACCGCCAGTTGCGCACCGGTCAGATCCGATTCGGCGCCTTTCTTCTCGCATTTGCCGTTCACCCACTGGCCGCCGGAGACCACGCAGGCGATGCGCTGCATGTCCTCGCTGGGCTTGCCGGTCGGGGTCTTCGCTTCGGGGCGCTTCGGGCTGGTCAGTGCGTCCAGCCGTTGCTTGGCCGCCGCCAGTTCCTGTTCCCATTGGCCGAGGTTCTTCTTCAGCGTCGCCAGCGCCCCGGCATTGAACTGGACGTCAAAGGGCAGGAACGGCACCGGCGCCTTGCCGGCGGCGATTTTTTGTCGGGTGGAATCGACCAGGCTCTGCAGGCGCTGCATCTCGTCGCGCGCCTGTTTGATCTCGGTGCCGTTGAAGACGAGATGGCCGACGCCGCCCAGACCGACCCAGAGCGCCTTGAGCGTGCCGGCTTCGTTGGCCGCCTCGCGCATGGCGTTGGTGATGGTCGTCAGTTCCGGCAGGAAGTCGCGCGCCAGCGCGATGCCCAGCGCCGAGGACGAGGCTCTGAGCGCGGTGAGGTTGTCGTTGAAGGCCTCGGCCGATCGCGCTGTCTCGGTGGTGAGCTTCAGCCCCAGCCGCTCGGCCTCGGCGGTCAGCAGATTGATGCCCGCCGCGCCCTGGTTGAGGAAAGGGATCAGGTCCATGCCGCTCTTGCCGAACAGCTTGACGGCCAGCGCCGTCTTGACCGCACCGTCCTCGAGGTTGGCGAAGACGTCGGCCACCTGCAGCAGCACGGCTTCGGTGCTCTTCATGCTGCCGTCGGCGTTGTTGACCGAAATGCGCAGGGCTTCGAACACCGCCGCCCCGTCGCCGACCCCGGTATTGGCCTCGGCGATGTTTTGCGACAGCCCCTTGATGCCTTTCTGCAGCGTTTCCAGACTGACATCCGACAGTTGCGCGGCAAAGCGCAGCGTCGACAGCGCTTCGACCGAGATGCCGATTTTCTGGGACAGCTTGTTGAGATGGTCGGCCGCGTCGATGGCGCTCTTGATCATCGCGGCGAAGCTGGCCACCGAGAGCGACACGCCCAATCCGGCGAGCAGCCCCTTGACCCGGTTCGACTCGTCGCCGAGCTTGGCCAGATTGCCGCGGATCGAATCGAAGGCCGAACGGGTCTGATCGACGGCGGTGATCAGCAGTTGGGCACGATCCTGGGTCACGGAAGTCTCGGGGCTTTCATATCTTGTTCAAATGTTGCTCAATGGTGCGGGCCAGGACGGGCAGTTGGCCGCGGACCGCGCCCGCCAGATCGAAGCGACGTTTCAGGGTCAGCTTCGGCACCAGCACGGCGATGGGAATCTCGCTGCCGCGCTTGATCGTTTTGGTGCCGGTACGCCGCCGTTCGGCGCGCTTGAAGCGCGCCAGCGACTGAGCGTTCTCGCGCAGGTTCTCGGCCATCAGCACGGCCCGGCCGTTTCTCTGGATGAAATAGGCGTTGCCCGAACGCAGCAGGGCGTCGATGACCCGTTGGAAGGCGCGACGACCGATGCGGCGGCCCTCCTCGGTGAGCGGGATCAGCATCCGCCCCGCCAGGGTGCCGCCGCGGACATGGATGCCGAGCCAAGGGATGCGCGAGCCGAGGTAGAGCGCCGGCAGCTTGTCCGGATTGCGTTCATAGACCTTGGCGCGCAGCGATTTCACGAACGCTGCCTTCCTGACCGTGAAATCGCTCTCCATCCGGCGGCGCACGGCGTCGGCGACGACCTTGCCCCCGCTCTGCATCCCCGCCGCCACCGCTTGGCGGATCGCCGCCCGCTTCTGCCGCGACCAGGCGTCGAGCCTGGACTTGTCCAGCAACCCGGAGGCGGTCAGCGAGAGTTTGAACACTGGAGTTCCTTGAGCAGCTTGGCGACGGCCCGACCGTCGCCCTGGCTGCCGATGGCGATCACCGTCAGCAGATGCGCCAGGCGTTGCGATTCCTGCCGGTCGACGGCAGCCAGAAAGACGTTCATTTGTTGCAGGGTGTAGTGCAGGATGTCGCCGTAGCGGTGTCCGGCGCCGATCAGCCGCTGGAGCGCGTAGCTCCAGGCATCTGCATTTCCCACAGCCGCCCGATCCGTGCCGCCGCCTCGGTCAGGCGCGGCAGCAGGCGCCGGATAAAAAAATCGGCATTGACCCCGAACAGGGCATCGGCCAGACCCGCCGCCTCGTCGAGGTCGAGCTCCATCACCCAGTCGCGCGGACGCCGCGCGGCGATGGCGATGGCCTCGATGACAGCTTCGCCGTGCTCGGCCAGCAGCGCCAGCCAGTCCGGAGAGACCGACAGGCGGTCGGCAATCGGCTGCACGGCGCGGGCGAAGGCCGGCACCTCGCCAACCTTAAGCGGCGCGATTTCCACCGTCTCCCCGGCGACGACCAGCGCGGTCGGCAGCGGCGGCAAGGCTGCGAGCGCTTCGCGGCCGGTCATAGCAAGACGATCCGGCCGAATTGTCCGAGCGATCCGGCAACCGGCTTGGTCAGATCGGCCAGCACCTGGCCGGAGAGTTCGAATTTCATCAGCTCGGTGCCGATCACCGACAGATCCTTGGTCGGGTTGATCGCCACCCGGTAGAGATCGATCACCACTTCCTTGTTGGCATCGGCGGTGTTCAGCCCCTCGAAGCGCACCCAGCGCTCGGGCAGCGGCTGGGTAAACATCGCCGTGACGTTGGCCGCGCCGTAGCTGTAGCTGGCGGTGATGGCGCCGGTCACTCCGGTCAGATCGGTGAATAGGATCGAACCGTGCTTGGCATTGACCGTGTATTTGCTATTGGCGACGGTCGTCGCGCCTGCTTTGATCACGACACTGGCGACGTTCTGTTTGCCGAGCAGGTAGAGCTTGCCGAGTTCGGCGGTGGCAATGACCGGTTCGTCGGTCACCGTGCCCGAGGTCAGCGTCGTTGTCGAACCGTAGAGGGCCAGTTCCAGATTGGTCTGGATCAGTTCTTCCAGGGTGCAGGCGAATTCGCCTTTCTTGGTCTTGATCAGTTGCAGGTCGGTCAATCGCTGACCGGATTGCGATTCCTGGTGTTCGAGGGTTTCGACCGACAGCGACACCTTCAGGTCGGGCACGTTGCCGACGAAAGTGAGTCCCTGCGGGTTGCCGTTGCTGTCGCGCGCGCCGATGAAGACGCGCCCTTGTCCGGAAAAATAGGCCATGGTTTACTCCTGAGTGGTGTTGAGTGGCTTGCTGGGTTTGGCGACATTGGCCGCCGGCTTGGCACTGCCGACTTCGCACAGCCATTGCGCGAGGTCCTCCGCCAGTTCGATGACTTCACCGGGGTGGCACAACCTGCCGGCGTGTTCGTGGGGTTTGATGAGGGTGACTTGCATGGCCTTACCCCGGAGCCGTGAGGTCATGCACCCGGGTGCGGTACAGGAACTGATAACGCGCCGAAACGGCTGCCGCCGTGGCATCGGCGTCCTCCACCTCCCACTCGCAGTCCAATTCCTGCAGCCCCAGACACCAGCCACCCAGGTTGGCATCGGCGAACAGCGCGGCATGGGCGGCCACCTGCAGACGATCGCAAATGGCTTCGGCAGATTCGCCGTCCGTGGCGCGGGCCATCGCGACCAGACGAACGACGAGATGACGATCGAGGCGATCGTTGGCCCGCTGGACAATGGATTCCGCTTCCGGGAAAAGCAGCAAGGCTGGACTCGCATCGCGGCCGATGGCGACGGTCGGTGAGCGTTTGATCTGCGCACCTTCCGCCTGCGCCAGCGGAATCAGCCGGCTGACGATCTCCTGCAACAGCCGTTCTCGAACAGAGGGGGGCATAGGATTCTCCGAATGAATACGTAAAATGGGCGGCAAGGATCAAGGGAGAAACAAACCGGCATGACCACCGCCCGCAAAACCAAAAAACACCGCAGCAGTCAGTCGACGCCGTGTCTCTATGTCCTGCGTGTCGAACTGCTGGGCATCGAGCCGAAGATCTGGCGGCGTCTCCATGTGGACGGCCGGACGCGCCTCAATGCGCTGCATCACCTCCTCCAGGCCGCGATGGGCTGGCCGGACGCGCATCTGCACCAATTCGAGATTCGCGATCAGCACTACGGGGTCCCCGATCCCGAGTTCACCGATCCCGGACGGGAAGTGCTCGACGAGAAGAAGTACCGGCTGAACCAGTTGCTCGCCGAAGGGGACACCTGCGATTACCGCTACGATTTCGGCGACGGCTGGCGGCACCGCATCACGGTCGAGGCCATCGAGGACGTCGAGCCAAGTCCGCATGACGGCGGATTCGCCTGGGTCGAGGCCGGCGAACGCGCCTGCCCGCCCGACGATGCGGGCGGTCCGGGCGGTTATCAGGATTTTCTGGAGCGGCTGGAAACGGACCCCTACAGCGAGGAAACCAAAGCCTTCCAGGAATGGGCCGGCCTGGACTTCGATCCGGAGCGTTTCGATCGCCAGGCCGTCAATGCCACCATCGCCCGCATGCTCTGGAACGGCTGGATCAAGATCGGTCCCTGACCCCGACTACAGTCGCATCAGCGTCGCCCGGCATTCCGAACCGTCGCCGACCGCCCGGACTTCCCGGACCCGGTAAGTCACGCCGCCAATGACGAGCTCGTGACCGCTATCGAGCATCACGTGACTGGCCGGATAGCGAATCGCGTAATCGGAACTTAAGCCCAGGCCGTCGAGCACCTCGGCATCGGGGGCCCGGAAGTCCACCCACATTTCCGTGTTCCCGATGCGCGCAGAGGTAAGCAATCCGGCTCGTCCTGCGGCCGCATAGAGATCACCAAGCGCGGTCATCATGCCGCCGTCAGCTTGACCAGGACGCCCGGCCGGTGGCACATCGGCAGCGGGTTGGACTGCGTATGCAGATCGGTGCCCCGGTCGAACTTCCTCGGCTCCTGCTTAGCGTAAAGCGGCTGGCCGAGCGTGTTTACCGTTTCGTTGAAATCGGCCGGGGCGAAGTAGGTACCGAAAGTGTCCACCGTGCCCAATGGGAAGCAGTGCGCTTCGCCCGCCGCGATGAAGCGGCGCGAGGTGCCGTTGGCGTCGGTGGCCTGGCCCCGGTACTCCTCGAAGGTGATGCCGCCATAGGTGAAACCGGAGCGCATGTCGTTGATCAGGACGATGCCCTGCTGCCAGTTCTCGAAGGCCTTCTCGACCTTGGGATGGCCGGTAAGCTTCTCGAAAAACTCGGGCGAGCACAGACAGTGGATGCCGGTCATGAACTCGCCCTTCAAGTTCTCCTCGACGTGGCCCAGCACCTGCGTGCATTTCGCCTTGACGTTGGTGCCAGCGTTGGTGAGCTCGAAGTTCACCGTCTTCGCTCCGATGTCGAACTCGTCGTAGAGGTCGTAGATGGTGGAACCGTCCGCGTCCAGGATCACGCCCTTCAACGCGCCCATGCGCAGGTGTTCCAGTGTGATCGCATGTTTGTTGCGCATGGTTTCCAGATGCCGGGCCATGACCCCGGCCACGGTCTCAGCCTCCGATTCGGTGCCGAAGGCGCGCACGCCCTGGACTTCTTCGGGCAACACCACGTCGTCGTGGGGGATGTGCGGGATCACGAAGGAACGCATGCTGCGTTTGCCGCGTCGACCGACGGTGCCGGGCGACCCCGGCGGCAGTGCCGGCAGGAGGTTGAGGACGCCGTTCTGTTCCTCGACGATGATCTGGCGCAGGCGTACTGGGCGAGCCGGGAAGATGTTCAACGCCTCCATCCGCCCGTAGCGGTTGGGCAGGATGTTGATGGCGGCGGTGAGCGCGGCCATCGAGAAGGCCGGCGTGTGGAAAGGATTGTTCATCGGCATGGCGATCTCCTTAGACGGATTGGCGAACCAGCACGCCCAGGCTGGTCAAGGTGGCGATCGCGGCAGCCTTCTCTGCCGGGGTGATGCCGCTGGGCCAGACCAGGGCATCGTCGGCGACGATGGCGTGGCGGGCGACGATCAGCCCGTCGTCGCGGTCGATGAGGCTCGCGTCGCAGTCGGCGAGCATCACGCCGGCCGGGACCTGGCTGCCGTCGGTGGCCGAGGGGTCGAAGCGCTTGAACTTGGCCGTGGCGGTGACGGTGCCGACGACGGCGCCGAGTTCCAGGGCCTGGCCGGCGGCGACGGTGACCCGGTCGCGGGAGTAGAGGTTGGGCGCCTCGTACTTGAGGAGATCGCCCAGGTTGTTCGGTTGAGTCAGTGCGGACATGGCTTATTCCTTTCCGGTGAGTTTCTTGACCGCCTTCAGCAGCGGGTTCTGATCGGGATGAGCTTCCGGCGCCTGGGCGTCGGGACGGATGAGCGAGGTGATCTCGGGGCTCTCGGCGCGGGCGGCGAGCAGCGCGCGGCGCACCTGGGTCTCGCTCGCCCCTTCGGCGAGGAAGGCGGCGGTGCGTTCGGGGTGGCCGGCGAGTTGGCACAGTTCGGCAACGGCCAGCGCATCGGCGCGGGTGGCGGCAACGGCCGACTGCACGGCCTCCTCCTGGGTGGGAGTACCGGGCGCGTCGGAGGCTGCGGCCGGCTGCTCGGCGGGATCGGGAAACGGTTGGGACTCGGGGGGCTGCATGACAAGGTTCTCCTGTGGGTGAGGCATGGGAAGGGACAGCGAGCGGGGGTTGGGCGGAGGCGAACGTCCGCGCGAGCGGCGCGTCACGAGGAAGGCCGAGAACTCGGTGAGCACGGTGTCGAGGCTCGCCTCGCCGTCGGCCAGCCCCGCCGCGACGGCCTCGTGACCGAAGAAAAGCCCGGCCTCGGTGCCGCGCACGACGTCCTCGTCGAGGCCGCGCATGGCCGCGACATGGGCGACGAAGATCGCGTAGAGCCGATCCACCTCGGCCTGCAGCC